>JAEEGH010016768.1_pt1 | contig 15719 bp, 8 predicted proteins | sample 9134181 | NCBI WGS metagenome assembly JAEEGH01 (sample SAMN16246544, study PRJNA631951) | gut metagenome | biome: gut microbiome; feature: rumen; material: DP-attached | host: Bos | place: Iran: Karaj | collected 2018-10 | reverse complement strand
ATGGAAGTACGGCCTCTCTTCCGCCTGGATCGGTATCGGTAATGCCGTCATCGGCTCCCTCCTGGCGTGGATCCTCTTGGGTCGTCGTACGAAGCTGATGACCCAGCATATCGAGTCGCGTACGATGCCTGACTTCTTCGGCACACGTTTTGCCGATCAGGGTCTGCGCGTCACTGCCTCCGTCATCGCCTTCGTGTTCCTGATCCCTTATACGGCAGGTGTGTATAGCGGTATCTCCCGTCTGTTTGAGATGGGTTTCAATATCCCTTATGAGTATTGTGTGGTGATCATGTCGATCCTCACGGCAGTGTATGTCATCCTCGGCGGCTATAAGGCCACGGCGATGAACGACTTCATCCAGGGTATCATCATGCTCTTCGGTATCGTGGCAGTGATCCTCGCTGTGCTGAATGCGCAGGGTGGACTCGTGGCTGCCGTCGATAAACTGGCCCTAATCCCCTCTGATGCCGATCCTTCTGTGAATGGCGGCTTTGCCACCTGGTTCGGTCCTGACCCGTGGGGGCTCTTGGGTGTGATCGTCCTCACCTCGTTAGGTACGATGGGTCTGCCCCAGATGGTGGGAAAGTTCTATTCCATCACGGATGAGAGTGCCATCAAGCGCGGCACTGTCATCTCCACTATCTTCGCCTTCATCGTGGCTGGCGGTTGCTATTTCCTCGGCGGTTTCGGTCGTCTCTACGACCCTGTGATCAATCCTGCTACAGGTAAGATCGCCTTCGACTCGATCGTGCCCTCGATGCTGGTCACCCTGCCCGATGTGCTCATCGCCCTCGTGGTGCTGCTGGTGCTCTCGGCCTCGATGTCAACCCTCGCCTCACTGGTGCTCACCTCCAGTTCTACGATGACCCTCGACCTCATCTACCGCGACAAGAAGTCACTGCCTGGTGAGGTGGAAGACGGTGCCATCGATGATATCGTGTCAGAGAAGGTGGAGCGTCGTAAGGTCGTGGTGATGCGTGTGCTCATCATGTTCTTCATCGCCATCTCCCTGTTGATCGCCCTGAATCCGCCGACGTTCATCGCCCAGTTGATGGGTATCTCATGGGGTGCCCTGGCTGGTGCCTTCCTGGCTCCGTTCATGTTGGGTCTCTACTGGCGTGGTGTTACCACCGCCTCTGTCTGGGCCTGCTTCGTCTGGGGTGTGGGACTCACGGTGGTGAACATGCTCATTGGCAATCCCATCAATCCGATCAACTGCGGTGCCATCGCCATGGTGGGTGGTTTCCCTGTGGTTTGGCTCGTCAGTCTCGTTACCAAGAAACTCCCGCAGCAGACCGTCAGCACGATCTTTGAGTGCTATAAATAATAAGGTAAATAAACGCTTTAGATAAAAAAAATCCGCGAAATTTTTTGAGTTTCGCGGATTTTTTGTATCTTTGCCCCACAGAATCTATTAACGCGATGAGTATAAATAAGTTTTTTGGGGTCTTATTTTTTGTAATGGCATCTGTGTCTATACAGGCACAGACGGAGATTGCCAGGGAACTGAAAGCCGACATCAACCGTGCGGCGGGTATGTTCTATACCCGTCCTGTAGGTAAGATGCCGAAGGACACCCCACCGCCTGCAGGCAAGAAACCTTTCTATATCAATCATTACGGATGTCCTGGTGCCTACTACCTCGATAAGTCAGAGTATTATACGGAGACCTACGCCATCTTCGCCAAGGCCGACAGCCTCGGCAAACTCACGAAGCTGGGACAGGATGTGTTCCGCAGGATCCGTCTGTTGTGTGAAGATGCCAAAGACCGCTACGGCGAACTCACCGCGAAGGGAGCCCAGCAGAGTAGGGCTCATGTGAAGCAGCTGGTGGAGCGCTTCCCTGATATGTTCACGGCGAAGGGCTACTACAGTGTGCGCAGCGTCGTGGAGAACCGTTGCATCCTCACCATGCAGGAGGGTCTGCTCCAACTGTCGGCCATGCAACAGCCCCTCACCGCCAGAAGCCGTGTGTCGTTTCAGGAGAAACCCTTCATGGATCCAGAGGATAAACTCTTGACCAGTCAGCGGCTCGACTCACTGACGAGGGCCCGTTTTGAACGGTTCAAGATGCTCAACTCCGATGACGGCAGACTGATGAATGCCCTCTTCAACGACCAGAACTACGTGATCACCAACATCGATCCCAATGATTTGGGAAGACAGCTCTATATCCTGGCTGGTGACGTACAGCATACCGACATCGCAGGTGTCGTGACGCTCTACGACATCTTCACGCCACAGGAACTCCATCGGCAGTGGCGCCGACAGAACGCGTGGCACTATATCAACTACGGCGGCTGTACCCTGAACGGCGGCTATCAAGCCTACCTGCAACGTGGTCTGCTGCGGAACATGATGCACATGGGCGACAGTGTGATGAAACGCTATAACCCCCTGATGCACCTGCGCTACACCCATGCCAATGTGGTGATGTCGCTGGCCTGTCTGATGGATCTTGACGGCTATGGCCTGCATACCGCCAATCTCGACTCGCTCGAAGCCTATGGCTGGGCCAATTACCGCATCGCCCCCTTAGGTGGCAGCATCGAGATGATCCACTACCGCAGTGAGCGTGGCGACCCTGATGTGCTGGTGAAGGTGCTCCTCAACGGCCATGAGGCACGATTGCCCATTGAGACCGACTGCGCACCCTATTACCACTGGAGCGATGTGAAGCGATACTATCTGCGTAAGTTGTACCGCTATGAGAGTCGTCGGTTTAACTCAAATGCCAAGAAGAAATGAAGACAATGAAGCTACGATACATGATAGTGACGCTGCTCACTGTTCACTTTTCACTCCTCACTTCTCTCTCCTCATGGGCTCAGCCCAAGGTGAAGGATCTGATCAGGCAGGCACCGTCGTATGCCTCCTGCAACTACTATATCTATCCTGACAGCATCACCACCCCGCTAACCCCGTCGCCAGAGGGCAAGAAACCCTTCTATATCTCCCACTACGGGCGTCATGGCTCGCGCTATATCAGCAGTCGCAGCGGCTACGATATCCCTTATGTCATGATGCAGCAGGCCGACAGTCTTGACGAGCTGACGGAAGAGGGACAAAAGGTGCTCCACGAGATGAACATCATCATGCGGAATACGGAGAACCGCTGGGGAGAACTCACGGGCTTTGGTAAGAAACAGATGCAGCAGATCGGCCAGCGCATGGCAGAACGGTTCCCAGAGGTGCTGTGCCCAGGTGCCAGGGTGACAGGCATCAGCACGACGGTGCCCCGTTGTATCGAGTCGATGGGTGCCTGTCTGATGCAGATGTTGCAGGTGTGCCCCCAGCTGCAGGTCACCATGCAGTCCTCTAAGCGTACCCAGTGTTACATGAACTATCAGGACCATCAGCTGCGCCGCTACATGACGCCAGAGGCGAAGAAAGCCTACGAGCTCTATACCGATCCCCGCATGGGTAACACCCGTCTGATGGAACTCATCTTCAAGAATCCCGATATCGTGAAAGAAGTCGTCGATGAAGGGCAGTTCAGCTATTATCTCATGAAGATGGGCCTCTTCCAACTGAACATCAACTACAACCAGAGCACCTATCTGATGACCCTCTTCGATACCGACGACCTCTACCTGATGTGGCAGATCGACAATGCCCTCTGGTATATCCAGCACGGTGCCTGCAAACTCAATGGCGGAAGCCAGCCCTATAGTCAACGTTATCTGCTGCGCCAGCTGATAGCCGATGCCGACAGCTGTATCCGTCTCGATCATCCAGGGGCCCAGTTGCGCTTCGGGCATGAGACGGTGGTTCTGCCCCTCGTCTGTCTGATCGGTGTCAATGGCTTCGACCTCGAGACCGACAACCTCGATGAGCTGGAAGCGAAAGGGTGGTGGTGCTCCAGCGTGTTCCCCATGGCCAGCAACCTGCAGTTCATCTTCTACCGCAGTCATCCTAAGGATCCCGACGTGCTCTTCAAGGTGCTGCTCAACGAAGTGGAGGCCACGTTACCCCTCCAGCCCGTCAGCGGGCCCTATTACCGTTGGACCGACTTCCGTCAATACTGTTTGGATAAATTGTCGAAATATCAAAAATAAAACTAAAAAACAACTACTTACCAGTTCATGAATCAAGAAATAGACAATCAAAAACAGAAGGCTCGCCTGGCGCTGATCATGAAGACCAGTAAGCTGCGCCTTTGGTTCTACGACCCTACAACGCGTCATTTCTGTTACCTGTCGGAGGCTGGTGACTATGAGCGCGAATACAACCCTGCCGATTTTGCCCTGTTCTTTCATCGCGACGACCTCGACCGGATGCGCTCGCTGGTCTTCGCCATCTGCGAAGGTAAGATGGACACGGGCAAGGTGCACGTACGGAGTAGGGCGGATAAGGAGTCGGACTGCAAACATTATGAGATCTCCTTCTCGGTGATGAGTCGAGGTGTCGATGGCCTGCCCACCTCGTTGATGGCTATTCAGCACGACGTGACGGAAGAGTATCAGCGGCAGGAGAAGATCAACCAGTTGTTGGTGCGCTATCACACCATCTTCAATTCGTCGCTGCTCGATATGCTGTACTACGACAAGAACGGTGTGCTGACCGATATTAACGAACGAGCCTGTGCGGCCTTTGGCGTGAGCAGTCGTGAACAGGTGCTCGACGGCAGCTTCCTCCTGAAGAACAACCCCTTCTATAGTCAGATACCGCTGAAAGAGATGACGAACACGTTGACCGGCAGCATCATCGACTTCCACGAATTTAACCTGCCTGAATACCGTTTAGATGAGTTCGGCCTGAAGGGTAAGATGTACTATGAATCCACCATCAACCCTATCCGTAACGATCAGGGTGAGCTCGAGGGCGTCTATATGTCGGGCCACGACGTCTCGGAGATGGTGAACTCTTACCATCGCCTGCAGGACAGTCTGAAGCAACTGCAGCAAGGTACCGACAGCATCAGGCAATATATCGCCAACATCGACTACGCCCTGAGCGTGAGCGGTGTGCAGCTGGTGAACTATTATCCCCAATCTTATACGTTCGAGCTGATCAACCGTGAGACAAGGAAGAAACTGCATATGTCGCAACTCCGCTGTATCCGCCTGGCCACGATGCGCTTCCGCAGAACGGTGAACAGCGTGCTGAACAGGATGGATCACCTGACGAAGCGCGGCATCATGCAGGCTATCGAGATAGAGATACGCGACAAGAAGGGCCGACAGATATGGCTGCTCTTCAACATGGTGCCCATGCTGAATGAAAAGGGCGAGGTGGAGCGTTACTTCGGCACCTACCGCGACATCACCGACATGGTGGAGACGGAGCGGCGGTTGGCTGTGGAGACCAAGAAGGCGCAGGAGACGGAACTGCTGAAACAGGCCTTCCTCACGAATATGAGCTATGAGATCCGTACACCATTAAACAACATCATCGGCTATGCGGGACTCTTCACCGGCGATCACGACGAGGGCGACGAGCCCTTCTTCATCGAGCAGATCAGGCAAAGCACAGGTGAGCTGCTGCTGGTGGTGAACGATATCCTGTATATCTCGCGGCTGGAGGCCAATATGGAGGAATACAAGCGCGAGGCAGTAGATTTCGCCTCTGCCTTCGAGGGCTATTGCCGGAACGGCCTTTCAACGATCAAGCCAGGCGTGCAGCCCGTCATCGTGCAGCCTTACAACAGGCTGGTGGTCGATATCGACGCCAGTCACGTGTCGATGATCATCCAGCGCCTGTGCACCATCTCCTGTATGATGACCGACAGCGGCTCGATCACCGTGAGCTACGAGTATCATCGCGGCGAGCTGACCATCCGCTTCGAGGATACTGGCAACGGGTTCCCGGAAGAGGTTGCGGCACACGTACTGGATCAACACTTCGCACGTCGTGAGGATGGAGGACTGATCGGCTCCGGCCTCGACCTGCCCATTGTGCAGCTGATGGCCAAGCAGATGGGTGGTGCCATCGAGATACAGTCCGACTACGGTAAGGGCACGAGTGTATGGGTATCGATACCTTGCACGGCCTCTGTGATTGAAAGGAAAAGGGAAAATTGAAGATTGAGCATTGAGGTATGAAGATGAATATCATGTTTGACGAGCAGCAGGCCATGTTGATGGCGCTCAACATCAGCGGCAACCACGTCATGTGTTTTAACTTGAAGGAGAACCGTGTCTATGACCTTCACGGCAAGGCGATGTTCGGCAATAATGTGGGTATAGAGGTGTGTTACTCCTATACTCATCCCGACGACTGTGAGCGGTTCCGCACCTTCATCGAGCGCCTGAGTGATGGTACCGATATGGAAGCCGACTGCCATTATCGCTGGAACTACAACTATACGGGGCAGGGCGAGCCCGACTGGCACGATATGTATGTGCGCGCCATGGCTGAATATGAAGACGGGAAGGTGGTGAACATCATCGCCACCATCAATGATGAGACGGCGATCAAGCAGAAAGAACGCGAGGTGGAGCTGGTGTCGGAGCACTACAGGTCGATCTTTGAGAACTCCATCATCGGTATGTCGTTCTATACCCCCGAAGGCTGGCTCATGGATGCCAACCGCATCATGCGTCAGATCTGTCATTTCGACAGCGATGCGGGCGACGAATTCTTCTCGAAGGTAAACCTCTTTGATATGACGCCCTTCAACGAGGTGCTCGATCATGTGCATCCTGAAGACTACTGGGCCTGCTCGTTGAGTATCATTCCTGAGCGTAATATGCGCGTGTTTCTGGAAATCAGCGTACACCCCATCTATGATGAGAACGACAAATTGATGTATATCTCGGTGACTGCCAACGACGTGACGGAGGAACGTAACATGTACCTCAACGTGCTGGACAATGATGCCCGGATGAAGCAGATGAACGAGGCCATCCGGAACTACGAGGCCGAGCTGCGCTATATGTTGGAGGCCTCGAAGATGCAGACCTGGCGCATTAGCCTCGAACGCGATACCTTGGAATTCTATAATGGTCTGAACACTGTGGTGCGTTCGTTCAATCTGCAGCAGATGCAGAAGATCTTCGTCGATCAGGATAATGAATTCGTCAAGGCCCTGTCTAACCCCACAGAGGCCCTGAAGAAACCGCTGGTATTTGTCGGTCAGATGCATCCGATGGTCACGCAGAGCTCCACGGAAAACCAATGGGTGCAGATCAACTGTATCCCTGAATACGACAAAGACGGAAAGCTGTTGGGTGCCTTCGGCGTGTTGCGAAACATCAACGACCTGATGCGCAAGCAGGATCAGCTGCGCAAGGAGACGAAGCGCGCGCGTGAGTCAGGAGAGATGAAGACATTGTTCCTGGCGAACATGACGCATGAGATCCGTACGCCTATCAACGCGATCGTGGGCTTCTCTGAAGTGCTGTCGTCGTTGCCTGGTGCAGAAGAGAAAAAGGAAGTCATCCAGATCATCAAGAACAACTGCGACATGCTGCTGCGCCTGATCAACGACATCCTGACGGCCTCCTCGCTCGAGTCGGGTCACATGGATATCCGTCCCGTTGAGGTCGATTTTGCCAAGTCGTTCAATGAGCTGTTTGAGTCGTTGCGCCCCAGGGTACAGGAGCCGGGTGTGGAGTTCGTGAAAGACAATCCTTATACCACGCTTCCGATCAAGGTCGATATCGATCGTATCTCACAGGTCATCACCAACTTCGTGACCAATGCCGTGAAATATACCCATCAGGGACATATCAAACTGGGCTACCGTACGGAGACCAGAACCGTTGAGGGCCAGCAGCGTGAGGGCTTGTATGCCTACTGCGAGGATACGGGTGCCGGCATCTCCCAGGAGTCCCAGCCCAAGATCTTCGACCGCTTCTTCAAAGTCGATGACTTTGTGCAGGGTACTGGTCTCGGCCTCTCCATCTGTAAGGCCTTCACCGACACCTGTCATGGCGACATCGGCGTTATATCAGAAGGCAAGGGTAAAGGCTCCATCTTCTGGATGTGGATTCCGCTTTAGGGCTCGAATTATTCGACCTAAGATCTGTCATTTGCAGGATTTAATTCTGGAACTTGTTACATTTAAATGTAGCAATTGCTGGAATTAAATCTAGGAATTATTGCTATTATATAGGATTTTTTCGTATCTTTGCACCCAAGAAAACTAATTTGTGACTGTTATGATGGACAAGAAACAGGTGAACGACGTGGTGCGCCAGAACGTGGCGCTCTTGTCGAAACTGTCTGAACAGGAGGTGGGGATGATGCCGGCCACCGAGGCGCCGTTGCCCTCTGTGGATCAGGTGAAGCAGATCATTACGCTGGCCAAGCGTATCATCTTCCCCGACTATTTCAATAAGCGTCAGCCCGACGAGGCGATCCGCTCATATTATATCGGTGTGCACATGGAGGAGCTGGTGACGCTGCTCACGAAACAGATTGCACACGGACTGCAGTTTTGTGAGGACTGCGAGGCCATCCGCACGAAGGAACAGGTGTATACGGAGGCAGAGCGACTGGCATTAGCGTTTGTTAACACGCTGCCGGAGATCAAGCGACTGCTTTATACCGATGTGCAGGCGATGTTTGACAATGATCCTGCTGCACCAAACTATGGTGAGGTGATCTTCTGCTATCCCTGTATGAACGCCATGACGCATTACCGTATTGCCCATAAGCTGCACGAGCTGAAGGTGCCCGTGATTCCGCGAATCATTACGGAGCAGGCCCACTCGAAGACGGGTATCGACATCCACCCGGGCGCGCAGATCGGCGAGTATTTCGCGATTGATCATGGTACTGGTGTGGTGATTGGTGAGACAACGATTATTGGTAGCCATGTGACGCTGTATCAGGGTGTGACGCTGGGTGCCAAGAGCTTCAAGTATGACGAGCAGGGTAATATGCTGAACGTGCCTCGTCACCCGATTATAGAGGATTATGTGACCGTCTATTCGAATGCCTCTATCTTAGGTCGTATCACGATTGGTCATCACTCCACCATTGGTGGTAACATCTGGTTGACACATAGTGTGCCGCCAAACTCCAGGATCCTCCAGTCGAAGGCTGTTGATGCTGGCTTTACTGATGGAGCTGGTATATAAGAACAACAATCCCCGCCGAGTTGGCGGGGATGTTTGTTTCTGTTGCTTATTTCTCTCTGACGAAGCGAACAGGTTTCTCAATCTTGGTGGTGTCTGCAGATTCTGCGCTACGTGTGCCAACGTACCAGCTGTCATAACCCCATCTGTATGAGCTCCAGTTACGGCCGCTAACACGCTCGAGTTGGAAATCAACAGGTCTGCCATTATCGTTGATGGTACCATAGAAGTAATAATTATCCAGGTGATAGTCACGAATCTTAATGGTGCTTCTTTCTTCTTTAAAATGAACTGTGATGGTTCCAAAGTCAACGGTCCAGTCAATGTGATTAGCGATATAGTCCCAGGGGGCATCACTGTAGTAGTCCACCCAATAGCCTTTTCCACTTGAATAGGCATAGGGATCCTTCAGGAAGGTCACTTCTGAATAAGTGGCATCATAAACTCTGCCGTCATAACGGGATGAGATATACATATTACCACTCCAGGTTCCTTCGAGCGTATTGGCGATTCTCTGGTCGTCACAGCTTGTCAAGGTGAACAGTGTGGTCATCAGTGCGAATGCGGAAAAAATAAACTTCTTCATAATCGTAACGTTTTTATAATTAATTTCTGGTGCAAAGATAAGGAGAATTCTCCGCCGTAGCAAAAGAATTCTCCTATAAGCTGATAGGATTTTCCCTATTCTTGTTTCTTCTTTCCGAATTCGGGGTCGATCTTCAAGAAGGCAGTCACGATATAGGTCATGCTACAAGCCGCTACCACGATGAGGAAGAAGGCTGGATAACCGACACTCTCCTGCAGCGCACCAGCGAAGAGTCCGGGAATCATCATCGAGAGAGCCATAAAGGCTGTGCAGAGGGCATAGTGAGCTGTCTTGTGCTCGCCCTGACTATAATATATAAGGTAGAGCATATAGGCAGAGAAACCGAAGCCGTAGCCAAACTGCTCGATGAAGACACAGACATTGACGATCAGGAGATCGGAGGGCAGGGCATAAGACAGATAGACATACACGAGGTCGGGCAGGGTGATGGCCATCACCATCGGCCAGAGCCAGCGTTTCAGTCCGTCACGACTAGCCACGATACCACCTAAGATGCCGCCTAAGGTCAAGCCAATGACACCCACGGTGCCCTGTACAAGACCATATTCCGCAGGCGAGAGTCCGAGTCCGCCCTGGGCAGTCGTGTCGATCAGGAAGAGTGCACTCACCTTGGCGAGCAGGCCCTCAGGCATGCGGTAGAACAGCATGAAGCAGATGCCAGCCCACACCTGAGGCTTCTGGACGAAGGTCTTCAGGGTATGCCAGAACTCCTGCAGGATCTTCTGACCGTTCATGTTCTCAAGTCCTTTGTCTTCTGTGGGGCGAGGCAGGATATAGTGGTGCCAGAGCCAGAAGGCGATGAAGAGACCAGCCATGCCATAGAACATGATGCTCCACGAGTATTTGACGTTGCGTGTGATCACCTCCAGATTACCTGCCAGCATCACCAGCAGACCTTGTCCCACGATGGTGGCAATACGATAGAACGTAGAGCGGATGCCTACGAAGTAAGCCTGATCGTGCTCTTCGAGTCCGAGCATATAGAAGCCGTCGGCAGCAATGTCATGGGTGGCACTCGAGAAGGCCATCAGCCAGAAGAAGGCCAGTGTGCCTTGTAGCCAATAGGGGGCAGGGATGGTGAATGCCACACCACCTAATGAGGCACCGATGAGCAGCTGCATGGTAACGATCCACCAGCGTTTGGTCTTGATGATGTCGATAAACGGGCTCCACAGCGGTTTGATCACCCAAGGCAGATAGAGCCATGAGGTGTAGAGCGTGATGTCAGTGTTGCTGAGTCCCAGTCGTTTGTACATGATGAGCGAGATGGTCATCACAGCCACGTAAGGCAGACCTTCAGCAAAATAGAGGGTGGGCACCCAGGCCCAGGGATTTTTTTTATTCATATAAACGTTTGATTTGTGCATTACGATAGTAGAATAGGAGGATCTCATCATAGGTCTTACCCTGCTCGCCCATAACGGCAGCACCGATCTGACAGAGACCCACACCGTGGCCCCAGCCTTTACCATTGATGATAAACTTGTCGCCCTCCCTGGTCACCTCGAAGGCTGAGCTGTAGAGGTGTGTCTCACTCAGGGCACGACGTATCTCGAGTTCCTTGCCGATGGTGAGGGTCTTCTTGGTACCCACGATCTTCAGTTTCCAGATACGGCCACTCTTGCCTCGTGCCACAGGGATGAGATCGGTGATCTCACCAAAGTCGTCCTTCAGCTTGCGGTTTATGAGTTCAGAGAGCTCCGCCTGCGTATATTCCACCTTCCAACGGTAGAAGTCGGGCGTCTCCTGATCATAGTCGTTGAGCACCTGCGAGAGGATATGCTTGTCGTTGGTGTTGCAGTAAGGATCGTGGAAGCTCACGAGATAAGGCTTGGGCGTATCTTCCCAACAATACTGGAACTCCTCAGTCTCTCCACCACAGCACTTCGAGAAGCGGGCATCGCATATCTCGTCGCCATAGGTCAGAATCTGTCCTCGGGTGGCGCTGATGGCCTCCACCACGTGGGTGTTGCTGGCCTTGGTGATACCCTGATAGCGCTGGCAGTGGTCATCGGCACACACGTCGAAGATGGTGTGATCCTCACGATCGTACCAGCGGATGATCTCATCATCCTTCTTGATGAACGAGAAGAAGCTGTCAGTGCCGTTTTCGCGCTGCTGGCGCTTCTCCATCTGAGCCAGGAGCCAGGAGCGTGAGATGACGGCATGCGCCTTCAGGAACTCTAATGAAGAGGTGGCCGACATCTCGCTGGAGATAACGCTTGTGAGGTATTTCTCTACTGGCAGCTCGTTGATGGCTACAATCTTATCCGCCTCTACCACCAGGTGGAGCGTACCCTCAAACACCTGTGTCTCCTTGCGCTCCCAATGGAAGTTCACACCGATGGTAACATCATGGAGCGAGAACGAGGCATCATCCTCCTGAGGGGTGAAGATCAGTTCACGATACTGGGTGCCTCGCCACAGGATACCACCCTCGGAGAATTCAACCGTCTGCTCGCCTGTGATCACCTCGCCCTTGGCGATATAAGGGCTGTTCAGCGTAAACGAGATATTCTTTGCTGACACGATGCCCACATTGACCTCAGGCTCCTTATGCGTAGAGAACGGAGTCTCGAAGGTGGAGAGCTTGCTGTTGCTTTCGGCTTTCAGCTTGTCGATCACCTGCTGGAACGCCTCCTTCGTGAGCGACACCTCATTGAGGATGCCCAGTGCCACCTCAGGTGTCAGCCGCTCGAAGTCTTCCTGTCGAGGTGTGATGATCAGTCCTGACATGTCGAGTGCACCCGGACTGATGATATATTGGTCGCTGCCTGTAGCATAGTAGCAGTCAGGACGATGCTTGCGACGTGGGAATACCACTGAGAGGAAATCCTCCTGACAGCGCCAGCTCACGATGTTCATCATGGGCTCTGTGTCGTCAGCCTGCATGGGCAGGGCGTCGTAGAGTCTCAGGAACAGCTGTTCGCCACCATATTGCGAACGGCTTCGGATGAGCAGTGCCGGACAAGGGTACTCCTCGATGACGGAGATGTCCTCGTGCTCGTTGAGGCTCACTATCGTCGTCATATTACGACTCAGTCGCTGCCACGACTTCTGGATGGGCAGCACCCCACTGGTGCCAGCCTGGAAGTGGGCATGGTCAGGGGCAGAGGCGCCACACTTAGGACCGTTATAGAATACCAGCATCTGCGGATATTCCTCCAGCAGCTTATGAATCTGGCTATAGTTGTCGTGAATCTGCTGCGGCTCATGCTGCACGCTGGGAATGGTAAAGTGGATGGGTAGGATGGGGAAGGGGTTCACCAGCAACTCATACTGACTGCCGATGCTCTTCTTCACCTGCTCCTTCGGACGGTTCTGCTCACAGAGGAAGCAGGGGCGTGCTGCCACAGCCTTCTTGTCGATGCTGGCACCAGTGGAGACCATACGGGCAGGGTTCCATTGCACCTGCATCGTGGAGGAGCCCACAGCCAACTCACGCGTCTGCACGTTGCGCAGCTCACGATAACGGTTACGCGCATCGTCCCATTTCTCCAGCTGACGGTTGAAGAATCGCAGCAGGGGCGAGTCAACGATCTGCTCCTGGCGACCCTGCAGCATCTGCTGACGAGCCAGGATCTCCAACGTGCGCAACTGGTCCTTATAGAGGTTGTTGGCATTGATCTTGTCAATGCTGAGGGCAGCGTCACTGTTGCCTCCCCAACGGCGACACAGATAGAGCTCTGTGAAGATGCGCCCGATGCGATAGTGACGAGAGAAGATCAGTCCCAGGGCATAGTCTTCACCATACGAGGTGTTGGGGAATCCTATCTGGCGCAGCAGTGGGGTGAAGAACGCACGTGGGGCTCCCAGACCGTTGATGCGCAAGGCATTGTTGGGTCCGTTCTCATCCGTCCACTCAGCGTGGTCGATCAGTCCTGGAGGCAGGGTGTTCAGCTCGAAGTCACACATCCTGTAGCTGCCGATCACCATCGCTGCATCCTGCTTGTAGAAGGCATCCACCACCTGTTGCAGGGTCTTGGGTGATGAGTAGAGGTCGTCGGAGTCGAGCTGTACGGCGAAGCGTCCACAACGGTCATCATTGATCGCCATGTTCCAACAGCCGCCGATACCCAGGTCAGTACGCTCAGGGATGATATGGATCAGTCGCTCGTCGTGGAATCCCTTCAACAGCTCCGTCGTACGGTCTGTAGAGTGGTTGTCCACCACGATGACATTATATTTGAAGCTCGTCTTCTGCGAGAGGGCGCTGTTCACAGCGTCGCAGATGGTCTTCTCACGATTAAAGACGGGGATCACCACTGAGGCCTCCACGTCGAACTCCTGTTCGTTGAAATCAGGACTGCGATAGAACGAGGGGTCGATCTTGGCACCGATCTCAGCCAGATGGGCTGTGGCTGCCTGCTCCATCTCTATCTGCACCTCACGGTTGCGAGGGTTCACGTAGTCGAACTGCTTCACCCCTGAGGCACGCGTGTCCGTCTCCTCCTCAGTGTAGAGTTTCTCGTTGATGTGGAAGATACGTCCGTTACGACTCAGGAAGAGGCGCAGGGCATAGAGACCTGCATGCTGGTAGGCCTGCTCCTCCGTCTGTGCCACAAAAGCCTGGAGCAATGAGGTCCTGACAAGTATCAGCGAGCCGAAGTCGAAGTCATCGCGGATACTGCCCAGCTGATAGTCGATCACGGGATGGGGCTTTCGTTCGCCCTCGATGATGTCGAAGTGGTCGGCATACACCATCGCCGCATCCGCATCAAACGCCACGCGCACGATCCTGTCAAGGGCCCCCATGCCAAGCATCAGCTGGGTGGGCTTGGTCTGCAACAGCACGTAGTCGGCTTTCGCCTGTTCTGCCATGCTTGCCAGCGTCTCGCTGCTGGTCAGGTTGCCTGCCAGCACCTGCTGACAGTCCTTGAAGTCGTCTGCCTCTTTTCCTGTCAGTGGTTCCGACACCAACAGGAATATACGTTGTATTGACTTGCTGCCCCTGAGTTGTGTCACAATCTGTTGCGTGACTTCTGTGGAGCCGCAAGGCAAGAAACAATCTATTTTTTCTCTCATTGGGATTTGTATGTGTATTAATAATAGGTGCAAAAGTCGCTAATTTTTTCGAGAATACCAAATAAATCGAGTAAAAACACGAATAAATTTGGTTTTTCGCTCGGTTTACACTAACTTTGCACCCAAAAATAAAACAGATGCAGCAGGAAAAGAGAGTTTTGCTTGGCATGTCGCTCAATGAGCTGAAGGCCGTTGTGAAGGAGTTGGGCATGCCCCAGTTCACGGCAGCCCAGCTGGCGAAGTGGCTCTATCAGCAGCACGTGGGCAGCATCGACGAGATGACGAATATCTCGAAGGCTAATCGTGAGCGGTTGGCTGAGCAGTTTGAGGTAGGTGCGATGGCGCCTATCGACTGTCAGCGCTCTGTTGACGGCACGATCAAGTATCTTTTCCCAGTGCGATGTGCTGATCAGTGCGTCGATTCAGGCAAGTTCGTGGAGACGGTCTATATCCCCGACGGCGATCGTGCCACCCTCTGCGTGTCGTGCCAGGTGGGCTGTAAGATGAACTGCCTGTTCTGTCAGACGGGTAAGCAAGGCTTTGAGGGCAGTCTCACAGCAGGCGACATCCTGAATCAGATCTATGCCCTGCCAGAGCGTGAGAGCCTGACGAACATCGTGTTTATGGGTCAGGGCGAGCCGATGGATAATCTCGACCAGGTGCTGAGGGCCACCGAGGTGCTCACCCAGGATTGGGGCTATGCCTGGAGTCCTCGTCGCATCACGGTGAGCAGTGTGGGTGTCAAGGGTAAGCTGAAGCGTTTCCTCGACGAGAGTGAATGCCATGTGGCCATCTCGATGCACTCGCCCCTGCCCGAGCAGCGCCGTCAGCTGATGCCTGCCGAACGCCAGATGTCGATCACCGAGGTGGTGGAGTTGCTGAAGCAGTACGACTTCACCCATCAGCGTCGTTGCTCGTTTGAGTATATCTGTTTTGCTGGGCTTAACGACACGACGACGCATGCCCGTGAGATCGTCCGTCTGTTGCAGGGCTTGGAGTGTCGTGTGAACCTCATCCGGTTCCATGAGATTCCTGATGTCGATCTGCCAGGTGCCGATGAG
>JAEEGH010016641.1_pt1 | contig 15720 bp, 13 predicted proteins | sample 9134181 | NCBI WGS metagenome assembly JAEEGH01 (sample SAMN16246544, study PRJNA631951) | gut metagenome | biome: gut microbiome; feature: rumen; material: DP-attached | host: Bos | place: Iran: Karaj | collected 2018-10 | reverse complement strand
CAATAAAATAATCGTGCCTCGCCTTGCGGTTTTCGGCGACGGAGCGTATCCCCTTTTTTATCGGCATGAAAAGCGCCTCCTTCATTTGGAAAAAAACACAGCGCCCGGAGTCTTATTGCGAGCGCTGTGCATTGAAATACTATGCTTTACCGAATTATAAGTAATAGCGAAGCGCGTCAAGCATCGCGTTGGTGGTCTTGGGGGTGAACCACTTGGTGAACGCGGGGATGAGCAGCATGATGATCGCAAGCACCGCAACGATGATGGCGAGTATAACAGTCAGCTTCTGGAGCTGCTTTTCACGGCTTGCCTTTTTACCGCGGGTGGTGAGAGCGGTGCTTTCGGAGCCGAACGCGCTGCCGAGACCCGAATTCTTGGAATCCTGAAGAAGGACCACGATCACGAGAAGAACAGCCGCGATGAGCAGCAGAAAAGTGATGACGATTTCTAAGATATCCATAGTTATTTCCTTTCAAAATATCAACTGCGACGGACATTATAACACTTTCATACGGCGAATGCAAGAGTAAATCTCGTTTTTTTCGCGGAAAGAAGGTATATTTTGCCCGGATTATTCAGCAGCTCCCGGCACGGTTATCGTTATCGACGGCATGTCCTTGACGCGCGTCTCCGATCCGTCGGCGTTCTTGACGTACACCTTTGGCGTGACTTCGATGATCGCTCCGGGAACGGCTCCCGGGGGAACGAGCGCGCCTACCGGCACATTGTATTTGATGAAGCCCTTAGCCAGCACCGTCGATTCCATCCTTTTGCCGTCCGCGGTCTCATAGATCAGCACCGTGCCCTCCCGTGCGTAGACGGTGACGTAATAGGCATCCCTGTCGGTGGCTTCCTCGACGGTGGGAGTCTTGGGTGCAAACGGGTCGTTCCAGGACTGAACGGCGTCGATGATTTCGCCGATATCGTGGACCTTGTCGCTCAGCGCGTCGGAAGCCGCTTCCAGCTTATTCTTATTGGAAGCGATAACGCCCGTAAAGAGGAGCAGATTCAAAACCGCAAGCACGGCGCAGAGTGCGCTCAATACGATGACTGCCGCGACAAGCCCCTTACGGCTTTTTTCGGCGGCCTTTTTCCCGCAGCTTTTGCAGAACGCGGAGCCTTCGTTAAGCTCGGCTCCGCAGTGTTTACAATACATATCCTTACCCCTTTCTTGATATCAGGCTGTCCTCCGTCATCTCCTTCGGCTTGGGGAGCCCCATCATTTCGAGCAGCGTGGGGGCGATATTGCCGAGCTTGCCGCCCTTTTTGAGGGTGACTTCATCCGCGTCGGAAGCGACGTAGATCACGGGGACGGGGTTGGTGGTATGCGCGGTCATGGGCTTGCCGTTCTCGACCATCGTCTCGCAGTTGCCGTGATCGGCGGTGACGATGCAGGAGCCGCCCTCCCTGACGATCTCGGCAACGAGCCTGCCGACGCACTCGTCCACGGCGTGCACCGCGGCGATGACGGCGGGCTTTACCGCCGTATGCCCGACCATATCGGGATTGGCGAAGTTCATTACGAGAAGATCGAACCTGTGCTCACGCACCGCCTTCAGCGCGATCTCGGTTATATCGTAGGCGCGCATCTCTGGCGCGAGGTCGTAGGTCTCCACCTTGGGCGAGGGGATCAGCACGTGCTGTTCGCCCTCCGAGACCTCGTCCGTGCCGCCGTTGAAGAAGAACGTGACGTGGCGCTTCTTTTCGCTCTCCGCCAGGCGGAGCTGCGTTTTGCCCATGCGGGAGACGTATTCGCCGAGCAGGTTCTCATAATGCAGCGGGCGGAAGGCGATATCCGCCTTCTCAGCGAAATCGTCGCGGTAGAGCGTCATGCAGACGTAGTACGTCCTGATATAGCCGCGTTTGCGCTCGAAGTAATTATAGTCCTCGAATATGAACGCCTCGGTCATCTCGGTCGGGCGGTCGGTGCGGAAATTGAAGAAAATGACGCTGTCGTTCTCATTGACCGCGGCGACGGGCGCGCCGTCCTTTACGATGACGGCGGGGACGACGAATTCATCCGTTTTGCCGTTGGCATAGGAATGCTCCATGGCGGTAACGGGATCGGGCTCGTAAACGCCCTCTCCGTTGACGATCGCGTCGAAGCCGAGCTTTACGCGCTCGTAACGCTTGTCGCGGTCCATGCCCCAGAAGCGGCCCTGGACCGTGGCGATCTCGCCCACGCCGATCTCGCGGCATTTGGCGGCGACCTCCTTTATGTAATCGAGCCCGCTCGTGGGGGGCGTGTCGCGCCCGTCCATGAAGCAGTGGATATAGACCTTTTTAAGCCCCATGCGCTTTGCCATTTCAAGAAGCGCGTACATATGCCCGAGGCGGGAATGGATGCCGCCGTCGGAGCAGAGCCCCAGAAGATGCAGGGCGGAATCATGCTCGAGGCAGTTCTCCATAGCCTTTTTGAAGGCGGGATTTTCAAAGAAATCGCCGTCCTTTATGGCTTTGTCTATGTGGGGGTAATCCTGGAATACTACCCTGCCCGCGCCGAGGTTCATATGACCGACCTCGGAATTGCCCATCTGCCCGTCGGGAAGACCGACGTCGAGCCCCGATGCGCCGATGAGGGTATGCGGATATTTCTTTTTGAGCGCGCGGATATTCTTTATACCGTCGATGCGGACGGCGTTATCCTCCGCCTCTTCACGGTAGCCGAAGCCGTCGAGTATTATGAGTGCAGTTAGTTTTTTCATTAAAAATGCGTATCCTTTTTCCTGCCTCGGGCGCCCGAAAAGACGGACGCCCGGGGCAAATCGTATTATCAGTCAAGTACGACGTGGCTGAAATCAACGGGCTTGAGGCTTGCGCCGCCGATAAGACCGCCGTCGATATTCTCCATGGATTTGAGTCCGTGAGCGTTCTTGGCGTTCATGGAGCCGCCGTAGAGGATGCGTACGTTCTTCGCGAACGCGCAGCCGTAAAGCTCGCCGCAGACCTTGCGGATCGCGCCGATGGTGCGGTCGGCTTCCTCATCGGAGGCGGTCTTGCCGGTGCCGATCGCCCAGATGGGCTCGTAAGCTATTACGACCTTCGCCGCGTCATCCGCGTCGATCCCCGCGAACGCGCCCTTGACCTGGGTTGCAAGGAACTCGTCCGTAACGCCCGCCTCGCGCTGCTCGAGCGTTTCGCCGACGCAGACGATGGGGGTGATATCCGCGCCGAGAGCCGCCTTTATGCGGGCGTTTACGCTCTCATCCGTTTCGCCGAAGTACTGACGGCGCTCGCTGTGACCGATGATGGCGTACTCAACGCCGAGCTCGAGAAGCATCTTCGCGCTGATCTCGCCGGTGAAGGCGCCCTTTTCCGCCCAATGGATGCTCTGGGAGCCAAGGCGGACGTTGGAGCCCTTTAAGAGGGGCGCGACGAAGGGGATATCGACGTAAGGCGGGCAGACGACGACCTCCGCCTCCGCCTCTTTTACGAGGGGAAGCAGCTCCTTGACGAGGGAAACCGCCTCGGAAGGGGTCATGTTCATCTTCCAGTTGCCGGCGATGAGCTTGCGGCGCGCCGTTTTGTCATTCAGCGCAGCTACGCCGGGAAGCACCTTGCCCTCCAGGAACTCGAGGGAGGCGCCGCCGCCGGTGGAGATATGGCTCATCCTGCTGCCGAGACCGAACTTGTTGACCGCGGAAGCGGAATCGCCGCCGCCGATGATGGTCTTGCCGGGGCACTCCGCACAGGCGAGAGCGACCGCCTCGGTGCCCTTCGCGAAGGGAGCCATCTCGAAAACGCCCATCGGACCGTTCCAGACGACGGTCTTGGCTTCCTTGATGATATCGCCGTAGAGCTTAGCGGTGGCTTCGCCGATATCGAGACCCTCGAACCCGTCGGGCATGGCGTCATAGGGCACGGTCTTGATCTCGGCAGCTTCGGAGAATTCGGAAGCGACGACGCAGTCGATCGGGAGCATCAGGCGCACGCCCTTCTCCTTGGCGGCGTCCATAAGGGACTTGGCAAGCTCGATGGAGGCTTCGTCAACGAGGGAATTGCCCACGTTAAGCCCCATCGCGCGGTAGAAGGTATAGCTCATTGCGCCGCCGATGAGCAGCGTATCGCATTTACCCAGCAGGTTGGTGATGACGCCGATCTTGTCGCCGACCTTTTTGCCGCCGAGTATTGCGACGAAGGGACGGTCCGGATCCTCGAGCGCCTTGCCCATGAAGCCGAGCTCCTTCTCGATGAGGAAGCCGCATACTGCGGGCAGATAATCGGCTACGCCCGCGGTGGAAGCATGGGCGCGGTGCACGGTGCCGAACGCGTCGGAAACGTAGATATCGGCATAGGAAGCGAGCTTCTTTGCGAATTCGGGATCGTTCTTCTCCTCCTCGGCATGGAAGCGCAGATTCTCAAGAAGCACTATCTCGCCCTCCTTGAGCGCCTCGACCTTCGCCTTCGCGTCTTCGCCGATAACGTCGTTCGCGAAAACCACGTTAACGTCGGGCAGGAGCTCCTGAAGCCTGTTCGCCACGGGCTTAAGGCTCATTTCGGGAACGAACTTGCCCTTGGGACGTCCGAGATGCGAGCAGAGGATGACCTTTGCGCCGCGCTCTACAAGGTATTTGATCGTGGGGAGAGCGCCTAAAATACGGCTCTCGTCGTCGATCCTGAGCTCCTTGTTAAGGGGCACGTTGAAGTCGACGCGCACGAGTACGCGCTTGCCGGTTACGTTAATATCCTTGACCGTCATTTTGTTCATGATTTATTTCCTCCGTTAAATTTGTTTCATATTTATAATTAGTTCACGAATCACAAGTACCAAGATGATCACCACGGGCAACAACAGCCCAATTATCGACATGACCTCGGCAAAAGGAGCAGATTCACCCGACACTTTGAGCATTATCCTGACACAGACAAAGCACACAACGGATGCGATCATCCCCGCGATAGCCAGCAGCGCCACAACAATGGTGAGCGGGTGTTCAAACCAATGATAGGGATCGATCTTGTACCCTATTGCAACAATTGCCTCCATTATTCCCGCAGCGAAGAACAGTATGAACGGGATGAGCGAAACGATCGTCATCTTTGCTTTTGCGTGTTTCATGCTTTCTTTCTCCTGCAAATTAGTTTCATGTTTATATGGGTTTTGACCCTTTACAGCTTGATTACAGCATATTGGGGGACGATTGACCTTTCAGCTAATGAGAAGGATCAACTGCTTTGACGTCGCCCCTCATCAGTCGGCTAAAGCTGCCTGAGTATATCACCCGGGGCGACCGGTTCCGGGCAGGCGATCCAAAGCCTTTCCTTGGGATGGGGAGCGGAATCGCGGCTCTCCCCCTCCTCCGTGCGGATGGCGGAGACGGTAAACGAGCGCGTTACGTCGGACGGGGCGAGGATATTGAGGCTTTCGCCGAGCCTGAAGTTATTGCGCTGCTCTATGAGGGCTTCGCGCTTTTCCCCGTCGTATTCGAGCACGACAGCGGCGATCTTCGCCTCCTGCGTATAGCCGCCGGTCTCGTACTCCATGAGCTCCCCGGGGTTCTGCCCGTAAACGGCGTTGAAATTTCCCTTGGAAATTCCGTAAAAATCATACCCCTCATTCGTCAGCTCCGCTGACACCTTCCCCCCAAGGGGAAGGCTTTTGGTCTCTCCAGACTTGCTTTCTCTGCATTTTTCGCTCTCGCGGAAGGCGAAGCCCGTTGTGTACGGGCGGTGGGAGAGCCTTAAAAGCTCCTTCATAACGGTCTCGGTCGGCGCGCCGGAGAGCGCCATTCGGTAGGCGTTCACGGCGGTCGCGACGTAGAGGATGGACTTCATCCTGCCCTCTATCTTTATGCAGGAAACGCCCGCGTCCGCGATCTCCTTAAGATACGGGGCGAGGCACATATCGCGGGAATTCAGGATATAGCTCCCCGAGGCGTCCTCCTCGAGCCCGAACCATTCGCCGTTCTTTCCGGCTTCGCGGAATTCGTACTTCCAGCGGCAGGGCTGCACGCACTCGCCGCGGTTGGAGTCGCGCCCGTCGATGTAATTCGACAGGAGGCATCTGCCCGAGTAGCTGACGCACATTGCGCCGTGGACGAATACCTCGAGCTCGAGCTCTTCGGGGGTATTGGCGCGGATGCGCTTGACCTCTTCAAGCGTGAGCTCCCTTGCGAGGACTATCCTTTTTACGCCCTGATCGAACCAGAATTTTGCCGTTTCCGAATTAAGGGTGTTCGCCTGTGTGGAAAGGTGGAGCGGCATTTGGGGGATCTCCCTCCGGCAGATCGATATCACGGCGGGGTCGTTGACTATGAGCGCGTCCGCCCCGGTGCCGGGGAGAAGGCGCAGCGTTTCGCGAAGGGGCTCAAGCTCCGCCTCCCGCACGAAGGAATTGACCGTGACGAACACCTTTACGCCGCGGTCATGCGCGTATCCGACCGTTTCCGGCAGGGTTTCGAGGCTGAAATTATCCGCAAGGTTCCGGAGCGAAAACGCGGGCAGACCCAAATAGACGGCGTCCGCGCCGTATCTTATCGCGGTTTTGAACCTTTCCGTATTGCCCGCGGGAGCGAGCAGCTCGAGCTTGGTCATATTGAGCGTCCTTCCGGCTTCAATTGCCCCAGAGCGGTCTGTACTTTTCAACGTTTGCGGCATGCTCCTCCGCGGTCTTGGCGAATACGAGCGCGCCGGTGTTGGGATCCATAAGGCAGAAGAAGAGGTAGCCTTCCTCTATGTACTGCTCGTTGGGATAGAGGGCGGCCTCTATCGCGGCGACGCCGGGATTCGAAATGGGTCCGGCGGGCAGTCCCTTGTACTTATAGGTGTTATAGGGGGAATCGGTATCGAGCTCCGCCGGAGAGAACTCCATCGCGTTGGTCTTTAAGATATAGCCGAGGGTCGCGTCGGAGTAGAGGGGCATATCGAGCGCCGTCCTCGAATAGAAGACCGCGGAGACCTTGTTGAAGTCGAAGGGCTTCGCTTCCTTTTCTATAATGGATGCGAGTATGACCACCTGGTCCATAGTAAGGTCGAGCTCTTCCGCGCGCTCGATGTACTTCCTCGAGTAGATCTCGTTGAAGCGGTCGAGCATCTTTGTGATGACCTCTTCCTCCGTGGCATCCTCATAGACCTCGTAAGTATCGGGGAAGAGGTAGCCCTCCAGCATATAGACGCGGTCGGGTCTGCCCTCGTCGACGAGCTGCTTCACGAACCAATGGCTGTTTGTGAAGGCTTCGCCCGTTTTGCACAGCTCCAGGAACCTGTCGCCGGATTTGAGTATGCCCTTTTCAACGAGCTTATTGGCGATCGACTCCACCGTCATGCCCTCCGAAATGGTGAACTTGACGGAAGCCCTCGGCGGATTGCCTGTACAGATGATGTTTACAATATCGCTGATGCTCATGTTGCGGGAAAGTATGTACGTCCCCGCCTTGAGTCCGGACGATTTGTTCATGAAGTCGACGTAGACCTTGAACACCGCCTTGTTCTTTATGAGCCCGGGATTACCCTCGCCGCCGGCTTCATAGAGTATCTTCGCTATCGCGGAAGCGCCGCTGCCCTTGGGGATCTCCACCACTACGGGCGTGGGATCGGATGGGTCGACAGGCTGCGCGAGCTTGTTGTAAACGACCTTTACGCCGACCCTTACAACGATAAACGTTATAAGGAGCGCGCAGATAAACGCCGCGGCGGGGCTTATCTTGCTCCAAGTTTTAAGGAGCATTTCCTTCTTTGCGGGATCCATCTTCCTGCGCTTTTTGCCTTTTTTCGCGTCCTTGATCATGCTGTCGTCCAGCACGATCTCACGCGTTATCTCGATCTCCTGCGTGTTCATATTGATCTGCGGGGGCTTGTCGACGACGGGAAATACCGCCGTCTTCGCGACCTCCGGCGAAATGTCGATCGCTTCCTCTTCGGTAACGATCTCATCCTCATCGGCGACGGGCTCCTCCGCCTCTTCGGGCGCGGGCTCCTCCGCCTCCTCGGGCGCGGGCTCTGCCGCATCCGCGGGGGGCTCTATCACTATCCCGTCCGCCGCGATCTCGATATCGTCCCCGTCGTCGGGGCGCATGAATTGCTTTTTGAAAAGGCTCATTGTTTATCCTTTCGTGGGATCATTCGCCCAACGCGCCGAGATCCATCCCGGCGGCGTCGGCAAGTATCTTGTAGATATCCCCGAGCATACGGCTCAGAGTGAATTCCGCGATCAGGTATTCCGAGGCGTCCTTATCCATCTGCAGGAGTTCGCCCATTCGGCGGAGCTTGTCGAGCGTTTCCTCATCCTGCTCGCCCGCGACGTATGCCGCCTGCGCGCGAAGCTGGAGCTTCTTGTATTCGGCAAGGAGCGCCTTCGTCGCGCTGCCCTCCGCCACGTTCTCCTTGGCGGCGGCGTAGCGCTTGTATTCGGCGCTTTCCTTTATTTCCCGAGCGAGTTCGTTCGCCTTATCGTAAACCATCATTCCACCTCCATGAAAATGGGCTGTATGAGGGGCGTGCGTCCCGTCCTCTTAACGAGACAGCTCTTTACGCCGGATTTGACGGCGTTTTTGATGTTGCCCCATTCGGTGCGGTCGGCGTAAGCGAAAGCGAGCGACTGCTCGCGCGCGATCGTCTTTACCTCTTCCATGAGCTCGTCCGCGTCCTTGGAATAGACGAAGCCCTTTGAGATGATCTCGGGCTCCGCCGCGAGTTCGCCCGTGGACCGCTTTATCGCGATGACCATTACGAACATGCCGTCGTGCGAGAGCAGGCGCCTTTCGCGGAGCACCGCGGAGCCGATGTCGCCCACGCCCGCGCCGTCCACCAGCACGCTGCCGGAGGGCACGGAGCCGACGAGCTTGCCGCTCCTGCCGGAGAGCTCGAGCACGGCGCCGGTATCCATTACGAAAACGTTCGATTCCTTTATCCCGAGGGAGGCGGCAAGCAGCGCGTGATGGTGCAGATGCCTCGCTTCGCCGTGGACGGGGATAAAGAACTTGGGCTTTATGAGGCGCATCATGAGCTTCAGCTCCTCACGCCTGGCGTGACCGGACACGTGCACGTCGGCAAGGCGGTCATAGACCACGTTTGCCCCGCGCATGAACAGCTGATTGATGACCTTGCCGACCGCCTTTTCGTTTCCGGGTATGGCGGAGGCGGAGATGACGACGATATCGCCCTTGCCGATATTGAGCTTATGGTTCGCGTTCGCCATGCGGAAAAGCCCGCTCATCGATTCGCCCTGCGAGCCGGTGGTGAAAACGCATACCTGGCTGTCGGAGTAGTTCTTGAGCTTCTCCACCTCGACGATGCTCTCCTCCGGTATGCTCAGATACCCGAGCTCCATGGCGATCCTCGCGATCATTACCATGGACCTGCCCTGGAAGCAGAGCACCCTGTTATGCCTTATCGCGACGTCCGCCACCTGCTGTATGCGGTACACGTTGGAGGCGAACGAGGCGACGATCACCCTGCCCTCCGCGGTGTCGAACACCTTCTCGAAGGTGCCGCCGAGCGCGAGCTCGGACGGGGTGGAGCCGGGGAATTCGGCGTTGGTCGAATCCATCATAAGGGCGAGCACGCCCTTCGAGCCGTAATACGCGAAGCGCGCGATGTCGATGGGCTCGTTATCCACGGGGGTGTAGTCCACCTTGAAGTCGCCCGTGTGGATCACCACGCCGACGGGCGTAGTCACCGCGACGGCGAGCGCGCCCGCGATCGAGTGGCTGACCTTTATGAATTCCACCTTGAAGCAGCCGAGCTGCACCACGTCCCCCGCGACGACCGTCCTTAAGTCGGCGCGCTTTATCTTATGCTCCTCCATCTTGTGCTCTATCAGCGCGAGCGTGAATCTTGAGCCGTAGAAGGGCACGTCGAATTTCTGCATCGCGTAGGGCACGGCGCCGATATGGTCCTCGTGCCCGTGGGTTATGACGAAGCCGCGTATGCGGTCGAAATTATCCTCAAGATACGTCATATCCGGTATGACCAGATCGACGCCCAGCATATCCTCATCCGGGAATGAAAGACCGCAGTCGACGACTATGATATCGTTCTCGTATTCAATGACGGTCATGTTCTTGCCGATCTCGCCGAGACCGCCAAGGGGGATTATTTTGAGCTTGGGTCTTGTTTTGGTTGTTTTTTTCTTTGTCAATTTATACTTTCCTCATTATTCTGTGATTTGATCGTCCGAAAGCTCTTTGAGCCTTTCCTCCGCCCTCTCCCATTCGGAGTAGAGCTTTTCGATCGTTTGCCTTACGGCGTCCGCTTTCTTTGAAATCTCGCCCGCTTTCTTGTAATCGGACGAGACCGCCGGGCTTTCGAGCTCGCGGTTCAGGCTCTCAAGCTCCGCCTCTTTTTCGGCGACGGCCTTTTCCGCCCTTGCGGCGGCGTTCCTTGCGCGGCCGAGCTCGCTCTTGAGCGCCTTCTTTTCCTTATAATCGATGGCGTTTTGCGAAAGGGGCTTCTCCGCCTGCGCGGGCGCGTTCTCCTCCTGCTCCCGGAGCGCCTCGAGATAATCGTCATAGCCGCCGACGTACTCGGTAAGCCCGTTCTCGGTCATATGGAATATCCTGTCGGCGAGGCGGTTGACGAGATACCTGTCGTGCGTGACGATCATTACGGTGCCGTTATACTCGTCAAGCGCGTTTTCGAGCGCCTCCCTCGAGGGGATGTCAAGATGGTTGGTCGGCTCGTCAAGGAGAAGGAGGTTCGCCCTTGTGAGCATCAGCTTCAAAAGCTGCACGCGCGCCATTTCGCCGCCCGACAGCATGCCTATCTTCTTTTCGACTTCCTCGCCGCGGAAGAGGAACGCGCCGAGCATGTTCATGATATCCCTGCGGGGTATCGTATTGTAGTATTTGTCCCAGACCTCTTCAAGTACGGTGTTTTCGGGATCGAGTCCGGTCATGGTCTGCTCGTAATACGCCGCCTCGATATGCGCGCCGAGCGTGCAGACGCCCGCGCTGGGTCTCATGCGGCCGGCGATTATGTTCAAAAGCGTGGTCTTGCCGCAGCCGTTGTCGCCGAGAATGAACACCTTTTCGCCCTTTTTGACGAGCAGATCGAGCCCGGAGAACACATTTTTATCGCCGAAGCTTTTGGCAAGCCCCTTTGCGATGACGACGTCGTTTCCGCCGCCGTCCCTGGCGGGGAGGCGGAAATGGATCGAGGCGGGATCGCGTTCCGGCTCGACAAGGGTCTCCTTCAGCCGGTCCGCCGCCTTCTGCTTATGCGCGGCGGTGATGAAATTATGCTCCTGCCCCCATCTTTTCTGCTGCTCGACCATGCCCTCTATGCGCTTGATCTCCTTCACGGTACGAAGGTACTTTCGCATTTCGAGCTCACGCGCGGTGGAGCGAAGCTCCATATGGCGGGAGTAATTCCCCTTTGAAACGTAGAGCCTTTGATTTTTGAGCTCCATCGTCTTGTTGGTGACGCGGTCCAGAAAATACCTGTCGTGCGAGATGACGATAAACGCGCCGCGATAGGAGGAAAGATAATCCTCCAGCCATTCGATGGACTTTATGTCGAGATGGTTGGTCGGCTCGTCAAGGAGCAGGAGATTCGCCCCGGAGAGCAGCACGCGCGCAAGCTGCGCCTTGTTGCGCTGCCCGCCGCTGAACACGGCGAAGGGCTTATTGAGCTCCGACTCCTCAAAGCCGAGGCCGAGGAGCGTGGACCTTGTGCGCGCCCTGTAAGTCAGACCGCCGCCGTCCTCGACCGCCTCGCGCAGGCGGTGCTGCTTTTCGATCAGCTTTTCGTCCGCGCCGGAGTAAAGGAGCGCGTCGTTCACCCGATCGAGCTCCGACTCGGTATTTATGAGCTCCGAAAAAACGGAAAGCACGTAATCGTAAAGCGAATCGGCGCTCTCCCCAGCGGTCTGCGCCATGGAGCCGATCGTTACGCCCTTTCCGAGCGCCACCATACCTTCGTCATACGGCTCGCGTCCTTCGATGATGGAGAACAGGGTGGTCTTGCCGGTGCCGTTCACGCCGATAAAGCCGACATGATCGTTCGCCTCCACCTCAAAGCTCAACCCCTCGAAAAGCACGCGCGTGACAAAGGATTTTTTTAGATTATTAACAGCCAGTACAGGCATGATAAACCTTCCGTAAAAGCCCTTTCAAGGGCAGATTATTGTTATTTCAAGCCCCCTGCGCTTCGCCATGCGGAGCGTGGCGGCGGTGCCGCTCGACTCGTCGCCGGAGAAACAGGCGATGACGGCGGCGGAATGCTCCGTCAGAAAGGAGTTCCTTTCCATGAAGCAGCGGCTCGAATAGCTTTCGTGCAGGGACACGACCGCATACGAGAGCCTTGCTATGCGTTTTTTGCGCGGGGTATCGCCCGTGCCGTAGGGGAATATCGCGGCAAGCTCCATTCCGGGGCATTTCCTTTCAAGGCGAAGCACCGCTTCGGCGGCGTAGAGATCGAACCCGTCCGCCATGCCGGAGAGGAAATACCTTTCCCCGTTCTCATAAGCGCGGAGTATCTCTTTTTCAAGACGCTCCCTGAGCAGCAGGCAGCGCTTATCCGCCTCGTTATAGCCCCAGGGGAGCTTATCCGCCCTGTGCCCCGTAAAGCACACGGAGAGCGAAGCGTCGAGACGGTATTCCTCTTTCGGGACGAGGATCATTACAGTCCCTCTTCGGTATAGCGCACCCAGTCCCTGTGCATATAGCGCTCGATCGGGAACGCCTTGCCTATGAAGCGATTATCATAGGCTTTTGCCTCGGCTTCTTTGAGGAATTCGCCGAGCACCTCGGGCGTGCCGATGGTGCCGATGACGGGATAGCCCGTGCGGAGGGAGACTTCCCTTGTGACCTCGAGCCCGTATTTAAGGTCGGCTGCCGAAGTCTCATGCGCGAGGTTGGTGTTGTTGAGTATCCCCGTGACCTTCAGGCGGCTGACGCCCTGTATCTTCGCGAGCATCTCGATATTTTCGTCCGGACCGGAGGAAAGCGGTCTGCGCGCGTTGATGACGTACCAGACCTCGAAATTCTCCAGCTCCTTGAAATAGCCGTAATACTGACCCATCGCGATGGAGCCGACCGGATCCCCGCCGACGTCGAAAATGACGAGATCGGAATTATCGGAGAACACGGAGAATATCTCCGCCGGGATGGAGGGGACCTCCACGCCGGAGGAAGTGAAGTTCGGGGAGATGAGCCTTATGCCCGCCGCCTCGAGCTCGGTCTTCCTTTCGGTCGAGCGGAAGTAGGGGTTGATGACGTCGATATCGACGAGCGTGACCTTTTCGCCCTTCGCGGCGCCCTCGAACGCCATGTTGAGCGCAAGCTCCGTCTTGCCGGAGCCGAAGTTGCCTATTATAACGTAATAACGCTTCATTTCGGTTCGTCCTTTTTTATTCCGCCCTGTAAAGAGCGATTATCCTTTCGGCGGCGCGTATGCCGTCCACCGCGGCGGAGACTATGCCGCCGGCGTAGCCCGCGCCCTCGCCCACGGGGTAGAGCCCCCTGAGCCTTGTCGCCTCGCCGTTTTCAAGGCGGTTGATGCGTACGGGCGAGCTCGTCCTCGATTCGACGGCGGTCAATACCGCGTCGCCCATATCAAAGCCCTTGAGCTGCCTGCCGAAGGCGGTGATGCCGTCCTTTATGCCGCGGTAGACCGTGCCGGGAAGGCATTTCTTCAGATTCCTGGGGACCGCCTGCGGGCGGTATGTGGGCGTCACTGCTCCGAAGGGCTGAGGATCGGAATCGGCAAGGAAGTCCGCGACTCGCTCCGCGGGGGCGGAATAATCCCCGCCGCCGAGCCTGAACGCCGCACGCTCGAGCTTTTCCTGGAATTCGACCCCGGCGAAAGCCGCGCCGCCCAGGTCGGAGGGGTTCACCTGTACTATTATGCCCGAATTGGCGTTTTCCGCATCACGGGCGGAATAGCTCATGCCGTTGGTGACTACCTCGCCCTCGTTCGACGAGGACGCCACGACGAAGCCGCCGGGGCACATGCAGAACGTGTAGACGCCGCGGCTGCCCGTTTTGGCGGTCAGCCTGTACTCCGCCGCGCCGAGACGCGGATGACCGGCAAATTTGCCGAACTGCGACTTATTGATGAAGGACTGCGGATGCTCTATCCTGACGCCGACGGCGAAGGGCTTGGCGGTGATCTCCACGCCCCTGTCGAAGAGCATACGGCAGGTATCCCTTGCCGCCTGACCGAGCGCGAGCACGACCGCGCAGCAGGGGAGCTTCTCCTCCCCGTTGACGACGACGGCGGTGACTGCGCCGTCCTCAGACACTATGTCGGTGAGCTTCGAGGAGAACCTGACCTCGCCGCCGTGCGCCTCGATATCCGTGCGGATATTGTGCACTACGGTTCGGAGCACGTCCGTGCCGACGTGGGGCTTCGCGTCGACGGCGACCCTTTCGGGCGCGCCGAATTTGACGAGCATTTCCACGACGGTTTCCGCGCGCGGATCCTTTATCCTTGTGGTGAGCTTACCGTCCGAGAAAGCGCCCGCGCCGCCCTCGCCGAACATGACGTTGCTTTCGGGATCGAGCTTCGCCGACGCCCAGAAGGTATCGACGCTCGCCCGTCTTTCTTCGATGGGACGACCGCGCTCTATCAGAACGACCTTATAGCCGCGCACGGCGAGGGTATGCGCCGCGAACAGCCCCGCGGGACCCGCGCCGACGACCACGACGGGAGCGGGCTGCGGTACGGCGCCCGTGATCTCTGCGATGACGGGCTTTTCGGGCGCCTTGCTCACCGTTTTGGCGTAACGCCCGGAATAGCGGTTATGATCCTTATCGTCCACCTCGAATTCGGCGGAGTAGATAAAGCGGATATCGTTCTTGTCCCTTGCGTCGAGCGACCTGCGGACGACGCGGATGTTCCTTATGCATTCCGCGGGGAGACGAGTGTCGGCGCCGATGAGCAGGCGTATGGTCGACTCGTCGGCGTTGAAGGGCATATTGAGATTGGTTGCCAGAAGTTTCATTCGTATTTCCGCCTTTCGGGCTGCCGCCGCGCGGCTTTTACTGTGTTGATCTTTGTCTTATCGTAACGCGCACGACGCTCTTTGCGAGTATTATCTCGATCTCGCCGAAGCGGTCCTTATCGACCGAGGTCTCTATCGAGAGATCGTAAACGTTCGGACCCCTGTCGCCCACGTTGACCACAACGGTCAGGTCGGTGGTCAGGAACTCCTTGACGAGCCTTGAGGGACCCGTTATGGTGATATCCACATCGGTAAACGCGTACTCGTAGATAAGATCCGGAGATTCGCCCTCGAATCTGATGGCGAAGTGATCAAACACCTGCTTCTCGATCTTTTCGGTGATATTCAGCGCGAGCAGCACGCCCTGAAGGTTGGTGCCGTCGATGGGCTTTGCTCCCTCGGGCAGCAGAGCGAACGTAAGCGTTTCGGTGTACTGCTGCGGCGCCGGTATGGTGCTGATATGCAGAGGCTCGCTGACGAGCTTGTCGATCGTGTCGAGCACGCCCGCCGGCGCGGCGATATCGACCTCCGTGACGGAAAGGCGCGGCTCCTCCAGTTGGAGATAATTCGGCAGCAGGTCCGCATCCGATATCTCATACTCTATCGGCACCACCTTGTGCGGCAGCACCTCCATCTCGACCGTGACGGACGGAATGACCTCGCGGAACGAGGCGTTGCTCATCTCGTTGTCCTCTTTATCGATTATCGTGAGCTGCAGGGCGTCGTTGATGCCGGAAGTCAGCCCGTCGAGATCGATATAGCATACCGCGCGCTTTATGCTGTCGATCGTCCTCTGCGCGCCGGAAAGGTCAACCTTATCGGTATTGAGCTTCGGT
>JAEEGH010016766.1_pt1 | contig 15722 bp, 12 predicted proteins | sample 9134181 | NCBI WGS metagenome assembly JAEEGH01 (sample SAMN16246544, study PRJNA631951) | gut metagenome | biome: gut microbiome; feature: rumen; material: DP-attached | host: Bos | place: Iran: Karaj | collected 2018-10 | reverse complement strand
TATGGATGATAGAAGAACTGACCTCCTCCAGAATTATATAGGGTGGCAGCGTTAGCCACAGAAAATAATACGAGGATGCGTAATGGTAAGTTCGCCTTGCTATGCCCCAGAACTAATGGCTTTATCTTTGCAATAACCGTTGCATATAGGCGCGTGTCTATCTCGGATGATTCTGGCGTAGTGAACACAACGGCAAGTTTCCTTTTCGGGTAATCATCTGCATACCTGAAACAGCGGTCAAACAAATCAGGCATATTCCTCTTTGTTTGATAGAATCTGCCTCTCGTGCGGTCGCCGCCAATCATGATGTCAGGGTGGTGGCTTGCCAGTACACTTGCATTAAATAGCCTCTCACCAGACCGTATGCTAGAAGGGGAGTTGCAAGAATGAAGTTCAATGTTGTTAACAGGACTAGATTGATGGGCCATACCGAGTGGTCCGCGGCATCGTGGATGCCTTACGCGTGGAGAGGATTGGCCACGGGATTCTTGACGCCGATTCTCATTATTATCTTCTAACCTGCGGAAAAACAATTCTAAGTCCCGTTCCTGATAGCTGAACAGGTTGTCGACAATGTTATAGAATACGGTAATGTATCCCTTCTCATGCAGATATAGGTAAATCTCCTGCCAAAGATGATATCTGCATAAATCTCTGTCGACATAAAACTCGTTTGTCGCCGAGAGTCCGTAGATTCCGGTAACAAGCGGTCGGTTGTCAATATCAAGTTCCTGAATCCTGCTAACAGACATAACAATGCGTGATTAATGATTGCGTCTTTCGCGCATTCTCTTCGCGGCCCCTCTCTCTGACATACTCTCGGCTGATTCCATTTCCGGCATCGGTGCGTGAGTCGTGCACTTAGGTTGTTCAACTTGATAACCGCTTTGAGCTATCTGTTCAGTAACAATCGTTGTTTTTTGATCAATCTGTTCATCTGTAAGTTCTTTCTCGGTGCTACTGAAATGGAATCCTAATGTGTTTGTATCATCATCGTTTGGATCGACGATTACAGTTACCTCTTCTCCCAACTCATTTCGCAAACGGGCAAAAAAGCCCTCACGGTAATCAGACGGCATCTCTCCACCAACATAACCTATTTCTTCTTCTCCATTTTTTTCTATCACTTCCCACTGTTGTTCTTCCATCACTTCTATAATATCACTGACAGCCTGCATACGTGCTTGTGACAAATTAACTCCAGCGACAGACTGGCTTGTAATTTCCCGGATGTCTACTTCGCCTTTAAGAACTTCTCTCTGAATTTCGTCAAGGCGTTCTATTGTCATGTCTTTCCCTCCTCTTTGTTCTATCTCATCTTTCAATGATTGTAGATGTCCTTTAAGTGTATTATAGCGACCTCTAGACCAAAAGTTGTTCTCAATAGATACAGGAGTCTCTCCATCATCTTCAGTAAGTTGAATTTCACGCAAGTTATTTACGGTCTCTAGAACAGCCTCAAGCATTGTGCGGGTTAACTCTTCTTTCTGTTCATATTTCAGTCGTTCGCGCGTACAGTCTATTTCAAGCTCTTGTACTGCAAGAAGGGCTGCGTTTGCAGCGGCAGACAGTTCTGCTCCTGTGGCGCCCATATCGGCCAGAGCCGTCATCTGGCGACGCACCTTCTGGGCTTCTTGAGGAACGAAACGGTCTAAATCGTTATTCCGCTCAACCTCATCCATCAAAGCAATAGCCATCTTTGCGCGCTCTATTCCACGGATATCGATGCTGGCCATTTTATGTTGGATTTCAGCTACTTCCCCTTGAATGTATTGTATTTCTTCTTCCTGTTCAGAGAACCTCTGATTAATTTGTTCTTCCATCTGGCCAACATAGTCAGTGAGATCCAGTAGACCGGCCTCAACCATATCAATGTGTTCATTGGTAGAATCCAAACGAGCATTAGTCAAATTTACATTGGATTGAACTTCAGCTATCCGATTGAGAAGATCACCTTGGATGACGGACATATCATGAGCCAGGCCGTCTATTCTGGTATCAATCTGCCGGTGCATTCTGTCCATGTCATCATAAACTTTGTCCTCCAGGTTTCTCAAGGCTTTCTGCTGTTGCCTGCGCAGTGATTCCAGATTGCGGCGAGTGTCCTCACGCAAGCCGGCAATGCGGCCTGCCATTTCTTTCTCCGACTCTTTTAACTTCACTTCCATAGAATGCTTAGCCTCGGCAATTCTTTGATCAGCCCGGCGTTTCGCTTCTTCTGCAGCACGTTTGGCCGCCTTGTCGGCATGATCCTTCAGTTCTGCCATCTGCTTCTCCATGCGGGCCTTGTTCCGCTCAGAGGAGTTCCTGGCCTCTTTAACACGCTGTGCTAAAATGCGTTGTAATTCTTCTTGTGTCTTAGGGTTAACATCATCACCTAGAAAAGCTTTCAACTCTGGACTAATACTCCATATTCTCCCTTGATAGGTTTCGTATATGCCAAAAGGAGTCTCATGTTTTGTGCTCATAGCGCTATAAACGTATTTAGAAATTTAAAAAATCTGTAGTAAATTCTGTAGTTACTTGATGTATACTTGTCATATGAATAAGGTTATTTACCTTATCAAAGAGGCAGACCTTCTTCAGTAGCTTTCTTATTTGTCAATCCAATTAATGTGACACTTTGTCCTTTAAGTCTTATTTCAATTCTTCTTCGTTCTTCGGTAAACATCTTGGCATTCTCGGCAAGGCGATTCGTTAGAAAAAGCACTCTTTGGTTTGAGGAACCCCGAAGTCCGATGTTATCGTTCCTTTCATGTATATACTGACCATCAATCAGAACATCTAGATGGCTGATGAATCTCAACGCATCATTACTTATGAGTTGCTCTACTTGATATCCTGTATATGAAATAACATTCAACTCCGGACGTTTTGCCAACACCAATTCAAGAAGGTTTGCCAAAAGTCCCGCCTGCTCCATAGGTTCTCCGCCACTAATCGTTATGCCCTCAATCTTCGGTCGTGAGATAATGTCTTTAGCTAATTCTTCCACGTCGATCAGGATATTCGGGGCAAAACTGCGTCCTTCAGGTGTTTCACAGTAGGGGCAACGAAAAGGACAACCTTGAACCCAAATGACATACCGGAGTCCGGGCCCCAATGCATTGGTCCCGTTTCGGCATAACTGCAATATGTTTAATGGAGAACTCATGTTTGCTTCTGTTCTTTAAGCAAGGTCTCCAAGGGCAATGATTCGCGAAGTTCAACGATCGCTCTCAATATGCTATCATATTCTTTGAGAGACTTCGTTATTCCTTCTTGGAGAGTTGAGATTCTGTTGTCACCAGGATTAGCTAAGATGGTACTTATGTCATTATTGGAATCAAAATGACGACGGTAGCTTTCCTTAAGGACGCTTGATTGAGACTCAATCTCTTCTACTCTTTTACGAATATCATTGATAAAATCATTAACATCAATGGTCTTCAAAAGCGTACAACCCTCGTTGAGGAGATCTATCAAAGCAAACGTCAACTTTAGGCGGTTGTCGTAACCGTCAGCCGAATGGATGAACTGAGATAGTTTCTGACCTAACTGAACTAAATCATAGTCATCCAATAATGTCTTAAAGGTTTCCATAAACAATTACGTATGATTTTTCACTTGCAAAACATGAGATCATAATACTTCTGCGTTATGACAAATCATAACTAGCATATGAATCCTTAACTTATTTCGCTTTAACTGTTATCAAACCCTTTCTCCCTATAATACATGGAAGTATCTTGACTAAATGCACTTATAGTCCGGAACTCTCCCCAAGCATAAAGACCCCCTAATTCATACGGCGCCGATGCCCCGATGTTACACTTTGCCCATCGAACTGAAAGGCCAAGATCTACGAATCTGTTGTCTCCGAATAATCCCATATACACGCTTCCGGCAAAGAAGACACAAATCAGACATTGCTTCTCAGAAATCACCAAGTCTTTTTGACCTTGCGCGGATGTCCACAATGAGGACAGAATGCAATACTCTCGGAGGAGTACTTCTTTCCACATTCTGGACAGTAATTTCTGTTAATGTGATATTCAACGGTAGACTCAGCAGGTAATGCACTTGTACCAGTTCGTTCTGCAGGTATTGCGCTTATTCCAGTTCGTTCTGCAGGTATCGCACTTTTTTTCGATTCCATATGTGATTAAGTTAAAAGGTTACACAAAGTATATACTACAATGTATTCATTAACGATAACGATTTCTCAATATTTATTCTTGTCTCGGCATCAATTAAAAGCTCTGGTGGATTAACGTCAAAAGACTGGCAAACGGTTTCGCAAGTAAGTGTTATTTTAATTAAGCCATCCTTATCGCGATTAATGCTAAGATCGAGTGGCGTTCCACTCTGTTTCTTTGAATTAAGAATAACGTCTTTGGCAAAAATGGGTGCCTTGTCATTTAAACTTGCATAATCATCAGCAATGTCGTTTTCGTATATCTCTATCGTGATGGTATCACTTTCTTCATTCATATACAGGCCTTTAAAAACTTGACTGAAAACGATAGGATCTGATGACTTAACAAGGTTTTTAATTACAGGAACGCCATCTCTTTCTATTTTAAGCCCGTAACTATGCGTAGCTTTATCTTCCAGTGTCGCTTTACTATTGAGTTGTAGTTGCGCAAACTTAGCCGCTCCAATGGCAATTGCGGTATCTGGATCCTTAATCCGCAACCAGTCGGTTTCGGATTTTCCCTTTCCATATGTAGCTCCATAACGATCAATGATTCCTTTCCGAATCATTGGCATACGGGAAGATCCGCCAACCGTCAAGAAGAAATCAATCTTTGTTTTTGGTGACTGTGCCTTAGCATTTGCAATAGCCTTGTCAACCACTGCCCAGCAACGGTCGAGCAGATCCTGACATTTAGCTTCGAACTCTGAGCGCTCGATCTCCACCTCCTCATCTTCAATAATATTCCCTTCATCTACCTCGTCATCAATGATGACGTTATTATCGGTGAGTGCCTGTTTGATTTTTTCGGCTCTGCTCATCAATAAATTCCATTCCTTTGCATTATTCCTTTCCGGTCGGCGGCCAACTTTTTGAAATGCTAGTTCAATGAGCCTCTCATCCCAGTCCATGCCGCCCAGGTGATCATCTCCAGCCGGAGTACCAATGACTTTATAATTACCTCTATCATTTGTGACAATGCTGACATCAAGTGTACCTCCGCCTAAATCAAAAACCAGGACAGTATTACCAGCAGGGATGTCATATGCGATGGCTGCCGCAGTGGGTTCATTAAGCAAACCGAGTACTTGGATTCCCGCCATTTGTGCGGCGAGTTTGGTCCTGGATCTCTGCTGTTCATCAAACTTTGCCGGTATAGTAATAACGGCATGTGTAGCTTTGCTTCTTCCTGCGCCCATTTCTACCTTGTTGGCACCATCGAACAAGTGCTTAAGAATGCAGGCGGATGCCTCAACAGGAGAAATTCTACGTTTTTTCCCGGCGACAGATATGTCTTCTTGGCAAAACTCACGGTCCATCTCTCTCTTTACAAATGCCTTTGTGCATTCAGGCCTGGTTCTGAGACAGGCCTTGCCCGTGTCGCCGACCTTGGGTTGTCCAGAGACCCGGTCAAATGTCACTACCGACGGAACAAACTTTTTCCCGTTGTTGTTAATCAATTCAACGGGCATCACGACTCCAGCACCATCATCTCTCGCAATGCAAGAGTAACAAGTTCCTAAATCAATTCCGTAAACAGTCATATTTCTAATCTTTCAATTATTATCACTTGAAAATGCAAACCTTCTCTGCTTCCATGCACCACTCCTTGACATCGCCGATAAGAGATGGAATAGTCCAAAGAAACGCCGGACATACGCTCTCTTTGATGGTGCCCTTTAGGCTCACGTCATCAGTTTCGATAATTGTCACGCTATCTTCAACATCTTCACCATCTGAGCCATAAACCACCATATAGGATTCATCGATCGCATCTCCCGGTTGAGATGATTTCAGCTTGATGCCAAGAGGTTTAAACTGTCGTTCAATACGCTTTAGGACCCATTGAAGTGTGTTTATTTCAGACTCATTCGCTTCATTATCAGTAAGATGGTGTTTGAGCCGGAAGATTCTGTCGCAAATTGCCTGATAAGTCTTAATCATTGCGTCAATTCCATAGCGGCGCATAAGCTTCATATTGCTATCACTGCGGAAGGCCTCGTTCTCGCGCTGAAGTACGGCGACATCAGCCGCGGAGGCTTGGCTCTGCACTAGCATGGCAACATTAAACTGAACATTATCAATAACTTCTTTAATGCTCATGACAGATTCGTTCAATGCTCGAATCTGGTCGGACATAGCCGCTGGTTCATTTTTGTCTTCACGATTGTTGACATTCCCGTCAAGAGGACACATGTCTTTTGCTGGAATAGTATCGCGCGGCTTATCTGTAATCTGGGGATATTCTTTGTCATCAGGGGATGATGTTGATGCCTTTGAAGAATCCTCTGTTTGCTCTGAATCTATCTTGAAATTCGGGAAATCCTGTGGAAGGATAGTATGGAATTCTACCTCAGTAGGATTCTCAACTCCCTGTAAACGAATGGATTGACGGGCTTTTACTATTGAAACCAGTTTTTCTGCTTCAGCAGCATTGCCAAACTGTTGGTCACGAGTTAACTGAGAGAAATACTCTCTAGCGAAATCGAGGCCCGTTTCTCCTACTATGTAACCTTGGATATCAAGCTTTCTGAGGAATATCTCAACTAGTTCATCATTGGAGTAATCCTTGAAAAGGAAAATGTTGGGGAAGCGCCTTTGTACAGCAGGAGACTTGTCGAAGAAACGCTTCATTTCATCAGGATAACCTGTCAATATGATAATGGTGTCTTGATTCTCAGCAATAAACTGGAAAAGCTCCTCAATCGCTTCTCTTCCAAAATCATCATAGCCGTTATCTAAGCAATACGCGTCGTCAATGAAAAGGATACCGCCTTTTGCCTGATTAAAGACGGCTTGGGCCTTGGCTCTTGTTTCACCCACATATGGACTACGTAATTCTACGGGACTTGTTTTTATGAACTGGCCTTGGGGTAGGATGCCGTCTTTATGAAGAATCTCTGCGAACAACCGGGCGACTTCTGTTTTTCCGGTTCCCGGATTGCCCCAAAAAGACATATGAGGCCAGAAGGCGGAGTTGTTATCTATAGCGACATTCCAATCCTTCCGATACTGCTCAAATTGAGCGATAATATTATCCATCCCAACTAATTGGAGCAGAAGTTCTTCCGCACTACATCCTAAAGTGTTTTCCATGGTGGCGATTCTTGTGGTTATTTATTTGCAACTAGAGTGAATCTAACATCATCAATAAAAACAGAGTCTTTTTTTTCAAACTCAATTTCGGAACCGATAATATTTGCGTGTTTGGCAGAATGGTAAATCTTGCCATCTTGGGGGGCAACGTAAAACTTTGTTCTGGTTCGTCCTTTTGAATCTACAGAGGACACGGCCCGGACGATAAAATGATTGTCGGCCACATCCACATTTCCGTTACAGATAATCTGTTGATGCCTGTCATTTGACTTTGTATACCCGAAGCTATTATTGCCTTCATAGATGCCAAAAATCGAGGATACGCTCTCTCCCTGCATCATGACGAGATATGCGAGAGGCTTCGCATTCTCAGTTTGCTCAAGCATTTCTTGCTGGTGTCGCAAATCTTCTGTCAGACGATAGTTCTGCTCCTTCAGATTCTCTATTTCTGCGTCTCTATTTTCGATTATCGACAACTTTTCTATTTTCGTCATCTCAAGATCTTCCTGACTTTTTAGCAATGCCTTATATCTATCTACTCTTTCTTGCTCATAAGACGACACTTCAGGGCTGACTTCAGAAGGCAGGATATGGAGTTCAAAGCCACAATGTTCACAGAACCGGCCATGAGAGACGTTGTTACAGACGGGACAGGTTATATCTATTTCCATAAGTGTAAATTGCTCGATGCTGAAAACTTGTATTTAGGGATAAGGGATTAACACTGAATTACTTTCCGGTTTCCATGCGTGTCACTACTTGACAGGAAAACATTTTGAAAGGGATCAAATTCAACATATAATCTGACCATCTTGAACCCTAATTCTCCAACGCTATAATCTATGCTATTATCCGCAATAAGAGACTTCCATGGGAGACCGGATGTCAGTTCGCTATCAAGAGAACTGATGGGGAATGTTATCGTTACCGGCTTCGAGGTAATTTGAGAAAAACTTATGGGCGTGCCAGATTTAATCGAAAGTCGGCTCAGTTTTTCCTCGGGAATGGTTACAACTCCATTCTCGTTGAATGACACATCTTTCTCATTCTTGGACAGAACCTTTACGGGAAAACCGGTCATTTGTTGTAAGACATACCTTATCAAAGGCGATTGGCATAGTTCTCCGCGGATGAAAACAGGTGTTGCTTTTGATGACTGAAATAATGGGGTGAATAGACTCAAGACACCGTCAAGCACTGTTTTAAAGGGTAGATTGCAGTTATCCGAAATTGACAGAACATCATATGACGGATCATAGCATAACCGTCCATTACATTCAAAAAATACGCAGTTCCACCATCTGACAGTGGCATCATCCAACCATGCATTCGCGTCTACGAGTTCTGTCATTGCATGAGAAACGTCCTCGCGATAATCGACGATACGAATTCGACCGTTCTTTGATACATATCGGTAAAAGGACATTTTTTCAATGTCTATATTAAGTACCATGAAGGTGTCAGATTCGGGCTCCTCTGAGAGGGCAATGTAGCCGTACAAAGACCCGGGAGAAATCACGTCCTCACCCGCTAACTTCCGTTCAATATAGTCCTTAGTGTTACCTGCGCAAGTCATGTGGCTAGTATTCGTCTTTAATCTTTGCAATGTACTAAGAATTGTTGATTCTTCAAAATCCCAGTTATACTACCTTACCCCTCCTTTTATTTAAACCATTGTGAATGGGAACATTCTCCGGCATTCAAAAGATAAGATGCAAACTCCTTAAAAAGCTCGGTAAGTGAAGTTCATTTATTTCTGTGTTTTCACTGGAGAAAGACTTAGGGGAAGGGCAGGGACGGATTATTGAATGGCGTTAAAAATTCCTTACTACTCTCTGTTCAGGACGAACAGTATGTCTACCCGTATAGAGAGGCAGAATACTTGATCGGTAAGTGTTACTTTTTCCAACTCGGGACTCATCATAACATCCCTAAAGCAGTCTATTGGCTAATGTGTGCAAATAACAAGGTAGCCTAGAGGCAAAAGAAGTGCTTAAGAATCGAGCCCGCAAACATGCCAAACTATGTGAAAATGTGAAATGACTACCTTCAATGCAGTTTAATCGGTATTGAAGGTAGTCATTTCACAGAAACCACTTTCTGCGAAAATATGTAAAAATCTGCGAATTAAACTCTGTAATTCAGCCTATATTTACGTCCGCTCTCAAAAGGACCACGGAAACTCTGTCCCGAAACAAAAATAGTATCCAAATCGTTATTCGAGGACCACTCGATAATTGCAATACCCCTATCGTCCGTGCGGACCTCTGAAGTCATTCCTCCAAAGAAACCGCTGACCGATGCCGAGACGGCGGCATATTCGTACGGCCAATCTAATCTTCCGTTCTTTAATACTTGGACTTCGCACCAACTTCTCATAATAATTCTTATTTAGAGATGATTTACTTGTACTGACAAATGTAACCTTTATATTCTTATTTTCCAAAACGAAGAATGCTGGCTTTGCTCTGCAATTAATACGGATATCTACCAGTTGGGAGGTCATTAGTTGTCCTGTCCAATATAATTCATTATATTTGGCAAAATCACAACTAACACTATTCATTATGGCACAAGGAAAAGAATGCCCCATCTGCCACTATTATATGCTGGCACAAGAAGAAAAGGAGGAACCGATGGGATCCTACGTGGTGTATGTATGCCGCGCTTGCGGGCACACCGAGAAAGTGTTTGAACCAAAGAAATAGAGACATTTGTGATTCTGGGCCAATTCTTTCGCCATTCAAACAAGAGCTCATCTCTGGGTGGTATCTAGACGGTTCTGAGAGTAATTCGCTTATCGCGTCAATATCCGTTCGTATTTCATTTGTTTATCATTTTGACGTTTTTTTGATTATGGGACATATTTCTGGTGAACATAGAATCGTATTCAAAGAACATGGTTCTCCTTTCAAGCATTACATCTATGTCAATTGTTACGTTACCAGTGACGAAGTAAAACGATATATCTGTAGAAACGGGGAATATAATTATTATGACATCGAGATTCTTAGCATTGAGCCAACTAATAGGGCTTTAGCTGAACTCGACTGGGAGAGGGATAGGAATGAACGAGATTCGCGGTTCTCGGAAGAGGCGCACAGACTTCGAGAAGAATACTTCAAAAAGCATGGCTACTAATAATCAAGTGATCCTCATTTCTTCACAAACTGCGTGATCTCCCGGCACATCTCCTCGACTTCGCGGTTGACCTTGACGAAGTTCTCGTAAAGGATGTGCTCCTTGTCCTCCTTTGACTTGAAGCTGTAGAATTTCGGGAGGTCAGTGTAGTGCTTCTCCTCCTCGGCGATCTCCTTCATGTCGAAGTCCGTCTTGCAGTAGAACTTCGAGGTCTGGAACTCCTCGCTCTTCTGGATATCCATCGAACCGCCCTTGCCGGTCTTCGTCTGCACGAAGTCCCGGGCGGTCTGTCCGCAGATCCAGCCCGTCGGCATGTCGGAGATCTTCGACGCCGGGACCAGGCTCTCAAGGCCCTCATTGTAGTTGACCGAGGTCTTGTCGATGTCTATGGTGACACCCTTCTTCACCTGGACGACACGGCCGAAGATGTCGTTCGAGAGCCACTCCAGCGTCTCCTTCGAGCGGGCCGAGCCGCTGACGACGTTGCCCACGGTCGTGATGACCTTCTCCATGCCGACCTTGCCGTAGTCGCTCTCCAGCTGCGGCAGCTCCTGGAAGCCAAGCGTCACGCTGACCTTGTTGCTTCGGGCCGTGCCGATGAGGCGGTCGATCTTGTGGAAATACAGCGTCGGCAGCTCGTCCACGATGATGCTCACGGGGACGTTCTTGCCCTGCCCGTTGTTGACGCGGGTCACGAGACGGTTCAGGATCAGCGCGTTCAGGGCGCCGATGATGCTCTCCATCTCCGGGTCGTTGGCGATCAGCAGGTAGCTGGGGTTCTTCGGGTCGCTGACCTTCAGGTCGAAGTCGTCGCCGTCCCGGTGGAAGATCCAGTAGGACTCCTTCGTGGCCAGGCGGGACGTGTAGACGCGGAGCGTGCCGATCATACCTTCGAGCTGTTCCATCGCCTTGTTCTTCAGGGCGGTCTGGAACGGGCCCAGCAGCGGCAGGACCTCCGGGTCGGTCTGGAGTACGTCGAAGATCGTCTGGTAGTCCTGGTTCAGGAACGACAGGATGTGCGGCATGTCCGAGTACTGGCCCAGCCAGTAGGCGGGCTCGACGAACCTGCCGTCCCTGTCCTTGACCTTGCCGTTCAGGCGCTTTTGCCCTGTCTGCCGGTCGGTCGTGTACTCCGGGAAGAGCTGGTTGCCCTCTTTGTCGTAGGGCATCTTGTTCCAGTTGCAGAAAAAGAAGATGCAGGCCGCGAGGAAGTTCACGGCGGAGGTCTGGAAGAACTGGTCCGAGCCGCCGCCCCCTTCCTTTTTGCCCTTCTGGAGGGAGTCCAGCAGGGTCTCGGCGGTCTCGCTGGCCGCCGCGAGGTTGTTGATGTACTTCAGTTGGATCGGGTTGACGCGGCTGGAATACTCCACGTCCACGAAGTTGATCATGTTGAATCCGCATCCCTTAGGCAACTTGCTCCGCTGCCTGTTGAGCAGGTAGTGATAGTAGAGCTTCCGGGCGAGGGTGGGGAACTTGTAGTCGTACACCACCATCGCGAATCCCTTCGCACTGTGCTGCCGGATGAAGGGCTCGATGATGGAGAAGGTCTTACCGGAGCCCGGCGTACCGACGACCCAGGTCGCGCGGAACGGGTTCACGATGTTCACCCAGCCCTTGCGGAACTTGCCCTTGTAGTAGTACCGCATCGGGATGTTGACGCTGTACTTGTTGCAGATCTTCTCTTCGCTCTGCTCGAACGACTCGTTCTCGTAGTTGAACGGGTCGTCCATGAGGCCGTCCTTGAGGAACTTCGAGATGTTGTCCAGGGCGATGTGCACGAGGACCGTCCCGATGACGGTGGCCAGCATATAGAGCCAACGGTTCAGCGGGACGGCGTATATGAGCGGGGTCATCGCGTGGCCGAAGAGCCAGACGGAAAGGACCACGGTGAAGAGTCCCGCCACGAGCGGGTAGAGGACCATCCTCCGGGCGTCGAACTCCATCTCCTTCCTGTTCTTCGTGCCGAGGCACGTGACGCAGATCAGGAGGAGCGTCGCGACCTTGCTCCAGATGAGGTTGCCGTCGTGGTAGATGAACCAGCGCTTCATCCTCACGTGCAGGTCCGACAGTACGCCTCCCCAGAACCTGGGCAGGGCGGGGTCGAAGGCGTAGAGGAAGAACTCAAGGATGACCGACACGTAGACGACCATCCGGAAGATCTTGTATCCGGCGACGAGGTTGGGGCTCTCTTCCATGGTACTTACGGTTTAGGGGACGAGGGGATTCAGCGGTAGCGGAGGCGGTCGCGGACGGGCAGCTTGACGCCGATGCCGGCGCCCGCCCGGAAGAGGTCGTCCCGGCGTGGGAGCATCAGGTCCACGCCCGCCTGCCAGTAGAACTGCCAGCCGCTCTTCAATGTGTAGCTGTGCTGCCATCCGGCATGGATCCCCGCGAGGAAGTCCACCGGTGCCGCTCCGATGCTCACGCCGATCCGGGCGGAGCCGTATCGGTTCTTGGCCCGGTAGAGGCAGGGCTTCCAGGCTGCGCCGACACCCCAGGCCTTGTTGTTGGATTTGATGTCGTCGAGGTTGTCGAGCTTCAGGGAACCCGTGGCGAAGACCTCCCACGCATTGTGGTAGGCCGTCTCGTGCTCCCAGGAAAGAATGGCGGACGCAGCCGGGCGGTAGTAGGCTGTCGCACCGACGCCGATGCGGTTCGCGTTGTCCTGGGCCTTGGCCATTACGGCCGTCAGAAGCACGACGGCAATCACTAAAAACCTTCTCATCTCCTAGTCCTCCTTCAGAAGCCTTTCGCTGAACGAATCCGCCCCCAGCACGTCCTCGTAGTCGATGGCGAGGCGGACCGTTCGTCCGCTGACCTGCTTCTCGGACATCTCGATGGCGAGCACCTTGTCGTTCGGGAAGGTGAGCTTTTTCAGCACGACGACGTTCCGGTAGCCGTGCAGGAACGTGGACGCGTTCTCCAGGAGGAGCACGGGGGTGAGCTCCACGCTCTGGCAGTTCGCCGCGCGGGTGCGCCGCTTGTCCTCGACCTTCACGCGGATCTGGTCGATGTCGAACCGGATGTTCGTGCGGTTCTCCACGCTGAAGTCGATGAAGAAGTACTCCCCGGCGCTGTAGACGTTGTTGAGCCGGACGTCCATGTGATGCCTCCTCGCCCCTACGTTCCTGTATCGGGCGGGGGAGTTCCAGACCTTCCAGGCGAAGCGGACCATCTCCTCCGTGGGCATGGACACCGCGGGGTTGTTGTATGGCAGGACCTCCGTCTGGAGGACGGTCTTCTCCGTGACCGCCTCGTTCATCCTTGTCGTGTAGATGAGCCCGTACTGCACGCGGTAGCGTTCGGTGACGATCGTGACGACGGCGAGGACGTCGCCGTCGGCGTGGACGTCGGCGCCCTCCTTCGGCTTGAGGCGGAGCGTGTTGTTCAGGGGCTGGTCGCCCGCCACCTTGTCCGTGGAGATGTCCACGAACCGGATCGGCTCCGTGGCCGTGATGACCGTGGTGACCTGCTCGTTGACGGTGAGCAGCTCCAGTCCCGAGGCCGTCTCCTGCGCCATCATCAGGCGGGCGGAGGCGAAGCAGATGAAGAATGCGATTAAAAGCTTGATTTTCATTTCGGTATGGGTTATTCAGTTCTTGTCTGGTTGCTGTTCACGAGGTAAACGAATGTGCCGTACTTGAGGTGGGCGGAGTTCTTCCGGATGACCTTGCCGACGGCGCTGGTTGTCCGCTGGTAGGCGTTCTGCACGGCCTGCAAGCCCCACTGGGAGATGGCGTTGCCGGAGCTGCCGTTGCGCATGCTCATCGTGCTCCCGGTCGCCGCACCGGCGACGTCCCTGGCAGTCTCGCGGAACGAGCTGGCGGGGACGTACAGCCCCTCCAGTCCATCGGTGTCGTAGAGCGACAGGTTGACCTTGACGATCTCGTCATACAGCAGGACGCTCTTCACCGTTCCCTTCACGCGCTGCGAGGAGAAGCCGTTCATGATGGCGTACAGGTAGCTGCCCCTGGGCATATAGAGGGTGCCGATCTCCACGTCATCCAGCAGGCTGAGCCGCACGCGGCTGCCGTCCACGGCCTTGACATCCTCGTCGACGATCGCCTTGATGAGGTTCGGCTGCGGGTCGTTCTCAGCGACCGTGTGGAAGTAGTCCGAACTCTGGCGGATACGCCGCACGACCATGGCCGCATCGTCATCGGACGGTGCGGAGACGGCGTGGGCTTTCTCCTGCGCTGGAGTCGGGGCGGGGGAGCCGGTCACCTGGGCCGCGCTCTGCTCGCGCAGTTGCGCAAGGGCCGCCTCCAACTCCTCACGGAGGGCCTGCTCCCGCTGCTGGCTCTGGATGAGACGCTCGCTCTCGGTGAGCGGGAAGGGGTAGTCCCCGTCCTGCTGCCGCAGGGCGGCGGCGCGTCCGGCGCTCTGCCGGATCCGCTCCTCCATCTGCCGGTCGCGTTCCAGGGCAGCGGTTGTCGCTGCGGCCGAGGCGTCGTCGATGGCCTGGCGCTCGTTCTCGGAGTACCGGGAGTCGTATCTCTCCTTCTCGGCATCCTGGTCCTCGCGTTCGACGTTGTCTACGGCCGTATAGTCTGCGATATCCACGTACGAGCCCTGCATGTTCTGCATCTTGCCGCCGATGTCGTCCTTCACCTTCGCATCCGGGAGCTTGGGATTGATGTAATCCGTGGTCTGCATGGCCGGGTCCGGGGTCTCCGCCTTCTTCGTGTGGCACAGGTCGATGACGAAGTACAGGGTGATGATGCCCGGGAGATACAAGATCGCCGGGAGCATGTACTTCGGCTGCCTGAAGTTGATGTTCTTGAGCTTGTTCATGTCCTTCTCCTTATTCTTCGAGTGAGCGTATGCCGGGCATTCCGTACGGTTCGTCGATCCGCGGCATCGGGAGCGAGTCGGGCTGTGTCAGGTACGCCTCCTGCGCCCGGTGGAGCCGAACCGCTTGCACGAAATGGACGATGTTCACGGCGAGGCAGCCGGCGACGATCGCTATTACGATGCCGAGGAACACCCCCCGGTGCCTCTCGGCGAAACGCTGGACGTGTCCGGCGAGGCGGTCGATCCTCGTGACTCTTGCGAACCTGCGCCCGGCTTCTACGTCCTTCTCGTACTTCTCCCTGTACTTCGGGTCATCCTTGTCGGGCATCTTCTCCCCGATGATGATGTTCTTCCACTTTCCCATGGTCTTGACGTTTGGCTAATAGGTTGACTTGTGCTTCTGTTCGATGTCCTTGTTCAGCAGCGTCCGCCAGTTCACGATGAGAAGCCCGTGCGGGTTGTTGTCCGTGCGGGGGACCCGGCGGAGCTGTCCGGCTGTGACGAGCTCGCGCAT
>JAEEGH010016764.1_pt1 | contig 15723 bp, 15 predicted proteins | sample 9134181 | NCBI WGS metagenome assembly JAEEGH01 (sample SAMN16246544, study PRJNA631951) | gut metagenome | biome: gut microbiome; feature: rumen; material: DP-attached | host: Bos | place: Iran: Karaj | collected 2018-10 | reverse complement strand
GCGTCCGAGGTGACGATGCTGTCCCTCGAGACCGAGGACATCATGCCCGCATCCCTCGAGGAACGCACCGAGGCTCGCGAGGACGGCGTGGTCATCAACCCGGGCTGGGGCCCGAAGGAAGTCCTCGGCGAGGACAAGGTGACCGGCATCGTGTTCAAGAAGTGCACCTCCGTGTTCGATGAGAACAAGCGGTTCGCCCCGAAATATGACGAGAATGAGCTCATTACGCTCGAGGCCGACCAGGTGATCTTCGCCATCGGCCAGACTGTGGTCCTGAAGGACCTGCTGAAGGATACCAAGGTGGAATTCTTCCGCGGCGTATATCCCATCGCGGACAAGCTCACCTACCAGACCGCCGATCCCGACATCTTCGTGGGCGGTGACGTGTACACCGGCCCGAAGTTCGCCATCGACGCCATCGCCGCCGGCAAGGAGGCCGCCGAGTCCCTGCACCGCTTCGTGCAGCATGGGCACATGACTATCGGCCGCAACCGGCGCGACTTCATCGAACTTGACAAGGAGGACATCCTGGTCGAGTCCTACGACAACGGCTCCCGCCAGGATCCCGGCGTGAAGCCTGTCTCGGATGCGTTCCGCGAATACCACGGCACCCTGACCGAGGAGCAGGTCCGCAAGGAAACGGCCCGCTGCCTGTCCTGCGGCGCCTCCGTCGTGGACGAGAACCGCTGCATCGGCTGCGGCGTCTGCACCACCAAGTGCGCCTTCGACGCCATCCATCTGCACCGGGTCCATCCCGACGCGTCCATCATGCGGACGTCCGAAGACAAGTTCTCCGGCATCCTCCCGTACATGCTCAAGCGGACCGGGAAGATCCTGTTCAAGAAGAAATAATGCACGAACTGGGCATCGTATTCTACATCATCAAGGACGTCAAGAAGGCGGCCCTCGAGCATGCCGTGGAGCATGTTTCCGCCGTGGTGATGAACATCGGCGAAGTGTCCACGGTCGTTCCCGAGCTCCTCGCCGACTGCTGGCGCTGGGCGGCGGACCGGGAGCCCCTGCTGCGGGGCTGTGAACTCAAGGTCAACACCATTCCGGCGGTGACACGCTGCGACGCCTGCGGGGAGGAATACGAGACGGTCCGGTACGGAAGGACCTGCCCGCACTGCAACAGTGACAACACCTGGCTCCTGCAAGGGAACGAGGTGGAAATCAAGGAAATAGAAGTAACTTAAAGATATGGCTTGTTTTATCGTTCCCCTGGTACAGGCGGTCGCTACGACCGTGTACCGCAAGCGTCACGCGGCGGCGATCGCCGCGCCGGACGCGTCCGTCCTCCGGCACCGTCTTCCCGACCTGGAGAAGATGCTCTGGGGCGGCACCCTGATGCTCATCGTGGACCACATCATCAATGGCGAGCTCACCTGGCGTTTCCCGTTCTTTACCGCCCTGGACCAGGCGGGCGGCGGGCTGGTGATGCTCCGCGAGATGCTCACCGTGGGCGTCCCCATGTCCCTGGTCCTCACCGCCGCCTGGCTGGTGTGGGCTTTCGTCCGGGACCGCAAACGCGCAGCTTTGTAACATTCAATAACTAAAACCTTTCATTATGTTCTTCCAAGTGTATGGCGAACATGCGTTCGCCCAGTGGGGGATGCTGCTGGTCGTGCTGATCGGCCTCATCCTCTTCAATGAATTCGCCCGCCGCACCAAGCTCGGCGGCATCATCACGTTCCTCGCCATCCCGCTGGCCCTGACGGTCTATTTCCTCGCCATCTGGCTCGGCGTGAGAAGCGGTGCACAGTGGGCGCTTGAGAATCAGACCCATGTCTACATGCAGGGCTGGTTCCACTACGCCAAGCTCTATGCCGCCACCGCCGGGTGTATCGGCTTCATGATGATCAAGTACAAGTGGGGCATCGGTGCCAAGCACTGGTTCAAGCCCTTCCCGTTCATCATCGTGGCCATCAACATCCTCATCGCCTGCGTGTCCGACTTCGAGTCCGCCGTCATGGGCTGGAACAAGTGGTGGCTCACCTCCGAAGGCGTCTGGCAGTACGGTGGCTGGCACAATGTCATGAACGGTGTCGCCGGCCTGCTCAACATCTTCTGTATGACCGCCTGGTGGAACGTGTATCCTTCCAAGGACAAGAAGGACATGATCTGGGCCGACATGACCTGGGTGTACATCCTCGTCTACGACATCTGGAACTTCGCCTACACGTACAACTGCCTGCCGACGCACAGCTGGTACTGCGGTATCGCCCTGCTCCTCGCCCCGACCATCGCAGCCCTGCTGTGGAACCGTGGCGGCTGGATCCAGAACCGCGCCAACACCCTCGCGATCTGGTGCATGTTCGCCCAGGTGTTCCCGCTCTTCCAGGAGACCTTCAAGAACGGCCAGCAGTGGTTCCCTTGGGCCACCCTGCCCGTCCTCTATCCGAACGGCGTCGACACGATCAAGGCGCTCTATGATGCCGGCGGCCAGGCAGCCGTTGACGGCATCGTGGGCACGACCGTGGATCCTTCGGTCGTTGCGGCCAATCCTTCCATGATGGTCTTCATCAGCGCCCTCGCCCTCCTCGTCAATGCGGTCGCCCTCGGCTACATCTTCTACCAGGCCAAGAAGCGCCACATCAACCCGTACAAGGAAGACGTCTTCGTGGCCCAGAAGTACTACAAGGACTCCATGGCCCGCGCCGACCTGAGCTAGTCATCGCTCCGCACACAAAGAACCCCGGCTTCGCGAGAGGCCGGGGTTTTGTGTATGGGGGCGGGGCTTATTCGACGATGATGCGGACGGCGGGGCCGAGGGTGGTTTCCCGGTCGTTGAGGAAGGGGAAGAATTCTCCCTTGACGATCCAGGCGAAGCCGAACAGGTGCAGGAGGAGGATTTCGATGACCATCACCACCCAGCCCGGCGCTCCCAGGAGGACGAGCGCGACGAGGAGGACTTCCAGGCCGATCATTCCCCAGCCGCAGATGCGGTAGATGGTGTTGCGGACTTTCTTCCGGTCCGTCATCGTGTCGCCGTGCCGGGTGAATTGGCAGAGGGTGTTGATGGCGGCGCACAGGAAGAACAGCAGGGCGCAGGCGGTGTGGACGATCTGGGACAATTCGATGGGAAGCTGGAAGAATCCGACGGCCGTACCGTCGGCAATCCAGTCCACCTTGCAGGGAAACAGGACGATTCCCAGTCCGAACAGGCCGGTAAGCGTGGTGATGAGGTTATCCTTCCAGTCATAGCCGATGTAGGACATCATGACGATGCAGGCGGGAACGAGGACGCCGACAAGGGCGGGACTCTGGTAATAGGTGGCCGAGATGCTCCACCACCATCCCTCGGGCTTGTCCAGGATGATGCCGGCGGAAAAGAGGGCGAGCCAGGGCAGAATGATGCCGAGCAGTCCGCAGAGGTTCCGGATCCGGAGATACATCCGGACTTCCTTGGTCGATTTCTGTGACATGGTCTTCAGGTTTTTCAAGCGTACGCTTTACAAAGGTACTTCTTTTTTCTATCTTTGTAAAAAATAAAACGGATGAGACACAAGGCACTTCTGCTGCTGGCGACCCTCTTCGCCGCGCTGTCCCTGCAGGCGCAGGACAAGGTTACGAAAACGGTCCTGGAACTCGGTAAGACCGACAATCGGACGATGGAACATGCGGACTACATCGCCCGCAACATCGGCGGCCGCATCGTCGGTTCCCACATGTTGAACCATGCCGAGGACTGGGTTGCGGAGCAGTTCCGCGCCTGGGGCCTGGAGGTGCGGATCCAGGAGGCCGTGACCATCAACGTGGGTTTCGACCGGGGCCCCTGGTCCGGCCGGATGCTGTCCGAGGACGGCATGGTCCTGCACTTCGGCACCCCCGCCTACACGGCCGGCACGCGCGGGCCGCAGAAAGGCCGCGTGTACCTGGAGCCCAAGACCCAGCGTGACTTCGACCGCATCAAAGGTGCCCTGAAAGGCTCCTGGGTGCTGCTGGAGACCGGGCCCACGAGCGGCCTCGCCATCGACGCGAGCGCCAAGGCCGATTCCACCCGTGCCGCGAAACTCGCGGCCGGCGAGGAAGGCTCCATCCTGCTGTACCGCCAGATGGTGGATGCCGGGGTCGCGGGATTCATCCGCCCGGCGAAGATGCCCATGCAGGTGCTTTACAACCGTGCCATGTGCTTCGACCTGACGATGGACAATCTTCCCAGGGTCTGCGACATCCTCCTGGACGAACACCAGTATGAGATTATCAAGCGGAAGGTCGTGGACCGGCAGGATTTCCAGCTGGAGTTCGACATCCGCAACCATTTCTTCCCGGGGCCGATGAAATACCATAATATCCTCGGTGTCATCAAGGGAAGCAAGTATCCCGATGAGTACGTGATGATGGGCAGCCACCTGGACGCCTACGACATCGCCACCGGCTCCACCGACGACGGTCAGGGCGTGTGCGTGACGATGGAGGCCGCGCGCCTGCTCGCCGCCGCCGGCGCGAAGCCCAGGCGTTCCATCATGTTCTGCATCTGGACCGGCGAAGAATACGGCCTGTTGGGCTCCAAGTACTTCGTGGAGCAGAAGACCGTTCCCTGGAACAAGATTTCCAATTACTTCAACCGCGACGGCGGCCCCCTGGCGGCTTCGTCCGTCACCGTCCCGCCGGCCATGTACGACGATTTCGTGAAGGCGTGCGAGCCGCTCAAGGACTACAATCCGGAGATTCCCTTCGAGGTAATCAAGCGGGAAGGGGAGCCGCAGCCCCGGCCCACGCGGGCGGGCGGCTCGGACCATGCCTACTTCGCCATGAACGGCATTCCAGCCATCTCTTTCCGTGAACGGGACGTGTTCGGCTATGACTTCATCTACCGGGATATCTGGCATACGGAGGATGACCTGTACGACAAGCTCATTCCCGCCTACATGGAGCATTCCGCCGTCGTCCAGGCCGTGACGGCCTACGGCCTCGCGAACCTGGACCATCTGCTTTCCCGCGAAGGACTGTACAAATGATCCGCGCGATCGTCTTCGACCTCGGCGGGGTTCTCATCGACCTGGATTTCGATGACTGCGTCCGCGCCTTCCGGGAGATTCTCGGCTATGAGCGGATTACGGAAATCCTGGACCTGAGCCACCAGAAGGGCATCTACGGCGACATGGAAGCCGGCCTCATCTCGGAGGACGTGTTCCGCGCCGAGATACTCAAGGATTCGCGTCCGGGCTGTATCCCGGCCGATGTGGACCGTGCGATGGCATGCCTGCTCACGGGCATGGACCCGGCGAAGGTGCCGTTGCTGGAGCGCCTCGCCGCGAAGTATCCCATCTATGCTTTGTCGAACAACAACGAGATCTCCACGGCGCGGATGCATGAAATCTACGAGGAGAGCGGGCTGGACTGGCGGCGGGTGTTCCGCAAGGAGTTCCTGTCCTGCCGGATGAAGCTGATGAAACCCGGCAGGGAAATCTTCGATGCGGTGGCCGCCGAAATCGGCTTCCCGCCGGCGGAGATCCTGTTCGTGGACGACTCACAGAAGAACGTGGACGGCGCCCGGGCCGCCGGCTGGCAGGCCGCGCTGTATGTGCAGGGCACGGACCTCGGTGCGTGTATCGCAAATTATTTATAACTTTGAGGCATGTCGCTGTACAGTTACTTCCGGATCAGCAAGCCTTCTGCGGAGAAGGTGCCCGCCGAAAAGGTGGATGAAGAATACAAGCGGCTCAGGACCAAGACGTTCTGGGGCGTCACGACGGCCTACATCTTCTACTATGTGTGCCGGATGACCCTTGGGGTGGTGAAGCAGCCCGTCATCGACGGGGGCGTCCTCTCGGCCGGGGAGCTCGGTATCATCGGCTCCATCTTCTATTTTGTCTATGCGGCCGGCAAGTTCAGCAACGGCTTCATCGCGGATTACTGCAATATCCGGCGGTTCATGGCTTGGGGCCTCGGAATCTCGGCCGTTATCAACGTGACGCTCGGCATCCTCGGTCTGTTGCACGGGCCGCTGGGCATCGGCTCCTTCGTGATGCTGCTGTGCTTCGGCATCCTTTGGGGCGTAAACGGCTGGGTCCAGTCCATGGGCTCGCCGCCCGGTACTATCAGTCTCTCCCGTTGGTTCCCGCTGAACAAGCGCGGGACCATGTACAGCATCTTCAGTTCCACGCCGTCCTTCGGCAAGGCCGTCACGATGATCGTCACCGGATTCATCGTGGCCTGGGCCGGCTGGCAGTGGGGCTTCATCGCCGCGGCTGCGGCGGGCGTCATCGGCACCATCATCGCCCTGGTATTCATTTCCGACACCCCGGAAAGCAAGGGGCTTCCCACCGTGCAGGAACTGGCGGGCGAACCGCTCAAGACGCTGGACCAGAAGCCGACGAAGGAACTCCAGAAGTGGGTGTTCCGTCATCCCGGCATCTGGGTTATCGCCATCTCCAGCGCTTTCATCTACATTACCCAGCACGCGGTGAGCGACTGGGGGGTGTTGTTCCTCCAGAAGCAGAAGACGTTCTCGCTGGAAAGCGCCACGCAGATCATCGGCATTTCCGAGGCGTTCGGCGTGGTGGGCAACCTCCTTGCCGGTTGGATTTCCGACCGCCTGTTCCACGGGAACCGCGCCCGGCCCGTGGTAATCGCCGGAGCGCTCACCGTCGTGACCCTCGCGCTCTTCCTGTTCACGGGCGGGAACTACTGGATGAACATCTTGTACATCGCCATCTTCAGCATGGCGTTCAGCGTGGTGTTCTGCATCGTCGCCGGCCTTATGGCGCTGGACTTCGTCCCGCGCAAGGCTACCGGCGCCGCCCTCGGCATCGTGGGCATCTCCAGTTACGCCGCCGCCGGCGCGCAGTCCATCGTCTCAGGTTTCCTGATCGAAGGCCATGCTGCCGACGGCGTATACGATTTCGGGCCGGTGTCCATCTTCTGGATCATCGCCTGCCTCATCGCCTTCATCCTCCCTGTCGTAGGCTGGAAGTACCTGCGCAACAAAGAGGACTAGTCCGGCGATTGTTTCCGGTTCTTATTTCCGCTCGAAGGGGATGCCTCTCCGTTGGAGGGACGTCTGGATCTTGACGAAGGAATTGTGCGGTTCCTTCAGCGCGAAGCGCTTGCCGAGGCTCTTGAGGAGGGTCTCGGGATGTTTGACCTTGAGGCTGTCCATCAACTTGCGGGTGTCATTCGGGGAAACGACGATGCTTTCACCCTTCTCAGGATCGCCCCAGCCGGCGCCGCAGCGGGAGAGGATGAACTGTCCGTTCTCCACCTTCGCCACAATCTGATAGCCGTTCCGGTCGAAGTAGGTCGATTCGAGAACATTCCCGTTCCGGGTGACCCCGATTTCGGGGGACTTGATCTTCTTGACGTCAGACTTTGCCATAACTCATTGATTTTGTTGAGGTAAAGATAGCAAAAATAACTGACAAACCAAGACCGCGCTTACCGCCGACGCAGCGGAAGCCGCTTGCCGTAGGACAGCATCCGCCACACCCATTCCACCGGGCCATACGTGAACGACCGCATCCAGAGGGTGCTGACGAGGATCTGGAACGCATAGACGCCCAGGGCGATCAGTTCCGTCCCCAGCAGGCCGACCCGGTTCCCGAGTCCCAGGCCGATGCCGTAGAACAGGAGGATGCCGATGACCGACTGGCTGAGATAGTTCGTGCAGGCCATCTTCCCCGGGTAAGCGAGGAGCATCCAGCCGGGAGCCTTTTCGCTTTTGGAGAACAGGAGACCGAAGCCCGCGGCATAGGCGAAGCCCATGGGATAGACGCTCAACAGGTACAGCAGGTCATGGGCCACCTTCCCCCAGGGAGATCCCTGCATGGAACTCCAGGTGTACAGGATTCCGAAGGGAATGCCCAGGGTGAGCCCCCAGGCGAGGATCCGCTTCATCAGGGGTTTGATCTTGTCCAGGTCGACATACACCCGCTCCTGACCCACGGCGAAACCGATCATGAAGAGGGCCAGAACCTTGAAGAGACGGTGTCCCGACACGAATTCCCACATCCGTTCCACGGCGCCTTGGTGCAGGAACTGCAGGACTTCACGGTAGCAATGGGCATCGGAGAGCCAGGTCCCGAAATTGGCTTCCGTAATGCCGTACAAACCGCAGATCCGCCATTGTTCCTGCTCCAGCGGGTCCGCGAGGCGCGTCCCGAAAATGGCGTCCAGGACCACGGGAACGAAGAACAGGCAGCCCGCAATCGTCAATAGTTTGCGGGTGGGCAGTTTTCGGAAGAGGGGGAGGATCATGCCGCACACGGCATAGAGCGCCAGGATGTCTCCGCTCCAGAGAAAGGACAGATGGATCAGGCCGATGCAAAGGAGCACGGCCATCCGCCGGTAGAACGTCCGCAGTTTTCCCCCGGCATTGGCGATCTGGATGCTGAAGCCCACGCCGAAAAGCAGGGAGAACAGCGTATAGAACTTCCCGTCCACGAAAAAGGTCTGGACGGCGCGGGTCACCGTGTCCGTCCGGGTCCAGGTCGATGGATCCGAGAAGGTCCAGAGGGAGAACTCCGGGAAGTTCGCCAGGATAATCCCAAGGATGGCGAACCCGCGGAGGGCGTCCAGGACTACGTAGCGCTTTTTCTGCATGGCGAGGGGTTACAACAGGTCGGAGAGGATGGCCTCGAGATCCGGATGTGCGTCGCGGAGCAGGATTTCCCCGGTCTTGCAGTCAATCAGGAAGACTGTCGGAATGTACCTGACGCCGTAATCCTTGACGGTCTTGCCGTGCTTGTCCAGGACATTGACCCAGGTCATCCCGTTTTCCGCAACGGCGTCTTCCCAATCCTTGGTCTTGGAGTCCCGGGAGACGCTGAAGATTTCCAGTCCCTTGTCGTGATAATGTGCATAGGCCTCCTTCAGTTCAGGAATGGATTTCAGGCAAGGTGCGCACCAGGAGGCCCAGAAATCAAGGAGGACATAGCGGTTGGCGGGGTTTTCGAGGACGGATTTCAAGCTGACCCGCTGGCCGTCCAGCCCCGGAAGCTCCATGTCGATGTAATACTGAAGGGCGGGAAGGGTGTCTTCCGGACTTGATTCCATTTGGCTCCGACGCTCCTCCGCTTTCCGGTTACGGGCAATCCTTTTCTTTAAAAAAGAGATGTATCTTCGATGGGCTTTCGCCTGTTCCGGGGACAAACGGTCCAGGATCTCCAACGCCAGGGAAGGATTGCGTACGTTTTCGCCCGCATGGATCAAGGTCAGGAGGTTTGTTTTTTCGTCACGGATCGCTTCTTCCCAGAGCGGCTCCCTTTCCTCTACATCCACCGCCATAATCTTCCGGTACGCTTCGTTCAGGGGCGTTCCTGCCGCTCCCGTATACATATCCGACTCATCTCCGGCATCGACCTGGACGGAAACCGTCCCGGGTTCCAGGAGAAAATCCTTCAGCTGCCCGCCATCGTAAGGATTGGCATAAACGTCCTTGGGATTCTTCGCGTACAGGTACACGTGGGTCGGCGTCGAAAAATGGGGGTGGAACTCGAAGGTTCCGTTCTCGACCGTGGTCGTGGCAATGATTTTGAATTTGTTCCATTCGTCATTCAACAGGAGCGTCGCCCCGTCCGAGACCCCTTGGACGGTTCCCTGGACGGTACAGGTTTCGGATTGGCAACTGCCGAGAATGGCCATCAGCGCGGCCCATGCGGCGAGGAGTACGATCTTCTTCATCGGTTGAATCAAACTACTAATACCGAAGACAAATATAGCAGAAACTGCTAAATAATCAACGCATAGTATTCAGATGAAAAAGGAGACAGCCTCTTTCGAAACTGTCTCCTTGTGCGGTAGGGGAGAGAATTACTTCATCCTCGTGTCATATAGACGATTCTTCAGGGATTCGTTTCATTATCCGCTGTATTTACCGGCAAAGAGGATTGCTCCTGTGCTGGATTCGGTAATGAGATACAGGAAAGGATGGTCCGCATGGAAAGGGAGAGGCTCATGCACGGAGGTCTCCATCATTCCCGTTGAAACGGCGGCAGCCTCCGTGCCTTCCTCGTCGACCTTGATGACAGCGTCCTGTATGACGAGGGAGAGACACAGGGCATAAGCCGACATGGCTCTGAAGTCGGCCTTCATGGCTTCGAACGCGGTGGGCCTGCCCATCTCGATGAGCACTTTGTTCAACTCGAGATGGGACGTGGTTTCGAATTTGGGAATCCACGCATCGACATCGCGTTCCGACCAGGATTGGAAGATTTCGTTCCATCGCTGAGCATCCAGGACCGAGACGGTCTCTTGGATGGTCTTGCCTTTCCGGGGGAGGATGACCGTCATTTGATAGGCGCCGTTCCCATAAGGGAGGCGGACGGCGCTGAAGACGTCGTTTTCCTGGCAAGGGAATAATCTGTGATTTTTCATCATCGGCACCGTCGATTCTTTCCCCTTTTCATCGACAAACGTCTCGTTGGCCGTAGCCTCTGCAGGAAACTTCTCTTGCCATTGGCCTTTGAAATACAAGGCATTCATCAGATAGGCGAGCACCTCGGGATCCACCCGATCCAGGACCTTGGGAATCAATCCGTTCGTCCGGTCGGAGCACCAGTCGTTTATCTGGTTCGTGGCAAGCCCGGTGTCGGTGAAATCCAGATTGGACAATTCGGCGTCATAGTACTGGGCGACGCGGGACCGATAACTGTCCAGGATGGGGTAAGACTGGTTCGCGAAAACTGCGTTGCCGATGGAAAGGGTCGTCAACTTGTCCAGGGCCGGAAGCTGTTCCAGCAGGGTGGACGCGAACTCGTCGGCGGCTTGGCTGTCGTCGGCTTCATATCCGAGCACCCGGCAGATTTCATCGGCCGTCTCTCCTTGGGCGCCATCCAGAACCATCCCCAGCAAAAACTGCATGCTGAGCGGCGAGACGATGAAACTCTCTTCTTGAACCTCGTTCACCCGGCGGATGAAATCGAAGGCGAACAACTTGCCTTGTTGGACAAAGGTCTCCGACCGGGTGTTCAGATCCAACTTCTTCAAAGGGTTGTCATCGGGAATCTCCGCATTCTGGTCGGAGTCATCGACCTCCGTGTCGGGATTCTCTACGTCATCCTCGTATGAAACCTTCCCGCAGGAAGCGCCGGCGAGGATGAGGACGGCGGCGGCTAGCAGTGCTGTTCTTTTCATAACCTGTTGTATATTAATTTCCAAGATTGATCCTTATGCCCGCGGAAACAGAGAACATCACAGGATGTTCGCTTCTGTAGGTTACAAGCGTATTATTGCCGTCAGGAATCCTCCAACTCAATTCCGGTTCAAAATAAAAGCCCAGGCGTTTGGTCGCGTTCACCTGGATGCCTCCAGCCCCGATTAGGGAGAGGCTGGGCCTGTCCTTTTCCAGGCTCATTCCCGCGAGCGTCGCATCCAAGCAGAAATCACCCTGTACGCCGCCGCCCACATACACATCGAACAGGGAATGGGAGGCCATGATCCAATCCAGCCGGACCGGGATTCCGAGATAATGGACGCGTTGCCATTTCTCCCCGGAGTAGCTCATGGCGAACCGGGACCGATAGAAGGAATACTCCAGTCCGGTGGTCAGAAACAGTTTTTCCGTGAGGGGAAGCCTGGCCGAAAGGCCAGCCTTGATCGGGAAATAATGGGAGGAATGTTCCAGGAGGTCTTTGACTGGCACCTCCTTGGAGACGGGATCGTCCGGTGCCGGCGGGTCCAGAGGATAAACGCCCGGCTCTGTAGCGCTGGATCCGGGACTACTGTCCCAAATGCCACTACCCGGTTCGTGATCGGTGGGCCTTGGTTCTGTTGGAGGATTGACCACGGTGCCGTGTCCGATATAGGAGGGAACGGTGTTGTTCTTGGCCGATGCGAGGTTCGTCGCCAGAGCGGCCAGGATGCCGGTGCCCAGGATTCCTACTGCTGCAGGCGCCACTCTGATGTTTCCTTTCCGGGTCTTCCCTGTCAGGGAAATGAAAGGGGATGTCATCGTGGTGGAGGCGTTCCCTGCCGATGAATTCGTGCCGGGGTTAGAGCTCGAAGCCTCTTCTTGAGTGTCTGTCGGTTCAGGAGCTTCCGTCCTGTCTTCGGTTGTGGCGGGCTCTTCGGGAATATCAGAATTCGCCTCGTCCGAAACCTTCCCGGTCACGGTTGACTGCCCAAAGAAATGCGGGGTAACCATGGGAAGAACAACATCCGAAGGATCATCGACTTGAAGCAGAGCCACGGAGGACGGCTGTACTTGTCGGAGGGTTTCTTCCGGGATATCCGGTTTCCTGAGAAGAAGGACGGCAGCGATTCCTGCCGCGGCCACGGGAAACAGGGTCCACACCAGCGGGAAACGTTTCGCGGTGTGCTTGCTCTCAGCGCCATCGAAACGAGTATGGAACTCGTCAAAGACGCTTTCCGAAAGCGATCCATCGGGAGCTTCCAGTTTTTCTTTGACTATGTCTTCCCATTTTCTCATGTGTCTTGTTCCTTCAAGTATTGTCTGATCTTCTCTTTCAGTTGTTTTCTGGCCTTTGCCAGGACGCTGGTCGACCCGGTCTCGCTGATTCCCAGCATCCGCGCGATTTCCTGATGGGAGTACCCGTCCAGGCAGTACATGTTGAATACGGTCCTCCTCAAATCGGGCAGTTCGGCGATCCACGCCTGCAGCTTCTCCCTCGGTATCGTCACCATCTCCTCTTCGGTCGGTTCCGGGATGTTGTCGTGTATCCTTCTATCCAAAGGGACCCGCCGCCATCGATGCCGTTTGAGTTGGTTGAGCGCCTTGTTGATGGCAATCCGGCTGATCCACCCGTACAGGGAACCTTTCCCCGTGTATTGGAACGACCCCATCTTGTCAACGGCCTGCAACAGCGTTTCCAGCATCAAGTCTTTCGCATCGTCCTCGTCTCCGAGATATCGCTTGCAGAGCGCATACACCCTCGCTGCATATCTTCTATACAACTCATCTACCGCCAATCTGTCTCTCTGTGAGCAGAACCCGGCCAGTGCCTGCTCATCCAGGTCTTTATACACCTACAAGTCCATTGTCAGATATTCAAAGATAGTGAGTTTCACATATGTTTCTACCCTATAAACACACAGGTCGCCCAAATGCGTCTCGTGAATCCGGCAATTTTAGGGGAAAAGGCGAGTGCCCGTACAGGTCCATCGACGGGACCTATGCAAGCGAAAAAGGCCCGAAATGCTCGTACAGGTCCAATGCCAGGACCTGTACGAGCACATAGGTCTCTCAAGCGCATCCGGGACAACAAAAAAGAGACGACCTCAACGATCGTCTCTTGTGCAGTCGGTGCGCCCTAGTAATACTGATAGAACAGGGCGATGGATTCCATGCCCGCAAAGAGCTGGCGGAGGAGGTAGCTCTCGTTCGGGGAGTGGATGGTGTCGCGCTCCAGGCCGAAGCCCATCAGGAGCGGGTCGATGCCCAGGATGCGCTGGAGGTCCGCCAGGACGGCGATGGAGCCGCCGCCGCGGGATGGGACCGGCTCGATGCCGTAGACCTCGGCCATCGCCTTCGCAGCGGCCTTGTAGCCGTCCGAGGTGATGGGGATGAGGAAGCCGTTGCCGCCCTCGCAGGGCTGGACATCGACCTTCGCGTACGGCGGGCAGATGGCGCGGAAATGCTTCTCGAAGAGCTCCGTGATCTTCGCGGAGGTCTGGTTCGGGACCAGGCGCATGGAGATCTTCGCATGGGCCGTGGAGGGCAGGACGGTCTTCGCGCCCTTGCCGGTGTAGCCGCCCCAGATGCCGCACACGTCCAGGCACGGGCGGATGCCGACGCGCTCCAGGGTGGTGTAGCCCTTCTCGCCCTTGACTTCGTTGATGTCCAGGAAAGCCTTGTACTCGTCCATGTCGAAGGGGGCACGGGCCAGCATGGCGCGGTCTTCGGCGGAAAGTTCCACGACATCGTCGTAGAAGCCGGGGACGGTGACGCGGCCGTCGGCGTCGTGCAGGCTGGCGATCATCGCGCAGAGCGTGTTGATCGGATTCGCCACGGCGCCGCCGTAGTGACCGGAATGCAGGTCCTTGTTCGGGCCGGTGACGGTCACTTCCAGGTAGGAGAGGCCGCGCATACCGCAGTTGATGGACGGAACCTTTTCAGAAATCATCGTGGTGTCGGACACGAGGATGATATCGGCCTTCAGGAGGTCCTTGTGCTCCTCCGCCCAGGCGGCGAGGGACGGGCTGCCCACTTCCTCTTCGCCTTCGAAGATGAACTTCACGTTATGCCGCAGGAGGCCTTTCTTGAGCAGGAACTCGAAAGCCTTCAGGTGCATGAACAGCTGCCCCTTGTCGTCGTTCGCGCCGCGGGCGTAAATCGCCATCTCCCCGGTGGCGGGGTCCTTGGCGATGACCGGCTGGAACGGGTCGGTGCGCCACTTGTCCAGGGGCTCCGGCGGCTGCACGTCGTAGTGCCCATACACGAGCACGGTCTTCGCGGCCCCGGGAACGGTCTTGACGCCATAGACGACGGGATTGCCCTTGGTTTCGTACACGGCGGCTTTGTCGGCGCCGGCCGCAAGGAGCAGTTCCGTCAGGCGGCGGGCGCAGCGGTACATGTCGGGCTTGTATTCCGGCTTCGCGCTGATGGAGGGGATGCGCAGCAGGGAGAAAAGCTCCTCGAAGAAGCGTTCGCGGTTCTGTTCGATATAGGCTTTCATCTTGTCAGTGTTTTCTACAAAAATAGCAAGAAATCATAAAAAAAGACGCACATTCGAGATTATTTCATAACTTTAAAGGCTGAAACTAACCACGCCATGAAAGAGATCCTGCAATACCTCTGCACCTGGAAGTTCTGGAAGGAACTGTTCATCATGACCCTGGGCATGGCCATCGCGGCCGCCGCCGTCTATTACTTCATGATGCCCAGCAAACTCGTCCTGGGATCCATCTCCGGTCTCTCCATCGTCCTCTCGAATGTGTTCACGATGCTGGGTATCCCCGTCAAGGTCTCCGCGGTCGTCACGGTCATCAACGCCATCCTCCTGATCCTGGCCTGGCTGCTGATCGGCAAGGAATTCGGCGCCAAGACCGTATACACGGCCATGATCCTGGGTCCGCTCCTGGAATTCTGGGAGAAGGTGTGCCCCTACGAAAAGCTCGTCGAGCCCGGTCTGACTTCCGTGATGGGCGACCCGTTGTTGGACCTGATCGTCTTCGTCCTGGTGGTGAGCATCTCGCAGACCATCCTGTTCAGCATCAATGCCTCCACGGGCGGCCTGGACATCCTGGCCAAAATCGTCAACAAGTACCTGCACTTCGACATCGGCGTGTCCGTGACCGTCGCCGGCGCCCTCATCTGCTGCACGGCCTTCGCCATCAATCCGTTCCGTTTGGTCGTGCTCGGCCTGGTGGGCACTTGGTTCAACGGCCTCGCCCTGGACTACTTCATGGCTTCGGTCAACCGCCGCAAGCGCATCTGCATCATCGCGAAGGGACATGAGGAAGAAATCCGCAATTACATCACCAAAACCCTGCAACGCGGCTGCTCCCTGTACGAGGTCATCGGCGGTTACAGCGGCGAGAAGAGTCTTGAGATCCAGTCCCTCCTCACCACGGATGAGTTCTCCAGCGTGATGAACTATATCAAGAATAACGATATCAAGGCTTTCATCACCGCAGGAAACGTGAGCGAAGTGTACGGCCTTTGGAACCGTCACAAGAACAAAGTCGAAAAATAATTTGCAGTTTCGGATTTTTGCCGTATCTTTGCAGTCCCAATCCGCGGTAGTGGTGAAATGGTAGACACGCTACTTTGAGGGGGTAGTGCCCGTTGGGGTGTGTGAGTTCGACTCTCACCTACCGCAC
>JAEEGH010016763.1_pt1 | contig 15724 bp, 10 predicted proteins | sample 9134181 | NCBI WGS metagenome assembly JAEEGH01 (sample SAMN16246544, study PRJNA631951) | gut metagenome | biome: gut microbiome; feature: rumen; material: DP-attached | host: Bos | place: Iran: Karaj | collected 2018-10 | reverse complement strand
GCCATCACCTCTTTCTCTTGCAACCGCTCCCTTTACTGGGTCGTCATGTCCCAGGGTTCCGGGCTTTCTGACCAAAGCTACGAATTCTCGGATGAAGATGGCATCCAAAAGATCATCCGGGAGAAACAAGCGAACGGCTACAGTGTATCCAACTTGTTTTTCGACGGCGAGAAATGGGGAGCTGTTTTCAGCAAAGACCCCTCACAGGCAGGACAACGTGTCTGTTTCATAGACGAAAATGTCGCTTCAGAGAAGCTCAAACAGTGCATCAACGATGGTCTCAGGGTGCAGAATCTGACTCTCGGCGGAGGGAAATATGCGTTTACTTATGTCGACATGCCCAAAGACAAAGCCATCCTGCAGAACATCTGCACGGAAGATTCTGATTTTGAAGGGCATATTGCAGACCTGATCAAACGAGGTTACACCATCACCTCCCTGGGTTGTGACCTGGATGCAGGAGGACGCCAGCCTTTTATCCGGGAACTGGAAGAAAACATCGAAAGGCAGGACAAAGAAGCCCGCAGGGAGGAACGGCTGGACAAGACATCGAAGGTCTTAGAGTTCGCGACCGTTATCACCGAAGGTATCGGAGACATATTGGGTATTTTGAGCGGCGACAGCCCATCGCCCTCATCTTCTGCACTCGATGCCGGCTCTTCTGCAGCGAGCGACGAACCCATGCTCAACATCGACGAGAAGATCAGCCAGCTCCGTTCGGAGGTTGCCGGCATGCAGAGCGGCTCCTTCCATGGGAAGGTCCCGGGTGCGACGAGGGCCCAGGAGCAGGCGGCGACCAACGGTACGATTGCAGAATGGAACAAACGGATCGCCTATCTGCAGGATCTCAAGGCCCAGGGGTACACAGAAATCCCTGTCAGTCAGTGGAATTCCTATACTCGCGGACAAAGGGACATCCAACGTCAGCAGCATCAGCGGGATATGAACCGCGTGAAAGACGAAGGAGAGCGAAGGACGGGGTTCTGGCGCAACATGTCTTATTCCAGTCTCGAAAAGACGCTCCGGGATATGAAGAACCATCCGGATAAGTATCTGAATGGCTGGGACATGTCCCAGTACCGCAGTGAAGTCCACGCCATCCAGGCAAAGATGCGGCAGATCCGGGCAGATCACTTACAGAAATATGGCAGAGAAGTCTTCAAGGCATCTGAACTGGAGAATTGGAACCCTTAGCCCTTTAGGTGGTTTGCTACCCTTGCTCTTGGCCGCACCGAACGGCGCAAGGGCGCAAGAAGGGCCCAACATCGTCCTCTTCCTCGTGGATGACATGGGACTGATGGACACCTCCGTCCCTTTCCTGACCGACCGGTCCGGGCAAGCGGTCCGCTATCCCCTCAACGAGTGGTACCGGACGCCGAACATGGAACGGCTCGCCGGGCAGGGAACCCGTTTCTCCCAGTTTTACGCGCAGGGGGTCAGTTCGCCTTCGCGGGCATCCCTGATGACCGGTCAGGATGCCGCCCGGCACCGGGTCACGAACTGGATCCGCAGCGAAAACAACAATCGGGATGACTACGGCCCTTATGACTGGAATTGGGAAGGCCTGCACCGGAACGATCCCACCCTGCCCCGGGTACTGAGGGAGGACGGTTACAGGACCATCCACGTGGGCAAGGCCCATTTCGGGCCTTTCGGCAGCGAAGGGGAATGGCCGGAGAACCTGGGCTTCGACATCAACATCGCAGGTTCTTCCATCGGGGAACCGGGCAGCTATTTCGGCGAAAACGGCTATGGACTGATCCGCGGCAGGCGGGCCCGGGCGGTACCGGGATTGGAAAAATACCACGGGACCGACACATTCCTCACCGAAGCCCTTACCCTCGAAGCGAAGGCCCAGATCGACACGGCTGTCGCCGCCGGAAGACCTTTCTTCTTATACCTATCCCACTATGCCGTCCACAATCCCTTTGAGACGGATCCGCGCTTCGCCGCTCATTATCAAGACACTGCGTTCTCCAAAGCGGCCCGCGGTTACGCCACGCTGATCGAAGGGATGGACAAGTCCCTGGGCGACATCCTGGACCATCTGGAAAAGACCGGCATCGCGGAGAATACGCTCGTCGTCTTCCTGGGCGACAACGGCTCCGACGCCCCCCTGGGCGATGCGAAGGACATTGGCTCTTCGGCTCCACTGCGGGGCAAGAAAGGAGCTGAATTCGAAGGTGGCACCCGGGTCCCCTGCATCATCGCATGGGCCCGTCCGGACGAGGAAAACCCATGGCAAAAGCGTTTCCCTATCCGGCGCGGGGTCATCTCTCCCCGGGTGGGGACCATCATGGATATCTATCCCACCCTGGTCGGTGCCGTCGGAGGAGCCCCGGTCCCGCCGGACTACCCCTGTGACGGGCGGTCCCTCCAGCCAATCCTGGGCGGGCGGAAGGATACGCAACGTGCCGAGGATCAATTCCTTTGCCATTTCCCTCACCAGCACCGGGGCAGTTATTTCACAACCTGGCGGCACGGGAACTGGAAACTGATCTACTATTATCATCCGGAGCAGCCGGACGCTCCGCACTGCTCACTGTTCAACCTCAGGAAAGACCCTTCTGAAAGCCGTGATGTCCTCCGGTGGCACAGGCGCATCGCCCGCCGCCTTCTCCGCGAGATGACCGACAGGCTGGAAAGTGAAAATGCCTGCTATCCCGTCGACTCCCTGGGACAGAGCCTCCGGCCCCGTCCCGACGCTTACCGGACGTCCGTCCGGAACGGCCACATGGGAAGGCCTTCGGAATTGTAAAGATTGCAGACCGGATTGTCGGCCCAGCCGTAGCGTACAGCCACCGGGAACGGGACTTCCGGGCTGGAGACGATAACCCTCTGCGTGCGTGCTTTCGGTTTCTTCAGCGCCTCGATCCGAACCTCGGCCCAGTGCCAGACCCCGTCGGGACCGGCAATCTGGAAACCGGTCGGCGTACCGCTTTCGGCCTGCTTCACCCTCTCATCATCCGCCGCAGCCTTGCCGTAACGTGCTTCGGCATACGGTCCCGACGGGCGGACGCAGATACCCCGGGCCACATCGCTGAAGCACAGTTCCACGGCACCCTCCTTTATCTTGTATGAGACCAGGCGCGGACCGTTGCAGACTATTTTGCGCATATGATAATTCCTGGAGAGAGCCAGGAGCGAGAGCCGTTCCCCCGCCTCCTGCTTGCGCACCGGATGCACGTCATCCGCCTCACCCAGGTCGATGATGCAGGCTTGCTCCACCCCGTCCATATGCAGCGCCGTCAGGGTCTGCGCTTCCCGGAGCTCCGCCCAGTTGGATTCGGCCGATTCCGGCAGGACGGCGTGGTGATTCGCGATCTGCGTGATATAGAAGGGGAAATCATAACCCCAGGTCCGGCGCCAATCCGTTATCATCGTCGGCATCAGGTCACGGTAGCGGGCAGCCCGCTCGGCATTCGATTCACCCTGGTACCAGATGACACCGGCGATGCGATAGGGCGCCAGGGGCTTGACCATGCCGTTATAAAGGACCGACATGCGGTTGGGCTCACGGGCAGGATTCTGCGGAATGTGTTCGAAAGAAACGGCCATCTTGACCTTCCATTCGCCGTCCAGGCGTATCTTCCGCCCATCGGGACCCAGGACATAGAGTTGCTCCGCGGCGCCGTAGATGCCGCCGTCGCCATGGTCATCGGTGTTACGGATGGTTACGACATTCCTGCCCGCCTTGACCAGTCTTCCGGGCACAGTATACTCGCGCGGCAGGTTCCAGACGCTTCCGCTGCCGACTTCTTCTCCGTTCCACCAGGTCTCATCCGCATCATCGACAGGGCCCAGGCTCAGGGTCAAGTCTTTGCCTGCCCATTCAGCGGGGATTTCAATCTCCTTGCGGAACCAATAGACGCCGTTGATGCCCTTCCAGAGCGTCTGCACCTTCGCCGGCAGGGTTATGGACGACCAGTCTCCATCCGGCTGGGAGGGATTCTCCCAATGCTCGCGAAGGCCAGCATCCTCTTCCCGGGCACGGCGCATCAGGGCATCGATGGCATCCTGGAAGGTCTGTTCGCGCTCGTTCTCCCTTTCTGCCTGGACCTGGGCGAGCGCTTCCCTCAGCTCGGGGAATTGCCGGATCGCGCCCGAGCTCATCCAAGCCTCTATGATCGTGCCGCCCCAACTGCTGTGGATCAAGCCTACGGGGACCTTCAACTCGCGCTGGAGTTTGCGTCCGAAATACCAGGCAATCGCCGAGAAATTGCGTACGGTCTTGGGTGAAGACGGCTGCCAGCCACCGAAATCGGCGGCGAATCCTTCCCGTTCCGACAAGCCCGCAGCGCGGCTGACCTGGAGCAAGCGCAGGTCCGGATAGCTTCCGGAGTTCTCGATGTCTTCCTGGTTGATGCGCACCGCCTGCCAGCTCTCCATCGGCATCTGCATGTTGGACTGGCCGGCGCAGAGCCAGACTTCTCCGACCAGGACGTCCTGCAGGACGACAGTATCCTTTTCACCGGAGGCCTGCCTGGCCGTGATAGTCAGCGTATACTTCTTGAAACTGCCCTTCGGCGTCATAAGCGTTACCGACCAACGGCCGTCTGCGCCGGCCTGGGCACTTACGGTCTTCGCGCTTCCGGAGAGCCTTACACTGACGGTCGCCCCAGGTGCCGCCTTGCCCCAGACGGGGACGTTCGCGTTCTGCTGCAGGACCATATGGTCGGTAAACAGCGGATTGAGCCGCATCTGGGCCTGGACAGGAGAGAACGGTATAAGGAGCGCCACGGAGAGCAGCAGGGAGAACAGGATTCTTTTCATCTTCAGCTGGGTTGGAAATCTTTTCAAAGATAAGAAAATAGAAAGCGAAAAACAGCCGCGATTGTACAGGATAAATGAAAAAAGTATTATATTGGTGGAACTAATTACAAGCCTATGACGAACCAAGATTACAAGAACGCTGCCCTTGCGGCATTGAAAGGAAAGTGGGCACCGGCCGTGCTGGCCAGTGTCGTCATGATCCTGATGATGGGCCCTTATATGGGAGTCAATCTCTATCCCACACTAGTCTCCATGTCCCCGGAAGCCATGATGGGTCCTCTCTTCCTGGGTATCACAGGAGGGTCTTTCTTGTATTTACTTCTCGTTTATATGCCCCTCGAGTTTGGCTACACGAATGCTTGCCGGACCCTGCTTGTCACCGGAGATGACCGCCTGACCGGAAACATGTTCAAGATCGGTTTCTCCCACTGGCTCCGTTTTGTCTGGGGATATATCCTGCTGGAGATCAAAGTCATGCTGTGGATGTTCGTATTCATCATCCCCGGCTTTATCAAGGCCTTTGCCTATGCCCTGACACCTTTCCTGCTGGTAGACTGCCCGGAGCTGAGCGCCTTGCAGTGCATCAAACTCAGCAACCAGATGATGAAGGGGCACAAATTCGACCTGTTCTACCTGTATCTGAGTTTCATCGGCTGGGGCCCGCTCTGCATCCTGACTCTGGGCGTCGGATTCCTCTGGCTGATGCCTTATATGCAGACAGCGACCGCTGCCTTCTACCAGGACGTCAAGGAGCAGTATCGCGCCCAACTTGAGACCGCCGCTCCGGCGGAAACTCCGGCCGAAACGCCTGCCGAATAAGCAACCAAACCAATTAAAACAATACGATTATGGCAAAAATCATCTACATCCTGGGTATCATCATCGCCATCTGGTGCGTGCTGGATATCTTCAAGAAGACTTCGATCGGCATCATCGGCAAGATCCTCCTCTCCATTGCCGTTCTTGCGTTCAGCTGGATCGGATTCATCGTGTATTATTTTCTGATCAAAGATAAGATCTAGAGATCCAAAAGTCCGTCCGGAATCTCCATTTCGAGCGTCCGGGCGTCGGGATCTGCCGAAAGGATCAGATCCTCGTGGAACGGGACCAGTACGCTGGTTCCGTTCTTCGTTTCCACCTCCAGACAGGGATTGGCGGGGATGTCAAGGAAGCCGGTGATACGGCCCGCCCCGACGAGCGTCCATCCGACGAGGTCCCCGAGACCTTCCTCGTCGTTCTCTTCTTCTTCCCAATCCATCCAGATGCTCTGTCCGACAATCTCTTCGGCATCCTCCAAGGTGGAGATGTCGTTGAGATGGACGATGGCCCGGGAATTCCCCCGCGGCGTCAGGGAAGAGATAAAAAATGGAACCGGTAATCCATCGAAATAGATGAATACCGGTTCCCCAAGCGAAATTTCTTCAGGGTCGATGTCACGGAATCCGACAAGGAGTCCGCCATCGGTCCCATTGGACTTAAGTACCTTGGCTATCTGCTGCAGGGGCATAAACTATGCCTCGGGAGCAACCTCGGCCTCTTCAGCGGTCTCAGCGGCAGCTTCGGCGGCCTTCGCGGCGGCTTCAGCCTCAGCCTCGGCGCGCTTCTTGGCGATAGCCTCGGCCCTTTGCTCAGAAACCTTGATCTCCGCAGCCTTCGCAGCCTTGGCGGCCTCGACGGCGGCCATGGTCAGGTTGGACTTCTTAGCGGCGATCTTGGCGTCCCTCTGAGCCTTCCAGTCGTTCCACTTCTGATCCGCAGCTTCCTGCGTGAGAGCTCCCTTGGCGACGCCACCGTCGAGGTGGTGCTTGAGGAGGACACCCTCATAGGAGAGGATGCGGCGAGCGGTGAGCGTAGGCTGGGCACCCACTTTCAGCCAAGCCAGGGCGCGATCGAACTTGAGGTTGATCGTGGCGGGGTTGGTGTTGGGGTTGTACGAGCCGATCTGCTCGATGTTACGACCGTCGCGAGGTGCGCGAGCGTCTGCCACAACAATGTGGAAGAATGCGAAATTCTTCTTACCGTGGCGCTGTAAACGAATCTTAACAGCCATTGTGAATCTGTTTTTTGTTTAATAAAGTTTTACCTTGGTGTCCCTTCCCGAGGGACAAAAAACTCTGAGAAATCTCCCAGAGTCTTGTGCGGTAGGTGAGAGTCGAACTCACACAGGCCAATGCCCACTACCCCCTCAAAGTAGCGTGTCTACCATTTCACCACTACCGCAAAATATGTCTCCCTTGGTTTCACAAGGGATTGCAAAGATACATCAAAAACTCTAATCCACAAATTTTTTCGACAAAAATCAGAGGTACATCCGATTTTCTCCGGATCGCAGGGGCTTGGTACGCCCGTTCCAGATGAAAACACCCTCCACTCCCTCGGGGAGCGTCACCGTTGCATTCAACTTGCCGGAAGCAGAAATCTTGTAAGTTGCCGATATCGTTCCCAGCGGGTGCGGGATGCTTCCGGAGGCTTCTTTCAGACTGCCGAGCGCCGGCTCGATGCGTACCCGCCGGAAACCCGCCGATGCGGCATCGATGCCCAGCACGGTGCGGAAGAATTCGATATTGGGACTGGAGCCCCAGGCATGGCAGTCGGAACGCGAGGGCTCCGGCATCTCGGCCCAGGTCGTCAAACCCAAGGCCATCTGGTCCCGCAGGTGTCCCAGGTTGGCGAGCAAGAGGTTGCCCTGGCCGCAATGGGCCATCGCCCGCTGCAGGTAATAGCGGAAATAGAGGGTGCACGGACGCAAATCTTTGTCTTCCACGATGCGTTTCATCAGCTCGGTGGCTTCAGGGCCGGTCACCAGGTCGGCCAGGATCGCCAAGGAGTTGATATGCTGGGAAAAGGACTTTCTCGCGCCGTCGTCAGCGAACAGTTTGCGCTCGTCCGACCAATAGGCGGCCTTGATGGCGGAAACAGCCTTGCCGGCCGTGCGCCTGTAGGCCGCGGCATACCAGGGGTCGCCGAAAGCGTCTTCCATCTCGGCGGCATCCCTCAGGGCAAGGATATGGATCAGGTCCAGGTAGGCACTTCTCCCTTCCGCATCGGCCGGGAAGGTCCCGTTCTCAAGGGAAGCCCAGTCGGCGAAAATCCACGAAGGGACATGGTGAAGCAGGCCGTCGTCTCCCAGCCGCTCGCCGAACCAGCGCAGGGTACTGCGCATCGCAGGCAGCAAAGTCTTGAGATAAGCTTCGTCGCCATGATACATCCACCAGTCGTGACAGGTATTCAGCCAGAAAAGCGCATATGGAGCGATGTCCTGGAGGATGTGCGAAGGGTATCGGCTCATCATCAGGCCATCCGCGTCCAGCGATTGCCGCCCTTGTTCCAAGAGATTGCGCACCAGGCAGGTATCGCGGGTGTTGTACATCGTCACGAGCGCTTGGATGCGGGCGTCGCCGAAATACTGCAATTGCTCGTAATAGGGGCAGTCCATATAGGTCTCGTGCGCGCAGAGGCGTGCTGTGCGCCATCCAATGTCCAGCATCTGCTGCAGCGAAGGGTCATCCGGCGCATCGAAATGACTCTCCCGCACAAAGGGGTACATCGACGAGACCGCCGTCAGCGAATCGAGGGTCAGAGGCTCGTCGGCTGTCTTCACGGTCAGTTTGAGATAACGCCAGGTGCGCCACCAGAGCGGCTCGAAGCTGCGGTCCGCTCCCCCGTCGGGGAGGATGACATCCTGATAACCAACGAATTGCTTGCCGGTCGTGACGCTGCGGTCGCCCTTGGCCCAGCCTTTGTCCTGCTCATAAAGGGCTTCGGCATAACCCAAAGTAATCTCCGCACCCGCGCCACCGCTGAAATGGAGGCGGGGGTATCCAGTCGTAAGCTCCTTGTTGTCAATGAGAAATGAGACTGAGTCTCCGGGAGCGACCATTGTGCCGTCCAGGCCGTGCTTCATCGGAACAGGTCGGACCTCCATCGGAGGGATCGGGCGCGGCACCAGATACCAGAGGTGATAATTACCGGCGCCCTTAAGGGCAGCTTGTCCGACAGGGAGCGCAGCCGACCAGCTGCTGTCCGCGTAAGCGATCTGCTCCCAGCCCCAGGGATATCTCGCGCCATCGACGCGATCGGTGCAGCCGGCGGCGTAATAACCTCTGACATGCACGGGCTCCGGCGAATAGGCGTCCGTTCTCAGGACTTTCCATTCCTTGCCTGTGTCCAGCGCCCGTTCTTTCTCCGAATCACCCTGGATCAGGAATCCGCTCTGGCCCAGGCTCATCACTGCCACCGGCCTCTGTTCCGCGAAGTTCCAAACCACGGAGGAGACCAGATTGTCTCCGGCCTGCAGCCAGGGCGCGATATCGACCGTATCGAAGCTCCAGTTGCGCACGTCCCCTTTTGCGGGACCGGTTGCGACCTGAACGCCGTTGACATAAAGCTTATAGCGGTTGTCAGCGGAGACATGGATGACGAACCGGTCCGGTTTCTCATTGAGAGTCAACCCTTTGCGAAAGAAATAGACCCCATATCCGCGGTCCGCGTCCGGACTGGTGATCCAGGAAGCGCTCCAGCGGCCGTTGTTATAACCCGGATGGCCGGACCACGCATCCAGAAGCTCGGGACTGATGCGCTGGTCATACGCCGGCAATCGGATCTGGGCCTCAGCCCGATTCCCGCCGGGACTAGTGAGAAGCAGAGTTGCTATGGCGAAGAAGAATACCGAAAAAAATCTATTCTTAGGGAAAAGAAGCCTGTTCATGATGCCGTCCATAATGTGGTCGCTTAGGAAACTGCAATTAATGTGCTGACTGTTTTTACGAAGATAATCATTTTTTCTCACGTCCTGTACTGCGCCCGGTAGCGCTATTTTTATTCCATCGAGAGCATTTTTGGCTTTTTTTGCTCCTGATGGCGTATAAAAAGTTCCATCGGGCGCAGTAGATTATATGTTTTTGTTAGGAATATACTTTTTTGAGCCCTATTTTGGGCTTCGGATAACTCGGTAGTTTTGAAATAATGAAGATGAAAGAGGAGATTGGATTTTGGCTTGTCACGACGGATCATTTGGAAAACGATCTGTGGTTCCGGGAGGAAGAAGACTTTAAGGTTGGGATGAATTATGTTGCTGCAGTTGCGGCGGGTTCACCAGTCATCATCCTTGTCTTTATTTTGATGTCGAATCACGTGCACTTCTTTTTGCTGGGAACCCGGAAAGAGGTGATTCGTTTTATCACAGAGTTGAAACGACGATACGCCAATTATGTATGGCTAAAATATGGAGATCCTAAACTCCTTAAAAACAATTCTGTTGATATCCGACACATCCCCTTCGAAGATGAGGCGGCCGAACGAGCCATCGCATATGTGCAGATGAACTGTGTAGCCGCTGGCATTTGTCTTTATCCATCTCAATATCCATGGGGTACAGGTGACCTGTTTTTCAATCCTACGCCCACAAAAGGATTCCGTGTAGATTCACTGTCGAAGCGGAAACGCTTCCAAATCCTGCACAGCAAGACAGATATTCCCGGTAATTGGCTGATTGGCGAAGATGGCTATATCCTGCCTTCCTGCTATGTCAAGATTGATTATGTGGAGAGACTGTTCCGAAACCCCAAGCGGATGGATTATTTCTTACGGACCTCTTCCAAAGCTCGGGTACGCTTGGAGTCAGGAGCGGAATCACAGGTCTCCTTCAAAGACCAAACCCTTCTCTCCGTTCTCCCCGAATTGTGCCATAGACTATTCGGGGAACCATCCTTCAAGAAGTTGTCCGAAACACAAAAGAAAGAAATCCTCAGGCAGTTACGTTTCCGATTCTCTTCAAACATCCATCAACTGGCCCGCATTACCGGGCTCAGTTATGATGCGGCTGCAAGGCTGATGGATTCAGAATAATCGTTATCTTCGTCATATGGAAACGATTATTCGGGACCCGCAGTTCGATCTCGCGGAATGCTCCTGATAGAAGTTTTTTTACGCCATCGGGAGCAAAAAAGGTAAAAAATGCTCCCGATGGACATGTTTTCTTTCCATCGGGAGCAGTCTGGCTAGATAAGCTTCCCTTTTTGACTCTTAATCCACCTTCGGGACGACAGGCTCTCCCTTGGAGAGGCGCTCTTTACGCACGAGTGCCTCCAGGAAATAGTAGTCGGCATAGTTGAGCGGCACGCTGATTTCGACATTTCCGGGCAGGTGGCCGACACTCGAGTTGGTGAGGAAGCCGTGCACTTCGCCCAGGGGGTTGCGATACTTTTCCGCAATGCTCTTCACGATCTTGTCGGCGGCGGCCAGATACTGCGCACCGTTGGCCTCCGACATTGTCGACAGTTCATAGAAAGCAGAGGCAGCAATGGCGGAAGCAGAGACATCACGAGGGGCGTTCGGAATATCCGGAGCGTCGAAATCCCAATAGAACACGCCGTCCTCCGGGAGGTTCTTGTTGTTCAGGATAAACTGGGCGATATGTTCAGCCTGCTCCAGATAACGGGCGTCACCCGTCTCGCGGTAACACATCGTGAAGCCGTACAAGCCCCAGGCCTGTCCACGGCCCCAGGCGGAACTGTCCGCATAGCCCTGGTGGGTGTTGAACTGGACTGCCTTGCCGTCTCCGGCAGCATCATAATCTACGACGTGATAAGAACTATAATCCGGGCGGAAATGGTTGGCGATCGTCGTGTTGGCATGGGAGATGGCGATGTCCCGGAAACTCGGATCCCCGCTGACCTTGGAGGCCCAGAACAGGAGTTCCAGATTCATCATGTTGTCGATGATGACGGGATACTGCCATTTCTTGCCATGATCCCAGGAACGGATGCAACCGACCGTGGGATTGAAACGGGAACTGAGCGAGCGTGCTGCTTCCAGCATGACTTCCTTATAGCCGGGGACCTGTGCCAGACGCAACCCGTTGCCATAGCTGCAGTTGATCATGAAACCCAGGTCGTGGGTGCCCTTGTAAGTCTTGATCGGCTCCAGATACTCGGTGAACTTCATGGCTTTCTCTTTCCAGAACTTGTCGCCGCTCATCTCATACAGGTACCACATCGAGCCCGGGAAGAATCCGGAGGTCCAGTCCCTGGGAGCCACCAGGCTCAGGGAGCCGTCCGGCTTGATCGTCCGAGGCTCCACCTTGGTCTTTTCATCAATGGTAACAGTGTCAAGGATGGCTTCCGTCTCGTTCAATTGGACACGGAGTTGCTGGTCAGCAAACTCAAAATTCTCCCGCACCAGGGGATCCTGGACAGAAGTATAATGAGACTTGGGGGCGCAGGCAACCAGGCACAGCGCCAAAAGGACAAACGTTTTTTTCATAGTATCAGATCATTAAATCGTTACACTTTCTCCCGCATAATCGCCCTGGGGCAATTCGACCTCGACATTCGTGCGACCCGTAGCCGGATCGTAGGAGGTCTTCACTTTTTCATTCGAGCTCTGGAAACGGCCGTTGAAAGAGAAATGGGCCTTCAGGAGCTTCCGCGAAGGGTCAGACACGGTAATCTTGAGGGCCTGTCCCGGACGGACCTGCGCCATGATCATCAAAGGGGTCTCGGAAATCAGGGAGACATTGCCCACGGAAAGGGTTCCTCCACTGTAAAAAACGGCATATCCGATACCGAGAGCAGGATGCCAGACCGCCTGAAGGTCCTTGGTGTTGGACAGGATCTCGACGTCCGGACGGGCCGAGAAGGCTTTCATCCGCTCCGCGTCCGCGTGGGGTAGGACGGCATAGGCATAATGGCCTCCGGACACCCTCGGTCCATGGTCGATCCACAGCGAGAAAATATCCGCCCGGACCGGTTTCCGGGTCACGGTCGTCTGGCGGTTCAGGCGCTGCCAGTTGCCGGTCATGGACTGGTTCATCAGTCCCACCCGGGCCGGCGCATCCAGGAAGGCATATCCGACCTGGTCATGCAAGACCCAGCGGGCCTGGTCCAGCGAGTGCTCGCCCATTTCGATGACTTCCGCGCCTTCGGGCGTACCGGCCAGGACATCTCCGCGGAGATAACACTGGTTCAGGGTCGTAAACACGGGATTGCGGCCCCGGCTTTTGATATTGCTGCCCAGGCAGACATAGACGTCGTCGAAGAAAAACCAGCTCTTCCGGGCCTGCAACGGATCGATGGGGCTGATGAAATCAAATGCGACAGCACCATACAGGCCGTCGTCTACTCCGCCGACAAAGTCCATCACGCCGCTCTGCTGGATCTCGTTCTCGGGCGGCATGAATTCAGCCTGCATGACCGTCGCGCCCGGAATCTTCCGGAAGTCATAGACCGGATAGATGTCGGAATACTCATCTCCCGTCACTGACAGATAGTTGGTTCCGTCTGCGCGGTAGTGATTGGTCAGGCCTTCTCCGTTGTACGGCTCTTCCATGCTTCTGTTCCTTGAAGAGAACATGCGCACGGAAGTGTAGAACCCGGGGCGCTGGAAAGCGAAATGCTCCGTCTGCCAGAAAAACTTGGCAAAAGAAGGCGTATGGCTGTGGTCTCCGCTCCGGGCGGCGACGATCTCCTCCAGTTCGGCCTGGCGATAGCCGTCAGCGATTTTCAGGAGGTTCATCGGCATGGCGGTACTGCCCCTCAGCGGCCGGGCAGGCTCCCCTGCCCTGCGCGCCGCCGCCATGGCACCGCGGCCTGACGGGCGGGCGATGTCGCGGTTGCGGACACCGGGATCCACCATCGTCCCGTACACCATCTGCTTGCACATGCCGTCCAGGAAATAATCGACGATGGTATGTACCGTCTTTTCAGAGAAACGGTAGCGTGTGTCTGACACCTTGACGGCCCAGTCCACGATGGCGCCCAGATAACCCGTTCCATAAGAGGAAGTGTTGTTGACCCGGTCGGGACGGTGGTGGAAACTGAAGTCCCGTTGCATGCCCCGGCCTCCGGCGAAGTAGTTGGGATGGGCGCGGCCTCCTTCGGCCGTCCGGATCGTACTCTCCTCCCCGGCGAACTTAACTTCCCCTTCGATGATCTTGATCACTTCCTCCACGGCCGCCTCATTGCGGCACCAGAGCTGAGTCTGGGCAAGGATCGAAGCGATCTTGGCCCGGTCTCCGCTAGGACGGGCGCCCGAGGCATCCATGTTGGCCCTGCCAGCGATTTTCAGCATTTTTTCCACCTGCGCCTTATCCAGGTCTTTGTCCATGATATACAGGAGATGGACCATGGTGGTCGGGGTGCCGATCTGGTTGTTCCACCAGTTCTCGCAGATATAGTCTTTCTCCAGCCAATGGTTTAGGGCCAGGTTGAACTTCTTCTTCAACTCCTTGTTCTTCTTGAGCGGAGAATCATCCTTCTTATAAGCCAGAGCCATGGCGACCAGGTTGTTCAGATGGTCGGTATGCTGGAAAGCAATACGGGCGGTATCGACATAGTCGATGCCCGGCCAGGTGCCGTCCGGATTGATGGTCTCCATCAGTTGCCGGACCCGGTCCGCATCCACGGGCGGAGCCATCGCTTCCGTCTGGAAACGCTTGCGCAGTAATTCGATGTCATTGTTTTTTGCGGCCGCCGTCGTCATCAAGACGAGAACGGAAAGGGCGGCCAAAAGGATTCTCTTACCCATGGTGATTAAAACTGATAAGGGGTTTTCGGTTCAGTGACAATGGATTCCGGCATCAGATAGACCGTGATCTGCTGCGTTGCATGACGCTCCAGGTCCGCCTCAAAGCCCACGAAACAGACGCCCGGATTCGGGGAGTCGTAGGTATTGGCCGGAGTCGCGTCAGTATGATAAAAGCGTACCGGGAAGGGAGCCGATACTTTGAGATACAGTTTCCGGCCGTCCTTCTCCAGCAAGGCGGTCGTCTCGTCCGGGAAAGTCACCGACGTCGCTTCGGAGGCGATGTTCCAGCGGACTTTCGTGAAATGGCCGCCGCAGGTCAGCAAGTCCTGGATCACGGCATACTTCCCGTCTACCAGCGAAACCGCCCGTTTTACGCCGGGAATCTGGTCCGCATACATGGCGGACAGGTCGCTCATGGCATACATGACGCCGTCTTTTTCCCCGGCATCATCCAGTTCGGCACGCGCAGTGACAGACATAGGCTTATCATTGAAACACAGTGTGTTGTGGGAAGTGGTCCGGTAACGGAACACATCCCAGCGCTGCGAGCCGGTGGATCTGTTCCACAGGTCGACGCCCCGGCTTTCCACCCGCTCATACCCCTGGCTGCCCAGATCCAGCGCCCAGCGGACGCCGCCGGCTTCAAAGATGAAGGAACCCTCATCCATGTGGGCATGGTTCTCTGCCGGCGAGCCCATCTTGAATCCCAGGAATGCGGCCTCAGGATCACTCCAGGACGAGCGCATCACAGCGACCGGCGAGGGACCGCGACCGGTCCACATCAGCGAAGACGGTTCGGCAGGATTGCTCAGGGAGGCACCGGAACCGGCGCCGAAAATCAAGACCGTCGGCAGCAGACGGTTCATCACATAGCCTTTGTCCGAGTCTTGCTCGTAGAGTCTCTTCTGCAAATAGAGCAGGGCGGGATCATGGGTCTTGGAATAGAACCAGAACACCGTCGGGTTGAAACCGGCCCGGGCGCCGTTGTCTGAGTAATTGAAGGTGTGGAGCGAAGGCGTGATCAATTCCTGAGAATAGATGCCGGTCTGCAGGAATCCGGGGCAATCCAGCAGGCCGAAGTCGGTCTTATAGGCCTTCTCCAGGGCAGCGATGAACATCATGTTGAAAGAAGTGCCGTAGCTCCAATAGCCGATACCTTCCGGATAGGCGCCGTCCGGAGCGTATTGCTCCATGGCTTTCTGGATCGTGTTGATGCTCCGATTGATGATGCTGAGCGCAAAATCCTTGTCCGTATCGTAAACGGCCAGGGCGCCGTAGAGCATGCCGCCGTTGCAGACCTGGTTCCAGTTGTGCTCAGCCTCAAGGAACCAGGCGTCCTTCTCATCTAGGGAAGCTTTCAATCCCTTTTCCACGATGGCCGTGCGGATGATTTCGCGCGATGCGGGCGACAGCTTGTCATAGAGCC
>JAEEGH010016758.1_pt1 | contig 15725 bp, 9 predicted proteins | sample 9134181 | NCBI WGS metagenome assembly JAEEGH01 (sample SAMN16246544, study PRJNA631951) | gut metagenome | biome: gut microbiome; feature: rumen; material: DP-attached | host: Bos | place: Iran: Karaj | collected 2018-10 | reverse complement strand
TCTTGGAGACGGTGGCGCAATCGTACATCAGTCAGGCGGAATATGAGAAGGCCATTCCCGTAGTGGAACGGCTTTACAACCAGGACAAGAGCCGCGAGGAACTGCTCGAGATGCTCTTCGAGCTCTACCAGCAGACGGACAATACCGACAAGGCCATTGAGACGCTGAACCGCTTGGAAGCGGCTGAGGGCAAGAGCGAACGGCTGTCGTATGCCAAGAGCGAAATCTACACCAAGACGGGCGACAAGAAAGCCGCCATCGCCGAGATGCAGGAACTGGCCCGGCAGTATCCTAACGATCTGAACTACAAGGGCATGTATGCTGATATGCTGCTGCGCAACGACGAAGAGCAGCAGGCCCTCAAGCTCTACAACGAGATATTGGCCGAGGAACCCGACAACACCCGTGCCCAGGTGTCGCTGCGCAGCTACTATCTGGTGCAGGGCGAGATAGAGAAGGCGGACTCGCTGACCGAGGTGATCCTGCTGAACAAGAACACCACTAACGAACAGCGCATCTACCTGATGCGGCAGATGGTGGCCGACAGCGAACGAACCGACGGGGACAGTACCCAGATACTGAATATGTTCCACAAGATGCTGGCTGTTCCGCAGAAGAACGCTGACATCGCCACGCTGTGTGCCGCCTATATGGATCTGAAGAAGATGCCCCGCGACAGTGTGCGGGCCATGCTGCAAACAGTGCTCAGCATCGCTCCCGACAATGCCGCCGCCCGCCTGCAGCTCGTCAGCTTCGCCTGGGATCGCAAGGACCATCAGGAGGTCATCACGCTGTGCCAGGATGCCCGACAGTACAACCCCGAGGAGATGGCTTTCTACTACTATCAGGGCATGGCCTATTATCAGGAGGAGGACAAGGACAAGGCCCTCGAAGCCTTCCAGAACGGCATCGGCGTCATCAACCAGGAGAGCAACCCCGCCATCGTCAGCGACTTCTACGCTGTCATGGGCGACCTGCTACACCAGAAGGGACTGGCCCGCAAGGCCTTCGAGGCCTACGACTCCTGTCTGCAATGGAAGGACGACAACATCATGTGCCTGAACAACTATGCCTACTACCTCAGTGAGCTGGACGAGCAGTTGGACAAGGCCGAGCAGATGAGCTATAAGACCATTAAGGCCGAGCCCAAGAATGCCACCTATTTGGATACCTACGCATGGATATTGTTCATGCAGGGCCGCTACGCCGAGGCCAAAATCTACATTGACCAAGCCTTGCAGAACGACTCCGACAGCAATGCCGTCATCACGGAGCATGCCGGCGACATCTATATCCAGAACAAGGAGCCCGAGCGGGCCGTCGAACTGTGGAACGAGGCCTTGTTGCTGAATCCCGAGAACAAGATACTGATAAGGAAGATTAAACAAAGAAAATACATTAGAAGAAAATGAAGACATCCTATTTCCTGAAAGTTGCCGTCATGGCATTGCCGTTGGTGCTTGCCTCTTGCGGCTCAAAGAAAAAAATGGTTGAAGAGCAAAAGCCCGCCGTGGCTGTCAGCTCTGAGCAGACTGCCTTCTTAAACAAGGTGAGTAACAACGTACAGACCACGAAGTTCATCACTTCGAAGGTGAAGTTCTCGGTAGAGGTCGGTGCACAAGACATTACCCTGACGGGTAACCTCAAGATGAAGCGCGACGACGTCATCCGCCTGCAGCTCATGGCATTCGGTTTTGTCGAGGCCGCCCGCTTGGAGTTCACCAAGGACTATGTGCTCATCATGGACCGCATCAACAAGCAGTACCTGAAGGCACCCTACATGTCGATTGATTTCCTGCGCAACAGCGGACTGAATTTCTACACCCTTCAGGCGCTGTTCTGGAACGAGCTGTTCCAGCCTAACCGCTCGAAGATTTCAGCGGAAGACCTGCAGAAGTTCACGACCAACACCGACAACGGGGACGTGGTTATCAGCCTCGAGGACACGAAACTTGACTACAGTTGGTTAGCCAACGAGAAGACGGGCCTCATCAAGATGGCCAACATCCTTTATAAAGACCGCTTCAACGGCAACACGCAGCTGAACTGGGACTACGACGACTTCAAGTCGTTGGAGAGCACCAACAAGAAGTTCCCCAACAGCATGAACGTCACTCTGACCACCCAGAAGAAAGAGGTGAAGTTGGGCATCAAGCTCAACTACATCAACCATGAGACGGAATGGGAGACACGCACGGAGGTTTCCAACAAGTACCGTGAGGTGAGCATCGACGAGATTCTGCAGCGATTTATGGCACTGTAAGGGAAGTGAGAAGTGAGAGGTGAGAAGTGAGAAGCAAGAGGTGAGAAGGGTTGTTATATTGTTATTCGTATTGAGCTTAACGCTCTTTGGGGTTGCGCAGAACAAGAAGACTGCGCAGCGAAAGGCACAGCCTGCCAAGACGGCTGTTACCAAAAAGAAGCAGAAGGCCCAGAATACAAAGAAGACCCAGAATACGAAGAAGACCCAGAAAAAGGCCACTCCTCAACCTACCGTCAAAGGCCTGCAGAACGAGCGACAGCAACTGCAAAAGCAAATCAAGGAACAGGAGAAGAAACTGCAGGCCAATCGCAAGAATGTAAAGCAAAGATTGGAAAACCTGCAAATCATCAACACAGAAATTGCTGACAAACGCCGTACCATCGACACCATCCGTCACGACCTGACGGTTCTCGACAACAATATTGCCACGTTGGACATCCAACTGAAGACCTTGGAGAAAAAGTTGGAGGAACGCAAGCAGAACTACATGAAGTCGATGCGCTACATGCACCGCAACCGCTCACTCCAGAACCAGCTGATGTTTGTATTCAGCGCCAAGAACTTCACCCAGATGTACCGCCGTATGCGCTTCACCAGGGAGTATGCACAATACCAGCGGGCACAGGGCGAGGCCGTCATTGTGATACGGGAACAGGTGGCACAGGCCCAGAATGAACTGACCAGCACCAAGCAGCAGAAGAATACCTTATTATATAGAGGTGAGCAGGAGCAGAAGAACTTGGAAGGCAAGCAGGCCGAACAGCAGCAGATGGTCAACACCCTGCAAAAGGAGCAAAAGACCATCCAGAGCGTCATTGCCGAGCAGCGTAAGAAGGATGCTGCACTGAATGCCCAGATTGAGAAGCTCATTGCCGAGGAGGTGGCCCGCGCTAAAGCTCGTGCCGAAGCGGAAGCCAAACGGAAGGCAGCCGAAGAGGCTGCCAAGAAACGTGCCGAGGAGCTGGCCCGCAAGAAGGCGGCTGCCGAGGCGGCTGCCCGTGAAAACGCCCGCCGCATTGCCGAGGCCAAAGCCCGCGAGGAACGTGCCAAGCAACAGGCCTTAGCCGCTGCCAAGAAGAGTGCCGAGGAAAAGAGAGCCGCTGAGCAGGCCGCCCGCGAAGCTGAGGAAGCACGACGCAGTGCTGAGCGCAAGGCCGCCGAGGAAGCCAAAGCCCACGAACGCGAGGTGGCTGAGGCTAAGAAAAATGAGGAGCGGAGGGAAAAGGAGCGATTCACAGTCTCTACCGAAGACCGCCGGCTGAGCGGCAACTTCGAGAGCAACCGTGGTCGTCTGCCCATGCCCATCACGGGTGGCTACCGCATTGTCAGCGGCTTTGGCCAGCATGATGTTGACGGCTTGAGGGGTGTGCGTCTCGACAACAAAGGCATCAATATCAAGGGACAGGCCGGTGCCCAGGCCCGCAGCATCTTCGATGGCGAGGTCTGTGCCGTCTTCAACATCAGCGGCGTCATGGGTGTCATGGTGCGTCATGGCAGCTACATCTCCGTCTATACCAATCTTTCCTCCGTCAGCGTCCGCCGCGGCCAGCGTGTCAGTACCCGTCAGACGTTAGGTACCGTAGGTTCCGAAGGTATCCTACAGTTCCAGTTGCGCAAGGGTACCGTAGCCCAGAATCCGGCCCGTTGGTTAGGAAGATAAGAAACCGCCCTTGAATTCCCGAAAGAATCCAAGGGCGTGTCCCTCCATATAATCACATGTTCTGTTACAGCTTCTGCTCCACCTCAATCTCGGTGAAGGTCTCGATGATGTCGCCCACCTCGATATCGTTGTAGTTGACGAGCGACAGACCGCACTCCAGTCCCGTAGCCACTTCCTTGGCATCGTCCTTGTAGCGTTTCAGGGCACCGATATTGGCGGTGTGGATGACAATACCGTCGCGGATGACGCGGGCCTTGTCCTTGTTGTGTACCTTGCCGTCGATGACAAGACCACCGGCCACAGTACCCACCTTCGAAATCTTGAACACCTGCTTGACCTCAATCTCGCCGGTGACGATTTCCTTCTTCACCTTGTCAAGCATACCCTGCATGGTAGACTTCACCTCGTCGATGGCATCGTAGATGATGGAGTAGGTGTTGATTTCCACACCCTCACGCTCGGCCAGACGGCGGGCATCGGCAGAAGGACGCACCTGGAAGCCCACGATGATGGCATCGGAGGCAGAAGCCAGCATGACGTCGTTCTCGCTGATCTGACCCACAGCCTTCGAGATGACATTGACCTGCACCTTCTCTGTGGAGAGCTTGATGAACGAGTCGCTAAGTGCCTCGATGGAACCGTCGGTATCACCCTTCACGATGATGTTCAGCTCATGGAACTCACCCAAGGCGATGCGGTGGCTGATGTCGTCGAGACCTAAGGTCTTCGTCGTGCGGAGGCTCTGCTCACGCTGCAGCTGCAGGCGCTTGGTACTGATTTCACGGGCTTCCTGCTCGGTCTCCATGATGTGGAACGAGTCACCAGCCGTCGGTGCACCGTTCAGACCGAGGATGATGGCAGGCTCGGCGGGGCCGGCCTTTTCGATGCGCTGGTTACGCTCGTTGAACATGGCCTTGACACGGCCATAGCTCGTACCGGCAACCACGATGTCGCCAACCTTCAGCGTACCGTTCGACACAAGGACCGTCGAGATGTAGCCACGGCCCTTGTCGAGCGAAGACTCAATGATGGAACCTGTAGCCTTGCGGTTGGGATTGGCCTTCAGGTCGAGCATCTCGGCCTCGAGCAACACCTTCTCCAACAGTTCGTCGACACCGATGCCCTTCTTGGCCGAAATCTCCTGGCACTGGTACTTACCGCCCCAGTCCTCGACCAGCAGGTTCATGTTGGCCAGGTCCTCGCGTATCTTGTCGGCATTGGCACCCGGCTTGTCTATCTTGTTGATGGCAAACACCATCGGCACATTGGCAGCCTGGGCGTGGGCGATGGCTTCCTTGGTGGTGGGCATCACTGAGTCGTCGGCAGCAATGATGATGATGGCGATATCGGTCACCTGGGCACCACGGGCACGCATTGCCGTAAAGGCCTCGTGACCAGGTGTATCAAGGAAGGTGATGCGGCGGCCGTCCTTCAGCTTCACGTTGTAGGCACCGATATGCTGCGTGATACCACCGGCCTCACCGGCAATGACGTTGGTATTGCGGATGAAGTCGAGCAGCGAGGTCTTACCGTGGTCCACATGTCCCATGACGGTCACTATCGGGGCGCGGCTCATCAGATCGTTCTCGTCATCCTCCTCCTCGGTGATGGCGTTTTGCACCTCGGCGCTGACGTATTCGGTCGTGAAGCCGAACTCATCGGCCACAATATTGATGGTCTCAGCATCTAAGCGCTGGTTGATACTCACCATGATACCTATGCTCATACAGGTACCGATGACCTGGTTGACGCCGACGTTCATCATCGTAGCCAACTCCGAGACGGTGACAAACTCCGTGAGTTTCAGCACCTTCGACTGTGCTGCCTCGGCTGCCATCTCTTCGGAGATGCGCTCCTGCACGGCATCACGCTTCTCACGGCGATACTTGGCTCCCTTCTTGTTCTGATTCTTCGAGGTCAGACGGGCCAGCGTCTCTTTCACCTGACGGGCCACGTCTTCTTCGTTCACCTCCAACTGCTTCTGCGGACGGTTCTTGTTCTTCTTGTTCTTACCGCCGCCCTGCTGTTGCTGGTTCTCGTTCTGGAAGTTCTGGTTGCCGCCCTTGTTCTTATTCTTCTTGTTCTTGTTCTGACTCTCATTCTTGGCCTCGGCCTCAATGTCGACACGCTCCTTGCCGATGCGCACACGCTTCTTCTTCTCGCTGCGCTGCTGAGCCAGCTTCTCCTCGCGCTCCTTCTTCTTCTCCTCCTTCGACTTCTTCTTAGGACGGGTGCTCTGGTTCAGCGAGTCGAGGTCTATTTTACCTAACACGTTGACTTTCGGGGCTAACTTGGCCTCGCTCTTTAGCGTGAAGACCTTCGGAGCAGCGGGCTGGGCAGGGGCCTCTTCGGCCTTCTTCTCCACTGCGGGTGCTTCGGCCTTCACCTCGGCCTTAGCCTCCTTCACCTGTGCAGGTTTCGGCTCGGCGGACTTCGGGGCAACGGGCTTCACCTCTGCAGGTTTCGGCTCTGCAGGCTTCACCTCCTCCTGCTTGGCAACAGCAGGCTGGGGCTTCTCCTCCTGCTTCACGACAGGCTCAGCCACCGGGGTCTCTTTGACACTGTCAACATTCACCTTTGGACTTTCCACCACCTTTTTCGCCGGGCTCTCGGCAGCAGCCTTCGGCTTGGGCGTTTCCTTCGGAGCTGCCACCACCGGGGCGGGACGCTTGTTCAGGCTGTCCAAGTCAATCTTTCCGAGTGGCGTGAACTGCTGGCGTACCTCCACCTTGGGGGCTTCCTCTTTCTTCTTCTCCTTCTCTTTCTTCTTCGGGAAAATCATCTCGGCTTGCTTCTTGATGGCCTTATCGCCCTTGAACTCGCTGACCAGCGCCTCATACTGCTCGTCGCTGATCTTGGTGTTCGGGGTAGCGTCATCCTTCACCTCGCCAAGACGGTTTTTCTTCTTCAGGAAATCAACTGCCGTTTGAAGTCCTATATTCAGTTCTGATAATACCTTATTTAATCTTACTCCCATAATTCAAGGTAAAAGTGAATAGTGAAAAGTGAATAATTTGCTTCCGCCCTCCACGTTCACTTCTTTTCAATGTTTTGTTTTGTTGTTTTAATTGATGATATCAAGAGTGCGAGTAGTTCCTGACTGTCTCTGCTCAAACTCTCAAATTCCTGCTCACTTAGATATTCAGTATCCTTGAGGATGTTTAACCAATAGAGGGTTTCATTGCATTCCTTCAGCGCAACCGACAATTTGTTGATGAAATCGGCTGGGCTTTGCGCGTATGTCGCCTCGCTCACCAGCGCACCAATCGCAGTACCCGAACGGAACAATTGGTTTATCATTCCATATTCCTTTGGACTGCATTTGATAGCTTTTACCGTCTTGACGACTTCTACGCCAAACAGGTAGCTTTTCTTTGTAAGCGGTGAGCTGTTATGTTGTAGGTACGACATTACGCGGTAGCAAATTATTCACTTTTCACTATTCACTATTCCCTTTTTACTCAAACTCCGCACGGAGAATGTTCAAAACATCATCCACGGTCTCCTCTTCCAGGTCAGCCTTCTCGATGAGCAGCTCACGCGGAGCGTTGAGCACAGCCTTTGCCGTGTCGAGGCCGATGGCCTTGATGGAGTCAATAATCCACTGGTCAATCTCATCGGCAAACTCATCCAGATAGATGTCCTCATCCTCTGTATTCTCGTTGACCACACGGAACACGTCGATGGTGTGTTCGGTCAGCATGGAGGCCAGCTTGATGTTCATGCCGCCCTTACCGATGGCTAAGCTCACCTCCTCGGGCTGCAGGTACACCTCTGCCTTGTGGTTCTCCTCGTCGAGCGTAATCGACGACACCTTGGCGGGACTGAGAGCACGCTGGATAAACAGCTGCGTGTTGGTAGAGTAATTGATGACGTCGATGTTCTCGCCACCCAACTCGCGGACGATGCCATGAACGCGGCTACCCTTCACACCGACACAGGCTCCCACCGGGTCGATGCGCTCGTCATAGCTCTCGACGGCAACCTTGGCACGCTCACCCGGCATACGGGCCACACGCTTGATGGTAATCAGACCGTCGTTGATTTCGGGAACCTCAGCCTCCAACAGACGCTCCAAGAACACGGGACTGGTGCGCGAGAGGATGATACGCGGATTGTTGTTCTCGTTCTGCACCTCCTTCACGATGGCACGCACCGTCTCACCCTTATGATAGTTGTCGGAGGGTATCTGCTCGCTCTTCGGCAGGTGCAGTTCGTTACCCTCGTCGTCCATCAGCAGCACTTCGCGCTTCCACATCTGGTAAATCTCGCCACTGACAACGGTGTTCACCTTGTCCTTGTACTTCTGGTAGAGCGAGTCGTGCTCCAGTTCCAGAATCTTCGAAGCTAAGGTCTGGCGCAGGTTCAGGATGGCGCGGCGGCCGAACTTCTGGAAGTTCACCTCCTCCGACACCTCTTCGCCCACCTCGTAGTCGGGCTCTATCTTCTGGGCCTCGCTCAGGGCTATCTCCTTGTTCTCGTCAACCACCTCACCGTCCTCAACAACGATACGGTTACGGTGAATCTCAAAGTCGCCCTTGTCAGGGTTCACAATCACGTCGAAGTTCTCGTCCGATCCGAACATCTTGGCAATCACATTGCGGAAGCTCTCTTCGAGCACGCTCACCAGTGTGGTGCGGTCAATGTTCTTTGTTTCTTTAAATTCCTGAAAGGTCTCAATCATTGAGGGACCTTTTTCGTTTTTCTTTGTTGCCATACTTTAAAGTAAAAGTGAATAGTGAAAAGTGAATAATTTGCTTCCGCATTTCTACTATTCTGACTTTTTTGTTTATTATGTTATTTATTCATTATCTTCAACCTTAAGGAATAGCGGTAGCAAATTAATCACTTTTCACTATTCACTTTTCCCTTAATATTACTTAAATGCTAACAGATACTTCACCGACTTCACCTCATCCATCGAGTAGGTCTTGTCAACGTCTACCATGACGGGACGCTTCTTGCCTTCCAAGTGCTGCTTTTCCTGCACGGTGATGGTGAACTCGCTGCCCTCGACGGCCTTCAGGATGCCCTTCAGCTTGATGCCGTCCTGCTGCAGCACCTCCACCTCGTCGCCGATATGATTCCTGTACTGCTGCTCCACCTTGAACGGCTGGCCGAGCCCGGCACTGCCGACCTCCAGCTCATAGTCGCCCAACTCGTCGCCCAGTTTCTCCTGAAGGAAGCGGCTCAACTCGGCACAATCCTCAATCCACACACCGTCGGCATGGTCAATCTCAATGACGATACGGTCGTCGGCACCAAAAATGATGTCTACAAGGAAGTAGTCGTTGCCCTGCAACCACTCTTCCACAAATGTCTTTACAACGTCTTTGTTTATCATCTAACTGTGTAATTATAATGCAAATGAGAGGCCCGGAAGGGTCTCTCATTCCACTGAACGGGTGCAAAGGTACGAAGATTTTTGCAATCCGCCAAATTATTAGGCTGTTTTTTTCGGAGTCAGCAGCTTTTTGTATGCTTCGGGCGTCTGCAGCAGCCGGATGGCCTCCTTCAGCTGCCGGTCGTACTTCAGCCCGGCCTCGATGGCGCCGGCCTGATAGTAGTAGGCGGTGATAATGTCGAGTTCCAGCACTTGCCGCAGTATTTCTTCATGTTTCGTCAGGTCGGTGGCCACGTCGTGTTTCAGCTTGCTTTCCAACAGTTCGAACGCCTCCTTGGCATCGTCGTAGTAGCCCTCGGCCTTGGCCGTCTTCACCAGTTCCTTCAGCTGTTTCTCGCTGACGGGGTCGTAGGTAAAGCCGCTGGCCACGACACGCTGCTTGAAGTCGTTGAAGTCGGCATCCGACAGATGGAACTCGCGGGGCGGTGCTATTGTGGGATGCTTGCTGATGTAGTCGACCACCCAGTCGAACATCACCTCCGTGGAGTCCTGGCCCGAGGCCGACAGATAGTAGGCAATATTCGGGATGGTGTCGTTCCTCACCTCCACGTCGGGGGTGATGCCGCCGCCGTCGCGTACCTCACGGCCTGCTGCCGTATAGAAGACGTGCGTCAGCGAGTCGGGCATCCGTTCGCTATACAGGGCACCCTCCCTCCGTTTCTTGTAGTTGATGGCCTGGATGCAGCGCCCGCTGGGAATATAGTATTTCGAGGTTGTCACCTTCAGCTTCGTGTTGTAAGGCATGTCGAGCGGCACCTGAACCAGTCCTTTCCCGTACGTACGCGTACCTATAATTATTCCACGGTCCAGGTCTTGCAGCGCTCCGCTGGTAATCTCGCTGGCCGAGGCCGTCTCACCGTTGACCAGCACCACTAACGGCATCTGTGTGTCGACGGGTTCCAACCGTGTCTTGTAGGTGTGCCAGAACTGCTTGATTTTACCGCGGTTCTCCACGATGGTCTGGTCCTTGTCCACCCACAGGTTGACAATGTCGACCGACTCCATCTCCGAGCCGCCACCGTTGTTCCGCAGGTCGAAGATGAGCGACGTGGCACCCTGCTTCTTCAGGTCTACAAACGCACGGCGCACCTCCCGGGCGCAGCCCTCCGTAAACTGGTTCAGGTTGATATAGCCTATCTTGCTGTCCTCGTCAATCATCCCATAGTACGGCAACTCCGGCAGCTTGATGGCCCGTCGCGTAATCTTGAAGTCCATCTTCTTGCCGGTCGACGGGCGCAGCACCTTCAGCACGAACTTCGTACCGGCGTCGCCCCGTAGGTGGTTGCTCACGTAGCTCACGTCCTTGTCGGTCATCAGCGAGTCGTCGATGCTCAGCACGATGTCGCCCTTCTTCAGGCCCACCTCGGCCGCCGGCATACCCTCGTAAGGCTCGTCAATCACCACGCGCTTCAGCTTCTGGTGGTAACGGATGAGGGCACCCACACCGGCATACTTACCCGTGAGCATCATCTTCAGGTTACTCGTCTCACTCTCCGGGTAATACTCCGTATAGGGATCCAGTGAGCGGAGCATCGCCTTGATGCCCGTACCCACCACCTCATTGGCGTTGAGCGTGTCCACATAGAGCATATCCAGGTTCTGATACACCTCATTGAATATATCCAGATTCTTCGCCACCTCAAGGTTGCGGTTCTTCCGTCCCTGTGCAAAGGCTATCAGTGGCACCATCAGGAACACTATCGGGAGATAACGTCTTTTCATCATCTGAATCATATTGGTCATTCGAACTGCAAAGGTAAGGCTTTTCCACCAATCCGCCAAATAATTGCCCCCGAATTACACAAATTTCACGTATCCGTGATATTTCTCTACTTTTCAGGAAGTGAGTATTCTGCGAATGAAATAAAGCAAAAGTAGATGGATTGGATAAAAGGCATAGAAGGCATATTTAGCAAAAGATCCGTGAATGAACCCTCTTCTGCCATTATATAAACTGATGGGGATGAAAGCCAAGCCAGCCTTCCATCGAACAGGGAGAATGGAGATACCTACAACTGCTTGCAGGGCGGGATTAGCTCGCAAGATATAAAGTGAAATAATAAAGCCCACACCTGCGGTTTCATAATCAGTGTGGAACAAGTTAGCTAAAACAAGCAATATAATAAGAATTGCAAGAAGACAGAGACCAGATAGATTCCGATGCTCCCACCTTTCAATAGCAGAAAGAGCTATAAGACCTAATAACAGAGTAAAGAAAATGTTGAGTGTATGAAACGTTAGAATGCAGTCAAAGCAAGCAAGACTCCAGGGTATTATTGACAGTAGGCCAAATAATAGCAAACCAAGTCCGTATTTTAGACGGCTATGGGTATGGATGAAACCCTCGACCATTAAGAATGCAAAAAGAGGGAAAGCTATTCTACCGATGTTTCGCAAAAGAGAATAAAGCAGGAAAAAATCATGATATTCAACTGGGAATTTCACAGTAAAACGGTCAGCAAAACGAAGAACAAAGTAGGCTATATGATCGCATAACATAGAAAACATAGCCAACACCTTCAACCAACTGCCGTCTAATACCCGCCAGCGACGAGGAAGTAAATAATCCATACTCTTCAAATACAAAAGATTAAAAAGACAGGAGGTAAACAACCGTGGTTGCGTGTACCTCCTGTGTTTTTTAGAATTCCGTTTAGCAGGAAAAATAAAATTAGATATCGGGATAATCAACACCCGGCTTCGGATCTTTTGGCGGGAAAGCCATAGATGTCTGTCCTCCGATCATAAGATTTTCACTTAAGTCAAATTCAAGAACCTGAGAATCGGGCTTCAAATAAGTCTTCTTTTTCATCTTTTTCTTTGCTTTCTTTTCTGTTTAATAGCAGGGGCGTGTCTATGAGGACACCCCCCTGCATAAATTCATATACTAACAGTGAGATTAGTTCTGGATGAACTTCTTACCGTTCTGGATGTACATCTTACCCTTGACAGGAGTTGTAACCTTGATACCACGCATGTCGTAGATGTCACCACTCTGCTTCATCTGCTCAACATACTTCTTAACGTCGTTGATGTCAGTGAAGTCGCCATCGAGGAATACGATGCTTACGCGAGATGCCATAGGAGGCAGCAGCGGGTTGTTGTAGTCGGGATAAGCAGTACCCTGATAAGAGCTCATCGGGAACACAACCTTACCGGCTGCAATCTCAGTAACCTGCTTGAAGAAGCCCCAACCATCGGTATCAGCACTGAACTTATAGACATCGTCATCAGTGTTAGTCGTGATGGGCCTACCAGTAACCTTCAACTCATTCTTCCAGTCGAGCGTGCTCTGATACTTGAAGGCTGAAGTGCTGTGTCTCTCAATATTGACAGGCTTGTTCTGATCAGAAGTAATGATGACAGCAGCGCTACCGGGCTGATACCTCTGGGACTTACCCATGATATAAGTACCCTTCTTAGTCTGCTTAGCGAACTTCTCAACTACTGCAGTAGGAACAGTACCGTACCAAGAGGAGATGTAGTATTCAAACCAATCAACGTAGTCTGCATTCTGCTCACCATCATCAACACCATCACCATCACCATCAACATTAGTATCGGGGTTGTCGAGAGGCTTCGGATCCTCAAAGAAACGACCAGGAGCAGCTAAGTCATTGGGAACGAGGTCGTCCTTGTCAATCTGACCAGCAGCAGGAATCTTGTAGTAGCCATTGTTGTGCTTAGCACCGTAAGCATAGATGATGTCATAGTCCTGATATGCAGTCCAAACCATCACATTAGCACCATCCTGATCTGCAGCAGCCATGGGAACCCATGTACCAGCGAACTCATCGTAATAAGTGGTTGCCCACATATCATCACCATTTGAATCCTTATACGGGCCCTTCACAGCAATCGTGGGAGCATAAGGCTGCAGGTTGGTGTAACCCTGCTGGTAACCATGTCCATAGTAGTCGGTAATCAGAGCATCGTAAGATTCCTGAGTAACCAGTACGGTGGGCTTAACAGTTCTACCAACAGAACCGAAGATGACAGACTCAGTGAAGCTGGCCATCAGGTTCTCGTTGATGATATTCTCAAGACCCGGGCATCCAGTGAGCTCAGCAATTGTCTCAACGTATGCATTAGGCTCTTCATCCTTATCGATGCAGTTCAGCGTCAGGAACTCAACACTTCTCAGAGCGGGAGTGCTGTTGAAAGTCTCACGACCGAGCTTGGTGAGCTTGCTGTACTTAGTGAACTCAACATTCACGAGAGACTGGTCATCCTTGAATACATACGAACCGATAGCCTCAACGCTTGAAGGAATCACGAACTTGTTATTAGCTGCAACATCGATAGTCTTGTCAGAACCGATAAGAGCGTGGAGGTGTGCGAAAGCATTGTCGCCAATAACGCGTACACCACGTCTTGTCATCGTGTAGTTGTCAGCAGCATACTCAGTTTCGGGCATCTTGAAGAACTTCAGGGTCGTGTTGGGATTATCAGCGGTAGCCTGGAACAGGTCGGGGATAACCGTTACCTGAGTGTTAGACAGGTCGATTGATTGGATAGAAGTACCCTTGAACAAACCTGCGGGCAGGCACTGCATCTCTGGGTTAATAACAACAGTCTCAAGATCACCGTCGCACTCGAATACGCCAGCAGGAAGCTCGGTCAGACCGCCGTTTCCATAAGCAGCAGCAGTAGGCAGAGTAACAGTGGTCAGTTCAGCGTTACCAGCGAATGCACCAGCACCAATGAAATACAGATCGCTAAGAGCACTCAGGTCGAACGACGTAATCTTGGTACCATAGAATGCCTTATTACCAATCTCCTTCACACCAGTGGGAATACCACCAGTCAGAGTAGCCAGATTGATGCAACGCTCAAAGGTTCCAACGAAACCATCAACACCAGCATAGCCATCAACTTGCTGAATCTTGGTGATAGCCTCGGGCAGAGAAGCCACGGTCAGAGAAGTGTTAACCTTCATCTCACCCTTAACGAGACCCTTAGCTGTGATAATGTCAACCTGCTCCTGAGAAAGCTTGGTGTCTACCAGAGCGGCCAGCTGAGCATCGGTATAGTCCTTGAACAGATAGGGCTTCAGCATCTCAATCTCAAATGCATTGAGTTTGTGATCGGTCAGCTTGTTCTTGTCATTGTCGAAGTTGTAGAAGAATCCACAAGCATCCATGAACGGATAATCAGTCGTATGCTTCAGGCACTGTGCCAGACCCTCGGGAATCTCCTTCAGCGGAGTGTTGAGCAGCAGCAGGTTCTCAATAGCGCAATTCAGGAAGATGTTCTTACCGACAGTAGCCAGCTTGGTAGCATAAGAGAAGTCACCGTCAGTAGCAGCAGTGTTGGCAAATGCCTCGTCACCGATGGTCTCTAAGTTAACCAGGTCAGTGAAGTCGGGAGCAAACTTAGCAGCACCGTAGAATGCATTCTTCTTCACGGTCTTGATAGCCTCGGGCAGCTTATTTTTGCCATCGAAGACAGCCTCTTCACAACCCTGGAAAGCAGATACACCGATAGTAGCAAATACGGGAGCATCCGTAGCGGAGACATCGATGTCAACGCTCTTCAGCTTCTTGTTCACACCGGGAACATAGACAGCAGCTACTTTGTTAGCGGGGTCAGCAGCAGCCATCTCAGCGAGATCAAGGTCATCCTTATCCTTCCAAGTGTCATAGAAGTCCTTGTTCTCAGCATAATCTCTCTTGGCATTAGTGAGGTCGGCAACAGCCTGGTCGGCAGCAGCACGAGCAGCAGGAATGGCAGCAAGCAACTGAAGATAAGTCAGACCCGTAGTCTGTACGAACTCATCAGATACCTTCTTATAAATAGGCTTTCCGTTTTGCAATTCAATATCATAAATAGGAGTAACACCGTCATCCTCGAAAGCGAGTTGGGGATTAGTCTGACGTGTGAATGCAATCAGATCTCCAGCCATCTCCTCAGCTGCCTCCAATGCTACTTCAGCAGCAACCTTGTCATCATTAATTTCACGGAATGCAGGACGAGTGTAACCACCATTGCCATTCAGGGTATAGCCAGCAGCAGCCATAGCGTTCATAATCAACTTACACTGAAGGAACTCAGCTTCAGTCATCTTGCGTCCCGTGGGGGTAGCAACTACGTCCTTTGTACCACCATGCCAAGTATCCCATTCATCGAAAGAACCAACATTACCTTGTCTAACATTCCAACCAATGGTAGTTGTCTCATCTTCTCTACCATAAGCATCGCTGGGTGAAACATATTGCTGTCCACCAAGTGTGTGCGGAGTGTAAGCCTGGTTCCAAGCATCCATGGCATCATCATACTGCTGTTGAGCATCTCTCAAAGCTTTAATTACAGCCACGATAACATCATTATCTTACCATTCTTTTTTAAGTTTGGTTTACCAAGAATAACGGTAAGATCAGTAACCTTCAAGGTTGCTT
>JAEEGH010016757.1_pt1 | contig 15725 bp, 7 predicted proteins | sample 9134181 | NCBI WGS metagenome assembly JAEEGH01 (sample SAMN16246544, study PRJNA631951) | gut metagenome | biome: gut microbiome; feature: rumen; material: DP-attached | host: Bos | place: Iran: Karaj | collected 2018-10 | reverse complement strand
ACATGACAGGAACAGATGGAGCAGCAGTATCATCATATGCGTTTGATGACTTTGGACGCAGTATAGATCCATTCACAGGCAAGATCAAAGAGGCAGGCCAAAAGCACATCAAGCATGCCTACACCACAGAAGGAAACATCATCCAGCCATTTGCATTCACAGGCTATCAGGAAGACGAAATATCCGGACTTAAGTTTGCACAGGCAAGACATTATGATGCAACAAGTGGAAGGTTCCAGTCAGAAGACAGGGTAAAAGGATTCAAAAATGCTTCATATACATTAAACCATTACAGCTACTGCTTTGGAAATCCGGTTGGCTTTTCAGATAGAAATGGTAATTGGCCTAGTTGGGGTGATGTGTGGGATGCAGCTTGTGATTTGGGAGAAGCTGCTTGTGAGATGGCTTATGATTATGTGTGTGACACCATCAGTGATTATACACATGAGATTTTTGCAAACCCTGTTTTTGTATTAGCGACTCAATATGGAGTATGTGATGGATTTTATGATACATTTGGTTTTGTAGAAGATAGGCCAAACGGAAAAGCAACAGGAGTTTATCATGCAAAATTTGATTGTTGGCAATCTGCCTTTGGATATAATGATTCATATGATTTAGCATTTGACTTAGGTACCTCAATGAATAAGGCTAAGTTTGCATTTTCTGTAGAAAATGAAGATGGAAGTGTAACAAATTATATATTATGGGGATGGAAGGGTGATTATTTGAACCTTGGTGCAGGAGGTGAATTTGGTATTTACGAAGAACAAATTGATATTTATGGATTTAAACATTATGAAGTTAATAAGGATTTAGCTCTTCCAATGACCTTAAAAATAGTGGATTCATATGGAAATGTAATAATTGATTATAATCCTGATTCTCCACAATGGTGGATAACTGGTTTTAATTCGAATTATCAGAATATGAACGCCGGAAATCTTAATATGACATTTACTATTGATTTTTCAAGTAATCCAGAATTATATGAAGCTTTTATTAAATCAGATACGTATCTAAAACATAAAGGACAATGGTCTACAGATCCAAATAACAAATATGTTTTGACTTTTACGTGGGAGGGTGATCAATGTATAGGATAATTAAAAGCGTGATAGTTTTCTTTATGTCAATAACACTAATTACTGGATGTGGACAAACAATGATACATTCATTTTGGGATAGTGATCAAAAGGTATCTGATGAGATTTTGGAAAAAATTATAGACGGGATAAACAACAAAGACGAAGATGCCATAAAAAAATTATTTTCCGAATATGCAATAGATAATTCAGAAAGCTTTGATGAAGATATACATTATTTATTTGATTTTATAGATGGCAATGTAGTCTCTTACGACGAATCCAGTCCTGCTGGCTCGTTTGAATCGTCGAATAAAGATTATAAGATTAAATTGATTAGTTCATACTATTATGTAAGTACAGCAACAGAAAAATATTTTTTTCTGATAGATAATTATTCGAAAAATACGTTGGAATCAGAAAAACAAGGAGTAAAGTGTTTGATTGTTGTAAAAGCTGAAGATAGGTTAAAAGTATATGATAGTAATGAAAAAATACTGTTCGATGGTACAGAAGAAATTGACAGATACGGAGTATTTATTCCGGATATTTATTAAAAAAGTCGGATGCTATCATAAAGACTAAACTAAAAGCTTTTGATGAAAAAGAAATAATTGCTTGGTGATAATAGTCGAACAAAAAGGTTTTGGTATTTTAGATAATAATTATGAAAGAGTAAAGGGAGAGAGTTAGTTAATGGCAGGAGAAAACGGGGAAATCACATGGGACCAGACAAAACTGGCCGAATACTTTACAGCATGTCAGGAAAAGTATAATGCTTTCCTGTCAATGTCTGATACACTGATTCTGAAATTCAAAGCATTCGTAGATGACGATACACATACAGGACCTGAAGCAGTAGCAGCCAAGGCCTTCATACAGGACTATCAGATCAAGATGATAGAAGACCTCGTATGGGTAATACAGGAATTCATGACTAAGCAGGATGAACTTCTTGAAAACTTCAAAGATGAAGTTACAGAAGATGACACCGCCAGAATGAAGCTCTCTCGCCTTGAAGAGATAATAACAGACTTCGAGACCTATATCAGCAATTTCGAAACAGTAAGTGACGATATAGAAGAGGTATATCAGGGACTTGTATCAGGATGCTCCATAGCAGGAGTCGAATTCACCCAGCCTCTGCCCGGCAATACCAAGACATACTTTGGTTTTATTACAAGAAATGGCAGCACTGAGGGAAGAGTACCTAAGACCAAAAATTGCCTTTGCAGCTTCAATGATACCCATGCAAACGAGATAACAGGATCAGAGATAGATTCATTCCTTGCAGACATAGAATCAAACTTAAAAGGATTCCTTGAACTTACATCACAGCAGCTGCAGGATACTGTTCTAAACTACTCAGATACTACCCTCCTTCCTTGGTATAAAGATCCATCCTCATCACTTGATGAAGCTACCAAACAGGAATACGACACCTATATGCAGAACATGGCCGATTACCTTAATGGTAATAAGGAAAGATGTGAAGTATATAAATATGACCCTGTAAACATGTGTACAGGTAACTATATAAATGAGCATGAAGATCTCAAGATAGGCGGACTCTATCCTCTTACATTCAAGAGATTCTATAACGCCCTTCCATCATCCAAAGAAGACTTCATCCTTGGAAACGGCTGGAGCACAACCTATTCAGAGCACCTTACAAGAGACGAAGAAGGAATCCGCATATCCTATGCAGATGGAAGTATAGGCCTATATAAAGAGCGTATCATCAAAGGTAAGAAATACTACGAAGAGATCCATGGCGAACCAGGCCTTCTGTCAGAGATAGAAGATGACTCAGAATCAACAGCCGAAGAGATAATAAAAAAGAAAACCTATATCCTCCGTCAGGACAATGGCCAGTACAAGAAGTTCGATGAAAACGGATACCTTGTAGAGCTGGGTGATGATAACGGAGCAGTTGCAGAACTTTTATATACTAATGTGAAAGTAGCTGCAAACACAAAATCTACAAACACTAAAGCTGCAAACACCAAAGCTGAAAACAAAGACCAGTATGCTGATAGTCAGGCAGACGATAGATCTCAGGTAAAACGCCTTGCATCTGTTAAGACACTGGGAAGCGCAGCCCTTTTCTTTACATACAATGAATACGGCAACATAGTAACCCTTAAGGATCATGCTGGAAGGGTTGTTAAGTATACCTATAAAACTCAGGAAGTAGCCAGCAGATGCGATTCAGAGGAATCTTCTGAGATTATTTCCGCTGGTAATGCTGGCACTAAATCCGTTCAGGTTCTTGCATCAGTTACATATGCTGATGGCACAACAGCCTCCTATGATTACTCAGAGGATGGTAAGATCTCAGAAGTAACTAATCAGCGCGGCATAAAAGCTATAACCAATACCTATGACAGCCAGGGAAGAACCATAAAGCAGTCATTCCCGGATGGCGGAGTCATGACATATGACTATGACGACAAGAAGCGCACCACAACAGCAACAGAACAAAATGGCAATAAAGTAGTATATAAGCATGATGCCAAGATGCGCCATACAGGCACTAAGTACTATGACGGCGAAGAAAGCTTTACATACAATAAGCGTAACCAGAAGATATCCCACACCAATAAGCTTGGCTTCACAACCCGCTATACCTATGACAACAGAGGCCACCTTACAAGCGTAACAGACCCCATGGGCCATAAGACCTGCATGACCTATAATGCGGACGGAAGGATCATGGCCGTAAAGGATCCAAAAGGAAACAGCTATAAGTATACATACGATATACACGGTAACCTCTTTGAGGTAAAGGATCCCCTTGGTAATAAAAAGCGCTTCTACTATACAGGAAGATACCTTAAGAAGGTTAAGGACGAAGAAGGAAACATAACCCTTCTTAGTTATGATGCAGAAGGAAATGTCAGCTGCATAACAGACCCTGAAGGAGTAAAGACCTTCTATAAATATGATGCCCTTGGAAGAGTTACAGAAACAAGCGACATAGAAGGAAACACCAAAAAGTATACCTATGATGAAGCAGACAGGATAACATCTGTAACAGATGCCCTTGGCAATAGGATATCATATGAGTATAACGAAAGCGGAAAAGTTACAAAGATAACAAATCCTGATGGAACATCAAAGACATGGGAATACAACATCATTGGAAAACCATGCAAGGTAACAGATGAAGCAGGAAGAGTAACTGAAGCAGAGTATAACAGCATGTGGAAGGAAGAGAAGATAACCCTTCCTAATAGTGGAACCATTCAATATGAGTATGATCCACTTATGCGTATAAAGAAAGTCACAGATCCTGAAGGCAGAACTACAGGGTATGACTATGATAAGAATAGTAACATAACTGCTCAGTACAAGGGTGATATAAAAGTTGCTACAAGAAAGTACAACGCCCTTAACCAGGTGATCAAGGAAACTGATGCTCTTGGTCATGAGAAGACATATGAGTATGATGAAAACGGCAAGATAACAGTAGTAACAGATACACTTGGTAACAGATATACAAGAGAGTATAACGAACTTGGCAAAGTAGTAAGCCTGACTGACCCTCTTGGCAACGGATCATCCTACACCTATACAAAGTCAGGTGCCATAGAAACAGTTACAGATCCAGCCGGAAGAGTAAGAAAGTTTGAGTATACAAAGTCAGGAAAGCTCCATGCTGTATACTTCTGCAATAAAAAACAGCAGGAACTAATCTATGACAACGCAGGTAGAATAGAAAAGAGAACATTCGCTGATGGCTATACGATCAGCTATTCTTATGATGCCCTAAGCCGAGTAACAAAGGTAGAAGGATCTGACGGACGCAATGCATCATATGAATACGATGCAATGGGAAGAGCTACAAAAGTATCTGACGGTAGAAGCACCACCCTTTACACCTATACACAAACAGGAAAGCTAAGAAGCGTAGTAGATGCCCTTGGCAATGAGACAGAATATACTTATGATGAACTTGATAACCTTAAGAGCATCCATAGAGCAGAAGGCCTTGTAAGAGAAGAAGAAAAGAATGATGACAACTTCCCTAAGGTCGGAGAAGACGGCCATGTAACCCTCTACTCCTATAACCTTGCAGGTCAGCTCACAAAGGTAACAGATGCCCTTGGCCAGGAAGAGACATATGAATACGACCAGTATGGCCGCCTTATCACAAAGACTGACAGAGACAGCTTCGATACAACCTATGAATACAATGACCTTGGCGCTGTAACTAAGGTAGGATATGCTGATGGCAGAAGCGTAGCCTTTAGCTATGATGAACTTAATCACCTGAGCGAGATCAACGATTGGCTTGGAAAGACAACTCTTGAAAACGACATCTTCGGACGCCTTTCAAAAGTCACAGACTATCAGGATAGAACAGTAGCATACGAATACAATGCTATAGGAGCAAAGACAAAGCTCACATACCCTGATGGAAGACAGGCGCTCTATTCATACGATGAAGAAGGCAGACTTTCAAACATCACAGGTAACGGAGAGCAGACATCCTATGCTTATGATGAACTTGGAAGACTTATAGAAAAACTTCTTCCAAACAGAGTAAAACAGGCTTACTCATACCTTCCAGGCGGTAACCTTGAGAGTATGACAAGCACTGATAGAGAAGGTATACTTGATAAGTACTTCTATAGTTACAACAATTCAGGCCTCATCAGTGGAATAGACAGAGACAGACGTGACCTTGAAAACATCTCCGGACAGTATGAATATCAGTATGATGCGATAGGAAGACTCACAAGGTCCAGTCTCAACGGTGAGCTGCGAGCTTCATATGAGTACGATGCCTTTGGAAACAGAACTAGCCTTGTTGAAAGGGATGCTCAGACAACATACAGGTATGACGTTCTTGACAGACTTGTAGAAGCAAAAGAATTAAACAACAGCCAGGCTATAGTAAAAAACTACGACTACGATAAACGTGGCAACCAGACAAGTGAGTATGTAGACGGTCTATTAAACAAGACCTTTACTTTCGATGCCACAAACATGCTGTCTAAAGTAGTAGATTCTGAAAAGGGCGAACTCGAGAACCAGTACAACGGACTTGGTTTCAGAGTAGCATCAACAAGACCTGAAGAAAGAATAGAATACCTCTGTGATCTTTCAAGAGACTGCTTCAACCTTCTTGAGCGTACAGTAAACGGTGAAACAGAAAGCTTCATCTATGACAGAAATGTAGTATCCATGTCAAAAGCAGGAAATAGCTACTATTACCTCCAGGATGAACTCGGTTCACCAATGTACATGACAGGAACAGATGGAGCAGCAGTATCATCATATGCGTTTGATGACTTTGGACGCAGTATAGATCCATTCACAGGCAAGATCAAAGATCATAGAAACAAGTATTCAAATGGTATAGCAGAACCTGGCAATAATCATGCCTATACAAGAGAAGGAAACATCATCCAACCATTTGCATTCACAGGCTATCAGGAAGATGAAGTATCCGGGCTTAAGTTTGCACAGGCTAGATTTTATGATGCAGATACAGGACGGTTCCAGGCAGAAGACAGAGTAAAGGGATTCAAAAATAGTCCATTCACCTTAAATCATTACAGTTACTGCTTTGGAAATCCGGTTGGCTTTTCAGATAGAAATGGTAATTGGCCTAGTTGGGGTGATGTGTGGGATGCAGCTTGTGATGCATGGGATGCAACCTGTGAAGTAGTTGGTGATGTATGCGATGCCGTATGTGACGCAACAGCTGAGTTTGTTGATGAGACAAAAAAATGGGTTGATGCGTTAACTCCACCAAGTAAAGAAGAGCATTACAATAGAAATAATAATAATATATCAGTGCCAGAAACTGAAAAAGAATTTCTTGATGGTATAGGAAAAGATTGGACATTATTGCCGGATGACAAAGCTGCATGCCATTACTTTACAGCCGGTGATGGAGAAATAATACATAAATATGTTTCTCCTGATGGAACATGCGAAGCAATTTATGATGCATCAGGAAATCTGATAACAGCCGATGAGGATTTAGGAACATATAATTATTATCCATATAATAACGATCCTAATAGTTTTCGAGCGAATATTGGTCATTTTTTTAATGATATACTGCCTTGGATTAAATGGGGTAATACAGAAAATGACACTACAAATGAGTTTGAACGATTTATGGCGTTTATACCTGGCTTTAGAGATTTAGAAAGACATACATATCAAAAAAGAATGCAAATATCGGAAACCATAGGGTGCTTATTTTAATTTTCAAGGAGAGTGTAGATATTAGTGAAAAAAATGTTTAAAGCTTTAGTGGTTATTATAGGAATTGTAGCTATATTTCGTCTCTTGTCTGGGATAAATAAAACCAAATTGGATATTACCGAATATGACAAGATACTAACTAGTGACAAAAGTGAATATGTAGGTCTATTAAGAATACTTAATGTGGATGATACATATGTGGTTGCAGGTCATTTCTTGAAAGAAGAAAAGGGATATACAGCAGTTTTTTTGACGGATGATCTTAAAAAAATTGACTTTGCTAATGCTGATAATATGATAGTATTACCAGGTGCAATTATAGAAGATGATTATATGGCCTTTGATGGAGTGAATTTGGCTTATATCGAATATACGTCAGATGAATCGAATCTTTGTAATTGGCATCTTTACGATACATGTTCTCAATCAGACGTGATAGTAGATTCTGCAGTAGGTCACATACGCGATAAGCAAAATCCCAGAGTGTTTTTTTATAACAATAATTTGATTTATGAAAAAATAGATAAAGCCAATATGAAAACAGATATCTGTTCATACAATATTGATAGCAAAACAATCAGAGTTCTTTATACATTTAGCTCTGATGAAGATTATATTTCGTATGGAATGGATGTGGTAGATCATTATCTGGTTGCATCTGTAAATGATGATGGACTGTCTTTGCTTAAGTATGACCTAGAGTCGGATGAAGAAGATGTCTATAAAGTAGAAGATCATATAGATACAATTTATTCTGTAGCCTATGCCGAGGATAGGTCTGAAATTCTTTATTATGGTAAAAATAACAAACATGAAGAAGTGTCAGCATTAGATTCCAATGGAAATGTAAGAAGGATCTATAGACTAGCTTATAGTGACATGGTTAATAATGAAGATATTGTATATAGCGATGGAAAAGTCTATTTGAAACTGGTCGAATGGAAAGATCCTATATCGGCATGGAATTATACATTAACATGTGTTGATTTAGATTCGAAAAAAGAAATACTTATGAACAGGGTTGGAGATATGACACTGACAGAGGAAGGAATGTATCTGCTTTATTATCCTGAGAATACAAGACAGACTATTGATGTTTATTATGTATGTAAGGAAGATGTTACCAAGTGAATATACTTGGATGTAAAAATGCTTATACACGTTAATGGAATATGTTATATCTAATCGGGAAGGGGCGGTTCTTTTTAACCGCTCCTTTTTTCATTTTCTCCCGGTCCGATAATCTCAAAAATGCATTTCGTCGTCCAAAAGATGCATTTCGTCAGAAATCAGTTTACAAGACTCCAAACGCATGTATAATGTACGAAGCATATGTCAAGATTCGCCACAAACGCAAATGAATAATACAACGAAACAAAGATAAAGTAAAAGATAGTACAAGGATATAAAGCAGTTATGATCATCCAGAAATCATTTTCTCACATCTCCTACACATTAGAAGATGATGAAGATTCCAAGCTTGCACTGAAGATGATATCAGGTGCAGCGGCTCCCAACATTATAAATCCAGTAACAACCATGAATAACGGAAGAAAGCGTTTTATGTATTCTGTAAGGGATCTGACACAGATATCTTTACTTTCTTCGGAAATGGATGAGAAGCAGGCTATACATGTGCTTAGCTCTTACAAGGATGTTTTAAACAGAATCGAAGCTCAGACATTTCTGAAGAAAGATTTCCTTGAGCTTGACACTGATCGCGTTTTTGTTGATGTCAAGACCGGAGATGTCAAGTTTATCATCGTACCGGTTATGACGCGTGATAACTCTGGCAGTCATAGATCTTTTCTTAAAAAGAATTATGACTTTATCAGTGCAGTTCTTGATAAGTTACAGCTTTATGAAGACAGCAGGCTATGCTTCATGCATGATATGTGCTTGTGTATTAGTGGCATGAAAGATGATAATCCGGGTATTCTCTGCGAACTTGAAGATCTTTATACATATCTTATTAGTGAATTTGATATAGAAGCAGATGCTGATATTAAGCAGGAAGGTAAGAGAGATATAGAATCTTCCCAGGATGAACTTAAGGAAAAAGATAACAAAGCTATAAGTGAGATTGAACTTCACTACGATGGAGATTACGGAACATTTACTTTTTATATAACTAAAAAAACTTTTACTATAGGCAAGGCGCCTGATAATGATGGTGCTCTATCCATGAATCCGGTTGTCAGCAGATATCATCTTGTTATTGAGATTGATGGCGATAAGGCATATGTTACTGATCTTAACAGTAGTAATCATACTTTCATTGACAGGATGATTATTCCTGCGAATCAGAAAGTTTTATTGGAAGATCAGAGTGTTCTCAGAATAGCGGATATGGATTTTGAAGTTAAGATATCAGCATGAGGTTAATTATGAAGCATAACATCGTCCTTATTGTATGTATGGACCAGGAATATATAAGCAGCGTTGAATATGATCTTGCCAGCGTACTTGGCATGGATTATGTGCTGGAAACCATTGATGATACGGCATATCTTGAGGAATATCTTAAATCTTCCCACAGAATAGACACACTTATCATCGACGAAGAACTTGCAGGTGAATTCTGCCAAAAGCAGAACCCGGCTCATGTGTATCAGCTGTCAGAAGGTGATGAGAGTAGTGGGAAGATCAATAAGTATGCAGGTTCTCAAGGCATAGTACAGGCCCTTGGAGATATGTATCTTTTAAAGGATACTAATGAACAGGCGCATCTGACGCATCTTATAAATGTCGTATCCGTAAGCGGAGGAGCCGGTAAGACAGTGACAGCCCTTGGAACAACGTATTGGCTTTCAAGACAAGGATATAAGACCTTGTATGTGGATGCAGAGGATTTCCAGACTTATGATCAGATCCTTGGATGCAGCACCGGAGATGAGGCTTGTGACAGGAAGCTTGCATCTGCGATGAGAGATTGTTCCAAAGAGAGCATTGAAAACATTATTCAGGCAGATTTTATGGATTATATAAGACCATTTCATGGAATACCTGCTTCTTATGGTATTGAGATATCCAGGTACTATGAACTTGTAAATATCCTGGTAGAGAGCAGCGATTATGATTATATAGTTCTAGAACATGGAGCAGGTGTTATAAGTGGCGCCATCATGAGGCAGATCCTTGCAGGAGATCGGCTGATAATAGCAGCTACGCAGAGCGCCAATTCAAGAGAGCGCCTTACAAGATTTCTTGAAAACATCGGTCAGTACTCCGGCCAGAGTTTTATTGTGTGTGGAAGATATATAAAGGATAGACCTGACTATCTGCAAGATCCTGTCATTGACGATGACATCCCTATTGCAGAGTACATCCCTGAAGCTGATAAGGAGCTGACTATGAAGGATATATTTGAAAGAAAGCTTCTTAGAGATACTGCAGAAGCAGTTGTGTGAGGGCATATATGGAAGAGAAGATAATAGTCATATTTAAAAATCAGATCACTGGCCAGAGCATAGACCTTGAGATTCCCCTGAACCTTTCAGCAACGGAACTTATAAACGGACTAAACAAAGGCTTTGACCTTGGAATAGACATGGACAACCCTTCAAGATGCTATTTAAGATCCAAGAATCCTACAGCTTTAATAAGGGGTGAAGTAACACTTGAAGAGATCGGACTTAGGAATGGTACGATCATATATTTTGATGGAGTATGGCAGGAAAGACAATGAATTATAGAGTAACTATATATAATTCACGTATCTACAGGGAAGTAACGATAAGTGATAATAGTTTTAATACGCTGAGCATCGGTACCGGAGAGGAGTGCCATGTTGCACTGATAAGAAATGATTATTTTGAAGATTTTAAAATACTTATAGAAAAGCATCAGGACAAGTTTACCCTTTTCTGTGAAGGGGGTATCTATATAAAGAGTGAGGCATCTTTTAATGAGAGTATCCATGATCTTGTACCCGGCGACAGCATAACTGTTCGCTACAAAGCATCAGACGCAGATGTTCTGTATATAGATTTCATGGCCGATTTTGGCATAGTGCAGGACAATTATAACCTGGCTATCCTGATGCCTGTTGGCCGCATGATATATGTTGGCGGCGCCAGCGGAAGCGATATCTTCATCAATGACCTTGTTACAGGCGGTGAATCTGCAGGACTTATCTATAATGGCAATAACTATATACTTGACCCGTCGAACCTTTCATATGGCGTAATGGTTAACGGAGTCTATAAAAAAGGCGATAAGATCAGCCTCTATGACAACGACTTCATATGTATCAACGGCTATTTCTTTTATCTGGAAAAAGGAACTGTCTATACAACAGACTCCGGCAAGGTAACCTCGCATCTGTCTTCGTCTTTGGTGGAGCTGTCAGAGAATCATCTGAACTATCCAAGATTTTTTAGAAGTGTACGTCAGCAGTACAAGGATCCCGATGACAAGATCAAGGTACTGCCTCCTGAGAAAGCCCCTGAGAAGCAAAAACGTGGTCTTCTTATAACACTGATCCCATCTGTTACCATGTTCGCGGCCATGATCCTCTTAAGAGGTGTTATGGGTGGAAGGAATATAACATACGTCCTGTACTTTGGTATCTCCATGGGCGTTGGAATAATCATGTCCATCGTCAACTATTTTAAGGAGAAAAAAGAATATAAGCAGAAGATGATCCACAGAGTCGAGAAATATAATGAATATCTCGATGATAAGGAAAAAGAGATCATAGAAGCAAGAGAGAATGAGAAGACTATATTCAAAAAGAGAAACCGGAGCCTGAAAGATACTGTAAGCTCCATCGAAAAGTTCGATGCAAGTCTTTTTGAAAAAGCACCCTCCGATGTTGACTTTCTTGATATATGTATTGGCATGGGCAGCGTTGAATCTGTGTGCCAGGTTGAATTCAACGAGAAGCAGTTTGTTGAGATTGAAGACCCAATGATGGAATACCCCGAGAAAGTACATGATAAGTACAGATATATCGATGATATGCCAGTTGTGCTTCACCTGTCAGACAGCAACGCGACAGGTGTTATTGGCGTACGGTCAAAACTGTATCAGATGGCCAAAAACCTGCTGATAGAAATCTGTGGTCAGCATTTTTATAAAGATGTCAAAGTGTTCATGATAATGGATGAGATCGATAAGCAGGATTTTGAATGGATCAGATGGTTTAAAAACATGTCATCCGATAACGCAGCCATGCGTAATCTCATATTTGATGACAGAAGCAGAAAAAGTGGTCTTGCCTACCTTTATGGAGAACTGTCTGCAAGAGAAAACCTTAAAGCTGCTGAAATAGAAAACCTGCCATATATAGTCGTATTTTGCTACAGAAGCGATGCGATAATGAACCATCCTGTGCTTAACTATGTATCCAAAGCCAAGGATCTTCGCTTTGCCTTTGTTTTCTTTGAAGAATATGAAGAACTGTTAAATGCAGGCTGTGATGTTAAGGTGTACTTAGAGCCTCAGGATAACAGAGGTTATATTCAGGATTCCAAGGACGGACAGGAAGTTCAGAACTTTGTATATGACCATGTTGAGCGAATTGTGGCAGAAAAGTGTGCGCTTCGTCTTGGAAGCGTGTACGTAGATGAAGTAAGTCTTGAGAGCACACTTACCAAGAATATCACCATGTATCAGCTTCTTGGCATCATGAATGCTTTTGATCTTGATCTTAATTCAAGATGGGATGCTTCCAAGGTATATGAGAGTATGGCAGCACCTATTGGAGTTAAGAGCGGTGGTGAGATCCTTGCCCTTGACCTTCATGAGAAATTCCATGGACCTCACGGCCTTGTTGCAGGAACTACCGGTTCCGGTAAATCAGAGCTCTTGCAGACATATATACTGTCTGTTGCTACTCTTTTCCATCCATATGAAGTCAGCTTCATAATCATTGACTTTAAAGGTGGTGGTATGGCCAATCAGTTCAGGGATCTGCCTCATCTTAACGGTGCCATCACCAACATCGATGGCAAGCAGATAGACAGATCGCTTATGTCTATCAAGGCTGAACTTATGCGTCGTCAGGAATTGTTTGCCAAGTATGATGTCAACCAGATAGATAACTATATCCGCCTGTATCGTGATGGCAAAACAGATATACCGCTTCCTCACCTGATACTGATCGTAGATGAGTTCGCCGAACTTAAGAGTGACCAGCCTGAGTTCATGAAGGAACTTATATCTGCAGCACGTATAGGTAGATCTCTTGGTGTACATCTCATACTTGCTACTCAGAAACCTGCCGGCGTTGTTAATGACCAGATCTGGAGTAACTCCAAGTTTAAGCTCTGTCTTAAGGTTCAGAGTAAGAGCGACAGTAATGAAGTATTAAAGTCTCCACTTGCTGCAGAAATAAGAGAGCCGGGTAGAGCTTATCTTCAGGTAGGTAATAACGAACTGTTTGAGCTCTTCCAGTCAGCATACAGTGGGGCTCCAACACACCTTGGTAATACAGACAACAAGCGAAAGTTTGAGATAAATGCTGTCACTCTGTCAGGAGCAAGAATCCCTGTATACAGTCAGAAGCCCGAAAAGACCAAGGGAACGGAAACTCAGCTTGAAGCACTTACACAATATATCCACGACTACTGTGATAAGCAGAATATAGATAAGCTTCCCAGCATAGTCCTTCCGCCGCTTGGAGAGATCATACCCTATCCATCTGATCTTAAGGTATCAGGAACAGACATTACTGTTCCTATTGGTATATATGATGATCCTGCAAGACAGGCGCAGAATGAGCTTGAGCTTAATTTTACCCAGAATCATGTATTTATACTTGGTTCATCTCTTAGTGGTAAGTCATATCTTCTTCAGAGTATGATCTATGGTCTTGCGACCAAGTATTCACCGGAAGAGGTCAGCATATATATCATTGACTTTGCATCAATGATCATGCGCACTTTTGAGAAGATGAATCATGTGGGCGCTGTAGTTACAATCAGTGAGGACGACAAGCTTAAGAATCTCATGAAGTTCATGCTGAGCACAATTGATGAGCGAAGAGAGAAGCTTGCAGACATAGGTCTTAGCTCATACAGCGCATATCGTGAGGCGGGCTATAAAGACATGCCACAGATAATCCTCTTTGTGGAGAACTATACTGTATTCAGATCAACTTATGCCGAGCATGAAGATAACTTCCTTAAGATATGCAGGGACGGCGTAGCTGTAGGTATATCTATAGTAATAACCAACCAGCAGACATCCGGTATAGGATACAAACTTCTTACTAATTTTGCAGTTAAGATTGCGCTCAACTGTAATGACCGCTCACAGTATACAGCGCTCCTTGACAGATGCCGCATAAGACCGGACGATGTACCGGGACGAGGCCTCATCCCGATAGACAACGAGATCAAGGAGTTCCAGTCATACCTGGCATTCTCTATGGGCAAAGAAGTTGAAAGGATATCAAAGATAAATGAATTTATAGAAAAAGTAAATACAAAGTATGAAGGAAGCATAGTAAAGACAATTGCTTCTGTTCCGGCTCAGGTAACAAATGCATTCCTTAAGAGTCAGTATGGAATTAAGGGATTGGATAAGTACAAGATGATAGAAGGTGTTGCCTACACTGATACAAGAGCTGTACAGACAGACCTTATAAGCAGGCCTCTTATGGGAATTCTTGGACGCGAAGACCTTGGAAGGATCGGTTATCTTAAATACTGCATTAATGAGATGGAAGATGGCAATAAGACATCGCCGGTTAAGCTGTACCTGATCGATGATACTGAAGAGAAGTTATCATTCGCAGAAGGGCTTGGCATAACAGATAACTATACTACAAGTAATACTGAGATAATCGATATCATCGAGCAGATCCATGACATCGCTAAGACCCGCCACGAAAGACTCACAGCTGATGCAGGAGCACTTGAAAGTGAGCCTCTCATAATGCTTATGATCAACTCTAAAACAGCCATGGATACAATTGTAGCAAATGAAGATGTATTCAATAAGTATAAAGAGCTTACAGATGCCTTCAAAAAGTGCAGGATCTGCATATGGTTTACTAACGTGGACAATAAGGCAATCTCACCGGTAGGCTCTAATCCTATCCATCGTCAGGTAAGAGATTGCGGCAACCTTCTCATGTTCGAGAACATAGGAGATATCAAGATACTGACTATCCCTACGGCGATAGTCAAAGCTGCAAAGAAACCTTGCGTATTGGGTGATGCTTTCTGCATTGCAGGCAATTCGATAACCAGAGTCAAGACACCGCAGGCATAAGTTAAGAAAAATAACAATAATAAATTAAGACAATATAACAATAACAAGACAAGCAACATAGGAACGACAAAAGGAGATAAAGTTTTATGGCAGGAGATAACGGGGAAATAACATGGGACCAGGCGAAGCTGGCCGAATACTTTACAGCATGTCAGGAAAAGTATAATGCTTTCCTGTCAATGTCAGATA
>JAEEGH010016756.1_pt1 | contig 15725 bp, 12 predicted proteins | sample 9134181 | NCBI WGS metagenome assembly JAEEGH01 (sample SAMN16246544, study PRJNA631951) | gut metagenome | biome: gut microbiome; feature: rumen; material: DP-attached | host: Bos | place: Iran: Karaj | collected 2018-10 | reverse complement strand
TCTCGCCGTCCTCCTCGAAAACTACCTCTGCGGTATTGTTGCTACCCATCTCGTCGGCCTTCGAGCTGCCGTCGATCACCGTCGCGTTCTTCAGCATCCTCTCGAGATACCTGATCCTGGACTCATTCTGGTTCTTGTCCCTTTTCGCTGCGTAATACTCAAAGTTCTCGCTCAAGTCGCCCTGCGCGCGGGCCTCCTTTACGGCCTCGATCGCGTCCTTGCGCACTACCAGCTTTCTGTATTCTATTTCCTCCTGTATTTTTGCAACATCGCTCTTTGTCAGATCTTCACCCATTTTATACTCCGTTCCGGACTCAGCCGTTGTTTTCTTCCTGTCTTTTTATCTTTGCAGACGCATCGTAAGGAACCGACGCAGCCGGCTCGACCTTGCGCGAATGATTCGCCGCGTCGCGCTTTAAATATCTCTCGATCGGATTCACCACGCCTCCGTCCTCGCCCGCGATATAGTCCCTCGTTTTACCGAAGAACAGCTGCTTGTGGGACAGATGCAGGATATGATTCGAATACTTCATCGCCTCGTCCAGGTCGTGGGAAACCATGATAATGGCGATCCCCTGCTCCTTATTGATCATCGAGGTAAGCTCGTACATATCGCGCGCCGCAACCGGATCGAGTCCCGACACCGGCTCATCGAGCAGAAGGAGCTTCTTTGTGGCGCACAGCGCTCTCGCCAGAAGGACTCTCTGCTGCTGTCCGCCCGAAAGATCCTGATAACAGTGATCCCTGAGATTCGTGATCCCGAGCAGCTCCATGTTCTTATCCGCCTCGGCGTAATCCTTCTTTGTCATGAAAGGACGCCATCCCATGCTGTTGATGCGGCCCGAGACCACAACCTCGCGCACGCTCGCCGGGAAATCCTTCTGTATCTGCGTCTGCTGCGGGAGATATCCGATCTCGTTGGCCTTCAGTCCGTCGCCGGTCTCTATCCTGCCGGACATGGGCTTGATCAGTCCCAGTATACCCTTTACCAGAGTGGACTTTCCCGCGCCGTTCTCACCGATCACGCAAAGATATGTATCCTGTCCGACCGAGAAATTGATATCGCTGAGAATGGGCACTCCGTCATATCCCAGCGTGACATGATTGCATGTAAGTATTGACATTCTTATTCCTCATTCCTGCACTTCTCGCAGGTTCCGTAAAGTATCGAGCCCTTGCAGATGATCGAAAAGCCGTGATGCTCCTCAATATGCTCGTTTATCTCGTCCATGAAATGACAGTCAAGATGGATGACCTTGCCGCATTTGACGCACTGCAGGTGAAGGTGGCTCTCGCAGTTCCTGGCCGGCTGCGCGAACTGGTACAGCGCAACGTCGCCCGAATCCGCCGAGTATTTGTTGACCGTGCCTTCCTCGGACAGCCTGCCCAGATACCTGTATACGGTCGAAATGTTCACATCCATCGAGTTCTTTTCGAGATGCTTCATTATGTCGCCGACCGTAAGCGCCCTGTCCGCGTTATTCTTCAGGTATTCCGCTATCTGCGTCCTGGCTGCCGTTCTGTATGATTTCTTATCCGCCATGTGTACTCCGTTTCAAATATACCTATTTCGCGCGCCATCTCTCACGCCTGCGTTCGCTCCTCTCGCGAGCAGGCTGAGTGCATTCGCTTATCGCGCAAATCTGCAACTGATTCGCAAATGTATCCTAGCACGCACTCTTCCAAAAGTCAAGAATCCCGCCTTCCGGCAGGATTCTCTGAATTTATTTATTGATTATCGCGTTGTCCATGATCACGCTCTCGGCCTTTCCCTGAAGCACCGCATTGCGTACGATCTCATCGATCTCTTCCTGGGTAATGGCCTCGAGTACCTCTTCTTTGGTCTCGAATCCGTAGTAGTCAAAGAAGTATTCCTCAAACTTCTTCTCGTATTCTTCCTCGCTTACCTCAAAGCCCTCTGCCTCGGCGATCTTGTCGAGTGTGCGGCTGTACTTGATCGTGAATGTGTACTGGTCCTGCATAAACTGATCGTACTCCTCGGCCGACCACCCGTAATACATTCCGAAAAGTGTGGCCGCGTCCATTCCGTAGTAGGACAGGTACATATTGTCATAGTAGTCTTTCCAGTAAGCTACGGTATCCGCGATCTCCTCGTCTATATCGCCCTCGTAGGTGCAGTTCTCTATAACCTTCTGTGCGATCGCGTTCTGCGCTATGTCGTCGGCTTCCTGGATCGCGTCCGCCTCAAGCTCTTCCCTGATCGAATCCCTGTATTCGGCAACGGTCGAATACTCGGTATTCTCGGCGATAAACTCATCCGTAAGCTCGGGCGTCTCAAGCGTGTAGATCGCATTGACGGTAACAACGAAAGTAACGGGCTTGCCCGAAAGCTCCTCATTGTTCGGATAAGGATCGGGGAATGCGATGTCCAGGTTCACGGTATCGCCCGTATTCGCTCCTACAAGTCCTTCTTCAAAGCCTGTGATAAATCTTCCGGAACCGAGCTCCAGATCGAAATCCGTATCGGCTCCGCCATCAAACAGCTCGCCGTTCATATATCCGGTATAGTCGATATTCACAATATCGCCCATCTGCGCGGGTCTGTCGGTGACCTCAGTCTCCTCGGAACAATCCTCGAGGAACGCTTCGATCTGCTCCTCAACGTCCTCATCCGTTACGGGCGTATACTCATAATCAACTTCAATCCCCTTGTATTGTCCGAGCGTGACCTTAACATCGTAGTTCTTGGTTATGGGATCAACGATATCGATGTCCGCTCCGGGATCCGTCGATGCAGCATCGGTCGGTATCGCTGTGACGTCGGTATCGGTGACGTCGGTCTGCTTATCCTTATCCTCGTCCTTATCCTTTGAGAAGAGCGAGGTGATCGACGAGAAGAATCCGCCGTCCTCTCCGTTCCTGCTGTTGTTTTTGTATTCCCTGAGGAACAATACGACAAATATGACAATGACCGCCACGAGCACCAGAATGATGCTGATCAGGACCGCCGTGGTCCTCTTTGACGCCTTTATCGTCGCCGCTTCGTGCTCGTCCACAAAAGGAGCCTCGAAATATTCCTTGTCGAGTCCCCCGTAAGGGGTCTCATCCGCAGTTTCGGCCGTTTCTGCGGTTTCGGTATTCTCTGCGGTCTCTTCCGCGATATCCTCCGCAAGCTCTTCGGTCTTCTCGATGATGTCCCCGGAAAGCTCGCCGTTTTCCTTGTTCAGTTCGTCCATTTTACTCCGTTCCGCGCGCTGCGCTTTTTTTCTGTCCTGCAGCCGGTCATTCGGGTCTGCACTTTACTCACCTTACCATGCAAATATGTTTTTTCTGTGAATAATCAGTCATAAGTTGCCGATTCAATGATATCGATCGTGGGCTTGTACCGGAGCCACGCCTTCGCGTAGATCTTGTCCTTGCCAACGAGTCCCCACTCTCTGGAATCCTGCGATACCTTACGGTTGTCTCCCATAACGAAATAACAGTTCTCGGGCACCACCACGACTCCGTCCGTTTCCGTGATAAACTCACCGCTGACCTTGGTCGACTGCGGATCCTTTAAATACGGCTCGGCCAGGGCAACCTCCGATCCGTTCACATAGACATTTCCGTCCGCTATCACCACGGTATCGCCGGGGCATCCGATAACGCGCTTAACATATGTCTCGTCGGTGTTCTTCGGATATGCGAAGAAAATGATGTCTCCGCGCTGCGGATCCTTAAACAGATACGCAAGCCTGTTGCCGATCACGCGGTCGCCGACCTCGAGAGTATGCACCATCGAGCTCGAGATGACCTCAGTCTTGATAATGACAAAATGCGTGATGCAGAAAGCCAGTATATAGGCCACTGCGACTACCAGTATCCAGCTGAATATCTCGCGACGGATATTGACCTTCTTGGGATCCTCGGGCTCCTTCTCTTCTTTCTTCCCGGCTGCGCCCGAAAGGTAATTCTCGTCCTCTTCGACTGCCTTCCTGATAGCCTCTTCTATAGCCGCTTCGTCCCTTTTCAGTTCTTCGGAATTCTTATAATTATCTTCCACAGTACTTTGCTCCCTTATCTGTTGTGGACGCTTATGCGCTCCTAACTTTTTATTATAGCCCGAAACGCGTGATTTTTCAAGTAAAGGCGGTCATGAACACTTCAGCGTCGGGCAGAGCTGCCCTGAACTCATCGTACGCCTTCTTCGCCGCATCCTCATTGTCAAAAAGGCCGAATACCGTAGGTCCGCTGCCGCTCATCATGCTGCCTGCGGCTCCGAGCATGAGCATTTTCTCTTTAATGGCTTTGATCGCGGGATGCATGGCAATGGAAACAGGCTCCAGGACATTGCCCATGCATGCGCACATTCCGTGCAGGTCCTGCTCGCCGATCGCGCGGATAAGTCCGTCGATGTCCGGGTACTCATGCCGTACCTCACGGTCATACGCGGCGTATGCTTCCTTCGTTGAAATACCGACCGGAGGCTTTACGAGCAGCACATGTGCAAAAGGCGCGGAAGGCAGGGGCGTCAGCTTCTCTCCGATACCCTCGGATATCGCGGTGCCGCCCATCAGGCAGTAGGGCACGTCAGCACCGAGCCGCACTCCGTAAGCGGCGAGTTCTTCTGCCGACAGTCCGAGTCCGTACAGCTCATTCATCGCCTTGAGTGCCGCCGCGCAGTCGCTGCTGCCTCCGGCCAGGCCCGCCGCAACCGGGATATTCTTCATAAGACGCACCCGCATTCCGCCGGTGATCCCCTTTCCCTTACGGATCAGGTCGATCGCCTTATATATCAGATTGTCGGATGCTTTTCCGAGATCCGCATTCGTCTCTATCGTGATCTGTCCGTCCTGCGTGCGCGTGAATTCAAGTTCGTCCGCAACGCCCACTGTCTGCATTATCATCCTGACCAGATGATAGCCGTCCGCCCTGCAGCCGACTATATCGAGTCCGAGATTGATCTTTGCGTATGCTTTCGCGGTAAGCTCAGCCATGCGCTCCTCCTCATTGTTTCGTTAAGAAAATATACCCCCGGAGCGTATCCCCGGGGGCTCTGTATATTACATATCACATTTTGCCGTAAAACTAAAGCATTACTTCGGTCATTTTACGTAAAGATAGAAATCGTCGGCGGGAAGCTTTCCGCCTACCGATGCGGGATTCTGATCGAAGAGGACCTTAAGATAAGCCTCAACGTTCTTCTTCATGTCATCGCCCGTGTAATTAACGATATTGCAGAAAGGGATCGCCTTCTTCGCGATCGCTGCCTTGAAGATGTCATAGCCCTCGAGAAGAGCGGCGGTGCCTTCGATATCGCTGTTTGCCGAATCGGCCGAAGCCTTGAACTCGTCGATGAATACCTTCACAGCATCGGGATATTTCTCTGCGAATTCCTTGTTTACAACAACAACGCCGGTAACGATCGCCGAACCCTCGCCCGCGAGCTTGTTCCACTCGGTGTTCACGTCAAGAGCGACTCTTGCTCTCGCGTTCTGGGTGGTAACTGCGGTAACGTAAGGCTGGGGAAGCATGGCGATGACGTTCTCATCCTCTGCCGCCGCGCTCATCAAAGCCGCAACCTCGGTAGCTTCCGACTTGTACTCGATCGTAACGTCCGCGTCGGGGTCGATTCCTGCCATCGTAAGCAGGTATCTTAATGTGTACTCGGGCGTCGCGCCCTTTCCTGTTGAATAAATGGTCTTGCCCTTAAGGTCAGCGACCGAATTGATGTCGTTTCCGAGCTCGACGATGTAGAGCACGCCGAGATTATTGATCGCCGCAACTTTGATGCCGCCCTCGGTCTTGTTGTAAAGAACCGATGCAAGGTTTGCGGGAACAGCCGCGATCTTGATATTTCCCTTGATCAGGTCCGCCGTGATCTCGTCAGCGGCGCCTGCGATTTGGAAACTGTACTTGAGTCCCGCTTCGGCTTTATCCGATTTGGACATAAGGTTTACCATCGCGATGGCTGTGGGTCCCTTAAGAACCGCTACCTTAACTTCCTCTTCGGGGAGCACTGGCTCCTTTTTACCGCAGCCTGCAAGGACTGCAGCCGTCAGAAACAACACGATCAAAAGTGAAACACTTTTTTTCATTATGAGTCTCCTCTCTTTCCCATCCGGGATATTAATTTTTCTCGCTTTACCGACCTTCGCAGCCGTCCGTCAGATCGATGAACAGATGAGCTGCATTTTTCCTTCGAGAGTGAAACCTCCAAAGTCTGCGGGAAGTATAAAATGGTCGCCTTTGCGTATTATCTCACCGCTGTCTTCTCCGGTTCGGACGATACGGCCTTCTCCACCGATGACCGAACAGATCAGGAACGGTTTGTTATGAATATACGAATCTTTTCCGTCCGTGTCAAGCCTCCAGACATTGTAGTATTTGCAGCTGACAAGGGGAGTGCATCCTCCTGCGGTGCCGTCCGGCGAGGCCAGAGGCTCGCCTTTGTCCTTTGCGCCGCTGCCCTCAAAAGGCACTTTTATCACGTCAATGCTCTGTTTGATATGCAGCTGTCTGGGCTTTCCGTTCTGAAGTCTGCCGTAATCGTACACACGATAGGTGATATCGCTGTTCTGCTGCGTTTCAAGGATCATCGTACCGCCCTTGATCGCATGCAGGGTGCCGGGATCGATCTGGAAAAAGTCGCCCTTGTGCACCGGAACCTCGCGCAGGAACTCGCCCCAGCGTCCGGTCTCTATCATATCCTTCAGCTCTTCGTGCGTCTTCGCGTTATGTCCGATGATGATGGTCGTACCCGGATCGCAGTCCAGCACATACCAGCACTCCGTCTTTCCGAGCGATCCGTTCTCATGCTCCATCGCGTAGCTGTCTTCGGGATGCACCTGAATACTGAGGTCGCTTTTCGCATCGATTATCTTCGTAAGCAGCGGAAACACCGGGAATACATCCGTTTCAAGCCCTGCCGCCTTTTGCCTTTCACTGACGGTCCGGGCTGCATCCCCGAAAATATCCTGACGGTTCTCCCAGAGCCACGAAAGCTTCTTGCCCGCGAATTCTCCGCCGTTTATCTCACAGTCTCCGTTCGGATGGGCCGAAACCGCCCAGCATTCGCCGGTATCGTCGCCCGGGATGTCGTATCCGAACTCGCTTCTCATCCTGCTGCCGCCCCATATCATTTGCTTGAATACGGGCTTGATCCTGATGATCTCCTGCATCTTTTCTCCGTTCCGTGCCGCTTTATCTTATGCTGGCACATTTTGGTCACGCCGTAATAAATGAAACGAGATAGAACGGAACCTTATCGTCCTTGTGCGTTTCGATTATCCGTATCGTGACAGTATGTTTTTTCCTTTCGGGCTGTTTTTCGGCGACAGAGGCAAGCCTTGCCTCGGCCGCAGCCTCCTTTTTAGTGGGCTTCGCGAACTGCACGCGGCCCGCGTTTATCTCATCGGGCGTGACTCTCTCTCCGTGATACATGAGCGTATCGATGCAGAGATGGTCGCCCCAGTCCTGATCAAAATTGCCGTCGAGTATTATCGGATGAGCCTTGTCGCCGTCGATGACCGCCTCTGCCACGGGCGTAGGTCTGTGTATCGTCTTTCTGTACTGGATCGCAAGCTCGGATCCGGTAAATGTAAATGTGATCGAATCGCCCTTCTTAAAGGCCTTCCAGCCGTGCTTGAACAGATCGTGCAGGTCCGCCTTCTTCGAATAGTCGGGTTTGAAGCCTTTGCATTCTACAGCTTTAGAACGATACTGCGTCCTCTTCAGCTTCTCCATCGCATCAACCGTCACGGGTTTTATCGTAACAATGGGCGCCTCTGGCTTTTTGCGGCCTTCGACGTATTCCGCGCACAGCTTCTCAAGATAGTCCGCAACAAGTCCGGCAAGAACAGCATGTCCGGCGTCGTTCGGGTGAAGTCCGTCGGGAGAGAGTTCCTCTCTCTTTATCTTCCCCGATTCGATCTCGGGACGGACAGCGTCCCTTACGCTTATGCAGGTAATATCGTAAGCCTCGCCGATCTCATCGTGCTCGGCCTGCGAATTGATCCCGGTATCGTAAAACAGATTGTTCATGATGAGCAGCGCAGGCTGCTTAGGGAACTTGCGAAGCCTCCTGATCAGTCCCTCATAGCTCTCCCTGAACAGCGGATTTGCGGGATCGTTTACCGAAAATTCCACCATGCAGAAATCAGGCTTGTAAGGCGTTACGTTTTCCGTAAGCCTCGTGATGCCGAACTGCGAGCTCGTACCGCCTATGCCGGCGTTCACATATGTAAACTTCGCCTTCGGGAATCGCTTCACAAACCAGCTGTATACGAGGTACGCATAACAGGTCTCGGGCGTCGAGGAAAGCGAGCCCTGGGTTATCGACCCGCCGAGGAAGCAGAGCGTCAGCTTCTCTCCTTTTTTCGCTCTCTTCATAAGCTCAACCAGCGGCTCGGGGCTGCCTTCGTATGCTATCGAACGTCCGATCATTTTCGAGGTAAGATACTTTTTTGCCATGTCCTCTTTCCTTTCATCCCAATATGTATCCGTCAGCTTGTCAGGCTTCATTTCCTGCCGTTCTTTATATACTCGAGGTTCTTTCTGATCAGCTCGCAGCGCTGTTCAACGCATTTAACCGAACGGAGCGGATCCTCGGGCGTATTGAATACGTAATCGACAAGTTTTTCTACCGTTGTAGTTGCAACATGCATCCTCGTATCGCTCGATGCATAGTAAATAAATATCTTTCCGTCATCATCGACGATCGCGCCGTTGGTAAACGTAACGTTCGATACATCGCCGACTCTCTCGCCTCCGCGCGGTCCGATAAGAAGTCCGGACGGCTCGGCGATGACCTTCGCAGGATCGTCAAGCGCGGTCGCGAACGCGTAGATAACGTAGCGCAGGCCCGCAGCGGTATTCCTTACTCCGTGCGCGATATGGATCCAGCCTCTGTCGGTCTTGATCGGCACAGCGCCGGCACCGTTCTTAACCTCGGTAATGGTGTGGTACTTGCGCCTGCTCGTGATGATCTCCTCATCGATCACAGCGTGGGTGATATCGTCGCAGAGTCCGAAACCGATTCCTCCGCCCGAACCCGTGTCGATGAAATCATCCATCGGTCTTGTATAGAAAGCGTATTTACCGTTAACAAACTCGGGATGGAGCACAACGTTCCTCTGCTGCGGAGAATTGAGCGTCTTAAGATTGTCGAGTCTCTCCCAGTGCTCGAGGTCCTTTGTGCGCACGATGCCCGCCGCAGCGACCGCCGCGGAAAGGTCATTTGACGAATCGTCGTGCGACTCGGAACAGAACACTCCGTAGATCCAGCCGTCCTCATGGGCGGTGAGTCTCATATCGTAAACATTGGTCTCCTCGGGACAGGTGTCGGGAAGCAGGATCGGGTAATCGCGGAACTTGAAGCCGTCCACGCCGGTGTCCGACTCAGCCACCGCGAAGAAGCTCTTGCGGTCGTTGCCCTCGACGCGTACCACCAGACAGTATTTGCCGTTCAGCTTTATCGCGCCGGAATTCATCGTCGCATTGATGCCAAGACGCTCCTCGAAGAAAGGATTGGTCTGCGGATTCAGGTCGTAGCGCCAGAATACCGGGATATTGTCGCGTGTTACCACAGGATCCGCCCAGCGGTCATAGATGCCGTTATAGAAGTCCGGATCGATGTGGTTCTTCTTCGAAAGGGCCGCATCGTACGCCGCTCTTACGCGGTAATAATTCGGATGGAGCTCGGGGATCTCAATATCGGTAACCGCAAGCCTCCTGATCATCTCAATGCACATCCTGCCGTTATGGTAGGGGCACTTCCAGGGCTCTACTATCGGGCGTCCCGGGATCGGTTCCTGCTTCGCGTCGAGCTCCCAGAACCATTCCGACCCCTCTCTGTGATCGGTCAGCTTCTCCTTTATGAACTTCCATATATCGAGCGCTGCCGCGAAAAACTTGTGGTTGGTGTTCGCGGGATCGCATTCGAACTTCTGTGAAGCGTTCATGAAACCGAGCACCGCCTCGGCCTGTACCCACCAGATCCTGTGGGTATTGTCGACGCCCTTCTCGCACTCGTTCAGCAGCGAGTGATTCACATACGCCCTCTCGTAAATGCGCTCTGCCAGCGCCTTTGTGATCGGAGCGATCCTTGCCGCGAAATCCTCATCGTCGAGCGCTTCGAGGCCGCGGTCGATCAGCCATGAGGTCTCTATATCGTGCCCGTAAGAATGGAGGTCGATCAGCGAATTGTATTCCCTGTCAAAGAAGACCTCCTGCCTCCTCAGTTCGGGATTGTAGACCTTACCCTCGAAGATGTTCAGCATGAAACGCAGTCTTCCCGCAAGTCTCGAGCCGAGTCCGCCGTATCCGTTGTCGCTGTGCTTGCGCGTTACGCGGAAGAGCTCGGTGTACGCCTCAAATACATGCAGCAGCGTATTCATCGTCTTCTCGGCCATGACGCCGTTCTCGGAGAGCTTATCGTTGCCCGCGGGAGTGAAATCACGGTTGAACGCCTCGAGATAGCCCAGATTGTCCACGCATCTGCTCTCGATCACATCCACGAGCTCGATCGCCTTGAAAAATGCTCCGAGGTCGCCGGTCGCGTCATAATACGACGCCAGCGCATAGATCGCGAAAGCCTGATTGTAGGTGTGTTTCGTGTCATCTGCGATCGTGCCGTCGTAGTTTACCGACCAGAGCACTCCGCCGTAGGTCTTGTCAATGCAGTAGTCCGACATGAACTTGTATGCGTGCTTCGCGTTGTCGAGGCAGATCGCGGCGTATTTCGCGTTCTCCGCATCGTCCCCGAGCGCTTTTACTTCATTGCCCTTAAAGAGCATGTATGCATTCGAAAAGAACCAGAGGATGCGGCTGTTCAAAATACAGCCCTTCACCGCCTCCGTGTCCTTTTTCAGGTCATAGTCCACATATCCGCAGAAGCCACCGAACCTGTCATCGCGCAGCTCCGCCCAGAACGGAATGATCTTCCCGGTAAGATGATCGTAAAACTCCTTTGATAACTGCTGTCTGTCCATAAAGCCGTCCTTCTCCTCATTCCACAAAAAATTGTGCATCATTGTGCATTAATTCCCATGCAGAACAAAAATCCGTATTATCCGCACGGGCAAAATTCCATTCAAAAGTATAGGTACATTGCGATAATATGTCAATCGGATAAAGAAAAGGAGAATGCACAATTTATTGTGCATTCTCCGTAATTCTGCAGCTTTTACTACGTTACTGTCTGAGCTCTTCCATCGTAAAACGCTTCTTCATGCTCTTGTATCTGAAGCGCGCCATCTCGTTCTTCGCGAGCACATCCTCCTCATTGCCGCGGTACTGGCAGCGGATGCAGCAGTACTCGTTCTTTTCCTTGTCGTAGAACATGTCTATGTCGAGATCGCGCATGAAGCACGAAGGGCATCTGTAATTAAGTCTTCCTTTTCCTAACTGTGCCATGTCTGTTTCCTCCTATTTAGAATCGGCTTTCAGCCGATTCTGATTCCTTGCTGTATACATAACTAGCGTACCGGGCTTCTCTAGTCTTCTCTTTCGAGCGCGAGCGTCGTGGTATAGGTATCACCCTCAGAAAGCTCCGCGGTGTATCCGAGCGTGAACATCGGCGAGAATGCATAGCCTTCTTTGATGTATCCGACATTGTTCTTGCCGCCTTCGCCGGTCATAGTAACAAGCGTCTTGATCGCGCGGATCGAAGCGTTGACCGCGGACGCGTCCTGAACATACTCCTCGCGGCACTTGTAAGCGTAATCGATCGAGCGGGACGCGGATGACATATTGCCTCCGTCAATACCAGTGATCCCGCCGCTCTCGAGGCCCTTTTCGTAGGAGTCGAGCGCTCCCATCGCACGAAGGGTAACGCAGGTCATGTCCTCGGGATATTCGGTCGTTCCGTAGCATGCTACCATGTATTCGTTGATCTTAAGCTCCGCCTTCGGATCGCTCATCTCAAGGATGTTTCTCTTTATCTTGATATCGCTGCTGCCTTCCTCGAAAATGATCTCGGTCTGCAGCTTAACCTTAAGATCCGAGAATTCTATGTCTACGGGCTCGAGCGTCAGCTTCCTGATCTTGCCCGCGGAGGTCTTTGTCTTCGGCGAAACGAGCTTTCCCTTTTTGTCGTTCATATCGCATTTAGCGAGCTCGACAGTCCTGCCTTTTTCGTCCTTCATCACTTCCTCGGAGAACTTCGCTTTGGTCCTGCAAAGGCAGAGATCGACCTCTTCGCTTCCGTGGATCAGCTTCGCGCTGCGCACGGTTCCTTCGCCCGCGTAATGCGTGAAATATCCGGCCCTGTACTTTTCCTGGATCAGGAAAGGATACGAGCAGTCCTGAACGTGAGGCGTTCCGATGCCCACCGGCCACTCAAGCTTCGCCGCGTAAGGACGCAGATCGACGATCGCGCCGCCCTGCTCCATATTCACGCAGACACGCATGAACGGATCGTTGTACCAGAACAGCTGCTTGTCCGAACCGTAGAGGATGTCCTTCCAGAGCGCGCATTCGGGCTCGGTGTAATTCTTGTGCTCACGGTAGAAATCGGCCCACTCGGCCATCGTGAGATCCTCGAGCTCTCCCTGCTTCTTGAGGTCGCCGTAATACTTCATTCCGTCGGAATAGCTCTGGTAGAGCAGCTCGTAAGGCGCCTCCCATCGGCCCATCTTGTTCATCCAGCCGGGTCCGACGAACATCATGTTGTAAGCAATGCCGTTGTTGTAATCGCCGAGAACCCTGTACTGGTCGACAAGATTGTAGAAGTAAGGGTACTTGTACTCGCCGTCCTCTTTGTAATAGCTCATGCCGCGCAGAACGTTCTGCGGATGGGTTCCGAAATTCGAGCCGTTGCCGTCATAGCATGCGAGCAGATCGCGCGAAAGATGAGGAATGGCTACGATACCGCTGTCCTCGGCCTCATTGGCCGCGGGTGCATGGGTATTGACCTTCGAAGGGATCCAGGGTGCCCACGGACCGCCGTCCATCAGCGTGTACCAGCTGTTATTGCAGGTATGGTAAGCCTTCGGGCCTTCCTCCCAGCAGGTCGCAACTGCGCATTTTACCGAAGGATACGTCTCTTTGATGTAGTTCGTAAGCTCTGCGTCCATATAGTACGACCCCGTCGACTCAGGGTAGAAGCCGAAGCGCTCGTGGAACTTCTCAAATACATCGTTGACAATGCTGATCTTGTCCTCCATCGAGAACATCCAAATACAGAAATCCTTGGTCTTATACTTCTCGCGGAACTCCTTGCAGGGAAGTCCGAGCAGCGTGAGCGCGATCTCATCGCCGTACTTCTCGTGATGCTCCTTCGCAATTGCTACCGCCTCGTCGTTAAAAAGGCTGGCGTAAGTCATCTGGATCGTGGTCTTCAGGCCGTTCTCGTGCGCGAGTCTCTGCTGTGTCTTGAAAATGTCGAGCGACTCGGTCAGCAGCGCTTTGCGCCCGATATCCTCGGCCTTGCCCTGTCCGGTCACCTTCTCGGCGTACTCCGGCACCATCTCGGGGCGGTGAATGATATTGACTATAAATCTGTTTTCCATACACTTATCTCCTTGAAAATTCGCGCTTCCGACGCATAACTGAGTCATTTGCGCAACCGATTGTCCAACTACTAAAATCCTACCACCTCTAATGTGTACTGTCAAGGAGGAAATCATAAGGTTAATGATAAGACATGGGGACGGTTCTTCTGTCTGCGAACTGCGCAGACAGAAGAACCGTCCCCATGTCTTCCAACTGACTGCCCACGTCTTTTATAATCCGATTACAAGTTCGGGCGCTGCAGAGAAAACTTCCGGGACTCGTAAAGGACGCCGACACTCAGCACGCGTATTCTGCGTGCCTAGTGGCGCTGCGTCCGTAATCGAAGCGAGAGCGTGTCTCCGGAAGTTTTACTCGTCGCCGCCCGAACCGTCACTAGGCTTGAAACCAACAAGGGCCGGCAGTTCTGCTTGCAGAACTGCCGGCCCCAAAGAGCCAAATTCTAGATAATCTCCTCCACCGACAGGCTGTGATCCCTCGACAGGTCGATCCAGCCGTCATCGGTGATCACTACGGGATGAGCCAGATCGAACTTGTTGATCAGGACGATCGTGCCTTCCCGGCCGTCACTTAAGCGGACGCGGTTATTGATGTATGTATTGATGATGTATTCGAGGAATACATAAATGTACTGCGAGTCGTATTTGTGGTAGCCCTCGCTCTCAAATATCGTGATGACCTTGAACGGGCAGAGCGGGCCGCGGTACACGCGCCTGGAAGTCATCGCGTCATATACGTCCGCGATCGCAACAATACGGGCGCAGGGGTCGATCTGGTCGCCCTCAAGTCCCATTGGATACCCCGAGCCGTCCATGCGCTCGTGGTGCATCAGCGCCGAGTTGATTATATGCGGATTAAGTGTCGTCTCCTTGAGGATCTTGTAGCCCTCGGTCGGGTGTGTCTTGACCAGATTATACTCGTCGTCGGTCAGCTTGCCCGGCTTTGTGATGATGCCCTCGGGAAGCTTGGTCTTGCCGATATCGTGGAGCAGACCGGCCATCGTGGCTATGTCCAGCTCCTCCTTTTCGAACCCGAGCCACTTCGCGAAAATATTGCAGATCAGCGCAACATTCACGCTGTGCGCGTAGGTGGGATCGTCGTAAACATGCATGTTGTGGAGCATGTCAAACAGGTGAATGCTGTTGTCGTTGTGCACGATCAGGGACTGGATCTCGTTCAGCAGATACTCCTCGTCGATCTTGATCCTCTTCTCGATGACGTCGTTTATAAAGCCCTTGATGTGCTTGACCGCGACCTCAAAGCTGGCCTTGAATACCTTATATTCTTCGCTCGCCAGAATTTTCTCGGAGTAGGTATCCTCATGCGGCTTTTCCGGCAGCTCGACCTCCTCTGAGTCGTCCCTTATCCTGACGCTGCCGATCGAGTAGAAAACCAGCCTGTTTATGTAGTTGTCCGTCAGTTTTTGCCCCCTGGCAATGATCAGCTGGTCATTGACCGAGTAAACATCCTCGTCGGTGATCATTCCCGGCACAAGATCTCTGGTAAATATCCTGGACATTTGCAAACCCCCGCTAAATGAATGCGTGAAAATATTGAAAAAACGGTCCTTTGGTGCTATACTTTTCGTGGAAACGTTTCCAAAAAACAATTACCCATTTTGTCATTTTTGATTATACAACAAGAGGGCGGAATTATGAAGAATTTTTCATCATTTAAGCGTATTTTTTGTATCCTCCTGATCGTGTCCATGCTCATGTCCCTGGCAGGCTGTAAGCAGAAGACCTCCGATCCGGACGTTACTCCCACCGCGGAGCCGACCGCCGCGCCCACACCCGACGCGGGGAGCGATACGGGCACCGGTACCGGAGACAGCTCATCACACGGGCTTTTGACCCCCGATACCGACAGCTATCCGGTAGACGCTTCGGGCGAGGTCCTGATCAATGACGTCGACCTGAGCAATTACACCACGCTCAGCTCATCCGATAATTCCCGCGTTTTCTATCACATATTCGTGGGGTCGTTCTCGGATTCGGACGGCAACGGCATCGGCGATCTGCGCGGCATCATCAACCGCATGGATTACCTGAACGACGGTGACCTGGCCTCCGGCAAGAGTTTAGGCGTCGAGGGCATCTGGCTCTCTCCCATTTTCATGTCCCCCTCTTATCACAAATACGATACGACTGATTACTATAAGATTGATCCCGATTTCGGCACGATGGAGGACTTAAAGGAGCTCGCAGATCTGTGCGAGGCCCGCGGAGTCAAACTGATCCTCGACCTCGTCATCAACCACACCGGCAGAT
>JAEEGH010016751.1_pt1 | contig 15730 bp, 23 predicted proteins | sample 9134181 | NCBI WGS metagenome assembly JAEEGH01 (sample SAMN16246544, study PRJNA631951) | gut metagenome | biome: gut microbiome; feature: rumen; material: DP-attached | host: Bos | place: Iran: Karaj | collected 2018-10 | reverse complement strand
GCCTTCACTCTCATCATTACCTGTGACGTCATATGCAAAGGCGTAGTATCCGTTCTGGGCAAAAAAGTTCGCAGCTTCCATATAGAAATTGTGACCTGCCCCAAATCCGTGGGCAATAACAACTATCCCCTTAGGTGTTTTATCTGTGCTATATAAATATCCGGAAAGCATCTGTCCCTTGTCTGATGGAAAGTCATAGTGAGTTGCATTTAGTCCTTCAAAATCTGAGACCTTAAGAGCTGTTGGGTCATATGTATCCAATCTTTTGCCGAATACATTGTTGTAGCAGTACACCGAAACACCATAGTCAAGACCAATAAGCAAAGCCAGCGTGACCATCGCTATTGTAACAATTTTTTTAACCTTAAATCCATTCATTGCCTTACTCCGTTACAACAATCAGCCAAGTGCCAAATCAGCAGCTGCTGTTGCATGTATAATTGTTGTGTCATATGTCGGAAGTGCGCTGTCCTCATCTTTTATGAGCATACCAATCTCGGTACAGCCAAGTATCACGCCCTCAGCTCCTTTTTCCTTCATATCTTCAATAATCCGCTTATACTCATCTCTTGATGAATCCAAAACTTTCCCAAGACAAAGCTCGTTGAAAATTACATCGTTTACAAATTCCATATCTTTGGACTCAGGAAGCACAACTTCAAGTCCTGCATCAACAAGCTTGTCTTTAATAAAGTCCTGAGTCATCGTAAACCTGGTCCCAAGAAGCCCAACTTTCTTTATACCATCGCGCTTTATTGCATCAGCTGTAGCATCTGCTATATGAAGGATCGGTACACTTATTTCTTTTTCGATATCCGGAACAAGCTTATGCATCGTATTTGTTGCTATTACGATGAAGTCAGCCCCGGCTCTTTCAAGTCTTACCGCAGCATCTGCCAGTATCACAGCATTACCTTGCCAGTAGCCATTCTTCATATTTTCTTCAAGCTCTGCAAAATCAACGCTATACATTAGTATTTTGGCGCTGTGAAAGCCTCCAAGATGTCTTATCACCTCTTTGTTTATGAGCTCGTAGTAAGTCACAGTGCTCTCCCAACTCATACCGCCAATAATTCCTATGGTCTTCATCTTATTCCCCCTATGTCTTTTCTTATTTCAGTTCTAAAATCGTCCTGCCACCCTTTGTATCCTGCCAGTTCGCCTCCAAAGCTGTCATCTTTATCGTACATGCTTTTCCGGGTACTACCAAAAAAGCGTTTTATCCAGGACAAGTGGCTGGGGATTTCCACTTTGTTCATCATGGCTTTCCCTCCCTCAACTATATCAAAGTTATTTTGTCTTTTTACGATTATCAATTTAACACCAAACAAAAAACAGCCCCGAGGTTACACTCATTTGGGGCTGTTTTTCACTGATTTATATCATTTCTTAAACCAAAATGAATAATGATACTTCTTTCTAAAGCCGAGCCTCTCATAGAATTCCATATCGGAAATGACGTAAGCTCTTTTTGCTCCAAGCTTTTTTGCTCTGCCCAGCGCTTCAAAGATAACAGCCTTAGCAACGCCTTTTCCTCTATATGGGGGAATAGTACATACAGGCTCAACATAAACATAGTCAGTCCCTGCCATATACCATAGCAGACAACATGCCACCATTTCTCCCTTTTCATTGACCGCAGCAACACCTAAATCCTTGTTAAAATGCTTCCTGATTCTTGGAATGATTTCTTCTTCACGCTCGAATTCAACTTTATCATCTCCATGGTCAAATCCCTGCCAGAAGAGCCACTGAAGGTCATAAGCATCTTTTACGGGATCCGGGGAAAAGAATTTAAGCCCGTCCGTGAGTTTTGCTTCAAGTGAATCATCAAGCTTTCTCTCCATTATGATCTCATCCTGATCGGCAATTTTAAATCCCAGTTCTTGAACCATCTCTATCTCAGTGGGATTTTCATCACAGATTGCCATTCCAAAACCGGAATCGTCTTTAAGCTCATTGCAGGCATATTCCAGAACGGCCTGATATAAATCTTTATACTCCGGAAGAACTCCGCAAAAGCCCTCACCAAAATACATATCGTAAATTGCAGCGCCAACAATTTTGTCATCCACAATCCAAAGGCCAATGGAGTTCTTTAAGCTCTTATCAAATTCAGGATGTTCAATCATCCATTCAAGTCTCGCCCAGTTCCAGTTAATGTGGCTATCATCTTTCTCATTTAATGCAATGAGAAAACCACATAATGCATCATACTTGTCATCTGTGTAGTTCTTGAATTTAATATCAGTTCTCATTCTTTTTTACATCCTCTTTGATCTTTCCAAGGTAAATGCAATAGACAATTGCTACAACAATTGTAACCCCAACATAAATCTGATCCACAAGTGCGTTGTCAGCCCCAAACATAGAAAAGGCATCAATCATTGAGTGGGCTATTATGCATGGAAAAATGCTCCCACTCTTATAAAAAACAAATGTAAGGATAAATCCCCAGGAAACCGCAAAGATCATCTGAACTATAGTTTCAAAGCTTGTCTGTCCTGTAAAAAGGTTAATAATGTGTCCCATACCAAAAGTCAGTGAAGAAACAATTATAGCTACTGCTGCCCTTTCCTTTGACAACATTGCTGAAAAAAGAAAGCCCCTAAACAGCATCTCTTCCACAAAGCCAACCAGGATCATAGAAAGCACTGCAATAACAAACTCAATTCCGTGATAAGACAGTGCAAAACCATCCCAAAGATTCCCGGTTGCTAATATCCACATAGGGATAAAGTATAAGAATCTTTTTGTGTTCTTGGGCCATGAAGCTAATCCGCATTCTTTTTCCAGATGATTCCTCTTTACAAAAAGAATGATTCCATTCGCAAAAGCAGTTATGCCAAGCAGCATTGCTATGCTCTGATATCCGAAATTTCCCTTTAAGTACGACATAACAACGCAGTACAAAACAATGCACAAAACCGCAAATAATATCCTGTTCTTTTCATACAGCTTTCTCATTTATGCTGTCTCCTTTTAAGCTCTTATACGCGATTCTATCTTGAAGCAACTTGCACAAAGCCGCCGCATTTCCATTCACTCCATCAAATCTGTAATCCACAGCTTCAGAATCAAACAATCCATGTTTCCTCTCAAGCATCTGCTCAACAGGTGCCGGCAAGTTTCCATGCATTCTCTCCTTAAAACGTTCCTTTATAGTATCAATATCAGCTGTAACCAGCACCTTTACTGCTCCATCAGGCAGAAAACCAATGTGTTCCTGATCAGCTATAATATAAATAATATTTTCCTTGTTGATGGCACTCCTAAGCTTTTCCTTAAAAAGAGCTGTTGCTTCACTCTCGCTCTTGGCCATTCTGAGATAGTCTTTACCTGTTATCACCTCAGCTCCGATTGTTCTCTGTATTTCATTTGCAAGTGTGGATTTTCCACTGCAGTTTTCACCTATAATTCCTATGACCATTGTCCTCTCCTTCTGTTCGTTCATCACTTCTGCTAAAGCATTTTCTTCAGTATTTCCCGCGTCCTTACTCCATCCTCATAGATAGGACTGTGGGCGCATCCTTTATATAAAAAGAACTCTTTTTCCGGTGCTTCGATCGTCTCGTAGTATTCCTTCTGCACCGATGTGGCGCATGTCATATCATGCTCACCGGCAAAGAACCAGATCGGTATATCAATGCTCCTGACGCTTTCAAACGCATTAAACATCCTAGATTCATTATGAACCGCAAACTTACCGGAAGAAGCCTTCCCTCTCCACAGATTTATTCGTTCAAACGGAGTATAGGCAGCTACACGAAGGCTTGGGAAAAAGAGGCCTGTTATCACATTATCCATGTCCGATGTCGTCCCGACACCAAGTTCATGCATGGCCTTGTCCCTGAGACCTGAGCCGGAATATTTTTCATAATCCTCCTGCGACTCGTGTATCCTGTATTTATCAAACTTCTTAACCATCGAGTTGTTGCCCTGTGCCTCATACTGAGAACGCATGTAATCATAAGCCAAAAGTTCTGAGCGATGCTGATCACAGCACTGTGACATAGCCATATATGCGATATATTTCTCCGGGTGAAGCGAAACCACATTTAACGCAATATAGGTCCCAAACGAATGGCCCATGATATATATCTTTTCCTGTCCAAAGCGGTCTCTGAGATAGTCTGTCACCAAAATGGCATCATCGATAAATCTCTCTGTCGTCATATCATCAGGATTGGCATCACTTTCAAAAGACAGGCCGGTTCCCCTGTAATCGAAATAGCACACGGTAAAATACTCGGGGAGTACCGATGGATATAAACTCTCTACCAGATACTGCGGAATTCCCGGGCCGCCTCCGCAGACAAGCAGCACAGGGTTGTCAACATTATCAGATAAGATGATCGTCCCTATATTGGTGCCATTTATGTCTAATTTTGTCTTCTCACTTATCGCATGGCCCTTAGGCAGTTGCCCGGTACTTGGAGGAATTAAGACACATATGATAGTGATCAGTATTAAAGGTATTATGATATACATATATTTCAATTAAATCACCCACTATTCTCATGACTTTATGCTCTTACTTAATAATACATTCCATCTGAAGATCATATGGCTCATCTTCCACATAAGATGAAATTGGGTCAGAACTGAGACGGAACCCCATAGCGGAATAGAAGTTTATCGTTTCCTCAGAAGAACAACAGGATGCATACAAAGCATGCGCTCCTCTCTTTAGGGCTTCCTGTCTGGCAGCTTCAAGCAGGAATCTGCCAATTCCACGACGGCGGTAATCCGTGGACACGTGGAAGCTATCTATGATGAGTCGCCCTTTATTTAGCTGAGGGATCAGCATAATCTCGCCAACCACACAGTTTTCCTCAAACGCGCAGTATGTCACATATTTCCCACTGAGAATATCCTCTGCTTTTTGCAGGCGGCGTGTAGCATCCCAATCCTCGGTGAAAGGGTTGTAAACCAATATCATTTTCCCATCATGCAGACGATACACATTCTTCACTTCCTGATATCGCTGAAAGTCTTTCAGTGAATCGTAGGTGAAGTTATGTTTGTCAGCAAGCTTAATTTCCATATAATATTATTCCTTCCATTCAGATCTCAATAAACTGTACATACAAGCATCTACAACGCCTTTATTACTCCAATCAGCTTGACGAAGTGTTCCCTCGTATCTTAATCCACATTTTTTCATTACTTTGCCTGAATTCGGATTGTTGGGGTCATGCTGTGATTCAATCCTGTTTGCACCCACTTCTATAAAGAAAAAAGGAATAATCGCTTTAAATGCCTCTGTTGTAATTCCTTTATGCCACCATTTGCTGCCTATACAATATCCTATATGCACAATATCAAGTTTTTCATTTTTATCTACAACACTTATAGAACCAATGGGCTCTCCTACCTCTTTTAAAACAATTGCCCACTGGTAAAAATCAGGATTTTCATACCCTTCAACCCATTCATCAAGAACCTGTTCTGCCTCACTGGCATCTTTTGCTGTTGGCCAACGTAGAAATTCAGTAACTTTTGGATCACTTTCCCAGTTTTTAAACATAGCCTCTGCGTCATCTTTAGTAAATTGCCGCAGTACTAATCTTTCAGTTTCTATCTCTTTTGTTCCTTTGTGTTCCATCTTTTTTCCCGTCCTTAAAATCTCAATTATGCCTATCTTATTTCGTTAAGTATGCCAACTGCATACAGAATTGCAAAAGCTTTCCATCTGAACTCACTGATTGAAATTATGCGAATAGTATTCTACCGCCTTATCTTCATGAATTTTACTCATACTTTTCCTTTCTTTTCCAGTTAATGAAATTCAATGTTCTTTATCCACTCATTCAGAGCCAGATTTTAAGCGCAAATATTTTTCACGCTGTCTATAATTATTTCCGGCTCCGTTAAGTGCATATAATGAGTGCTTTTCTTAGCCTGGATCCATATTGCTCTTTTCGAATAACCCAAATACTCTTTCATGATTTCCTGCCACAGTTGTTCGATCCTGGTAGCAAAAGGACGGATATTTCTACCAAATTCCATATTTTCCTTGATTGCTTCCTCAGATGAATGAGTCACAAGAATGATTGGAATATCCGGATAATTCTCCTTTGATACCATATTTTTTAGCGCTGCATCATCGTGAGCTAACCTATACTCTTCCCTGCATGTGCGTAGGTGCGTGGTATTTACAAGCGAATTCAGGATATCCTCTTTTTGCTTCTCGGAAAAGTCAGCGTAATAAAATGGCGGTGCTTGACACATTACTCTCTTTACAAAGCCTTTCATCCCAAGCCTTGTAAGTGTCTCTAAAACCTTAAAGTTTTTACTCTTATCTACTCCGGATCTTTTAAACTCCTTAGCAGTTAATTCCTTCTTAAATCTATTATCCTCTGTAGATAATGGATCCAAAAGAATAAGGCCCTTTACTATCTCCGGATAGATGCCACAAAATTCGCTGGCATATAGTCCACCCTGTGAATGTCCTATTATCACTAACTTTTCATCATGCGGAATTTCATCCAGGAGATTCATTAATTCTTTAGCAATATTCGTTGGCGTTCTTTCTTTATCACTCTTGCCACTGTGATTGATCCCGGCTCTTTCATAAACAAGCACACCGTGGTCCTCTCCTAGCTCTCTTGCAAGCGTTTCCCATTCAGCTATGCATGCCCCAAGGCCCATTTCTATCACAATATCTACAATTTTACTTCCAAAAATCTTATAATGCATGATTGCACTCCTTTTACGGTTTATCCTATCATCTTCAAAACAAAACAGGCCCAAATACACTTATTTGAGCCTGTTCTACACTTATAAATTACAAACCATATCTTTCCGGAGCCACATCGGTCACGGCAGATTCTCCTCTACGTTTTGAATAAAACACAAACTCCTTATCGCGCTTTATTTCTTTATAGCCAAGCTTAGTATAAAAACTATTTGTCCTGACATTCCAAATAGGAGTATCCAGTGTATACTCTCTTACTTCCGGAAACATATTCTCAACTTCCTGCATGATAAAGAGCCCATACCCTTTTCGAAAGTGCTCCGGTGCAACGAATATCCTGCCAACGTTCATAACGTCTTTTTCCAAAAAAAGGATTGCTCCTCCAACAATGAGTCCATCATCTGTCAATTTATACAGATGCCCCTGCCGTGCCATTTTCGTATGAAATTGTAATGACATATATCCGGGAGGTCCTCCCGGTGATTCCGCACCGATCAGTACATCACTGTCAAATGCGCGCTTCGATATTCCATTCAATGAAAGCGCATCAGAAGTACTTGCCTTTAATAACTGTAAACTCATATTGACTCCTTAACTGACCAACATTCTGACTTTGAAGGTCTTTTCTTCAGCTATATATCTTATCTCGCTATCAGTTTTTTTTATGAAATCCAGAACACTTCTGGTTCCTATTCCATGATCTTCCTCATTACTAAATGGATGTCCTTCCTCATCCAACATGATCTTATCAGCACATGAGTTGCTGATTTCAAATAGAAGCTGACTCTTATATCTGGCTGTAATATTGATCCTTCTCTCATTCTCTGGCATTTTTTCGCAGGCATGAATGGCGTTTTCAATAAGGTTGCTGATCACTATGGCAAGCTGCATCTCATCCACATTCAAATCAGCAGGTATAGTAGCAGATATGTTAACCTTTATGCTCTTTTTTTCAGCAATTGCTATATAGTGTGTTATTGCCGCATTAAGTGTGGTATTTTCACAATACTTTTTTACTCCATGCGGTTCTTGACTTAGCCTTTCATTAAGACATTTAAGAGCCTCCTGCGTATTACCTTCCTGCAAAAGAGTTTGCAGAAGAGTCTCAAAATGTCTTCTGTCATGACGCATAACCCTGTCCTGTTGCATGATATTCTCTAAAACAGCAATACGCTCTTTCATAGCTTCAGTTAATGTATCCGAATTAGATAAAATGTCCGTCATGAAAATCCCCTCCTTTCCATGCTATGAATTTCAGTAAATTATATGAAGGAAACCTTTATGGTTTCTGGGCCAACACGCGGCTAACTGGAACCCAGCCAATGTATTTGGGATGGTCACCAGAAAGAGCTGTCATTTTCTCAACCTCCAAATAGTCATCGATCCTTACCTTATCCCAGGCATGGATTATATTGCCCTCTCCAATATAGATCCCGCAGTGTCCCCAGTTAATCAGCTCTGTACCGTTACGACACATGCAATCATAAAACACAAAAGCTCCAAGTTCCGGAGTTCCTGCTCTAAGGGAGTCACTGTACATTTCACTGGATTCCTTTGCTGAATCTCCGCCGAATATCTCTATATCATTACTTTTTTCAAGAGCATCTTCGATAAAGGAAAGACACCAGCCTGCATACTCTGTACTGCCAATCTTCTGCTTGGCCCACCAGATCATATTCTCAATCAATTTTGCATTTTCCATTTATCATCACTCCCCACTATATTCACTCATCGTCTATACTGTTCAATACCTGCTATCAGTACATTCATTGATATCTCAAAGCTTTCATCTATAGAAATCGGATTGCCAAAAGAATTGTGGATCTGTAGCATAACAAACCCCTCAAGAAAAGCTCTGTAGGTTCTAAGTAAATGATTAGCAACATCTCTTTCAATTCCCATGCCATCTGTCTGCCTAAAGAAAAATGCATACAAACCTTCGGTAGCTTCAAGTAAGGACTCATCCAAATACTTGTTATACCAAAGCATTGCCTCAAATACGCCTGGATTCTCCATGGCAAACTTATAAAATGCTCTTCCAAAATTTGCGATGTTCTCTTTTGGATCTTCTGAATCAAGTCCTGCAACAACCTCTTCAGAAACCTTCTTCCATCCATAAATCATGAGCTTACGATGTACATCATCTATAGTCTTTACGTGGTTATATAAAGAGGGTTTTCTGATCCCTAAATAATCCGAAAGCGTTGTAACAGTTAAATATGACAGTCCTTTCTCATTTGCTAATTTAGCAGCTTTTTCTATTATTTCTTCCTTAGATAATCCTGTTCTTGGCATAATTACTCCCATCCCGCTTTTACTAACAATGTTAGTTAATATTATACTAACATTGTTAGTTTTGTCAATCAAAAAAACAGCGGACATAAAGATTCTTCTCCCTATGCCCGCAGATCAAGTTTAATGTCCTTTATAATTTTCTCTTTTCAATTATTCGCAATACATACATATTGTTCCATTTGATAACTTAAATCCGTTCTTTTCGTAAAACTTAGCCGCTGGTGCATACTCGCTTGTATAAAGAACAATGCCTGCAAGTCCTTTTTCTTTACTGTAATTTTTGACCGCATTTAATAGTTGTTTACCTATTCCATGCCCTTGTCGTTCGGGAAGTACCGCCATCTCATTAATGTAAATTTCTTCTTTGCTTCCGGAAATTTTACAAAGCGCAAATATACAACCTAGCACTTCATCATTTTCTTCATAAACATATCCAACAAATCTTTTCTGTTCAAAAAAATCGCGAAGATATTCTGTTGCATTTTCTGCAGTCCAATCTATTCCCCAATGTTCCATGGGGAATGCTTTTGCATAAATCATGCCACATTGTGCTAAGTCAATGTTCTCCATAAGTCTAATCATTTTGCTGTCCCTCCATCAAATTCTAATTTATTGGTTTCTTTGCACAACCCTAGATTTGTCATAGCTTCCGGATTGTTCTCACTAACTGCGATTTTTCTAAGAACTCTTTTGATAAGGGGCAAGAAAATAATTGAAACTGCCAGTAAAACCAGCCCCGTAATAAGCATTGTATTATCCTGAACTCTCTCTAACTCGGTAGCCTCAGCAAAATCCAGTCCCGCCGAATTTGCTGCCTTTTCCCCAAGAAGCAATACTATGAATCCCAAGCTGTTTATAATAGAGTGCATAATAATGGATGTCCAAATGCTGCCACTTGCATGATTTGCCAAAGCAAAAATGATTCCGAGAACAATTGCATAGCACATCTGATTGATGTTCAGATGAATTATCCCAAACATGAGAGCTGAAATACATGTTGCCGTCAAAAGATATGTGACTTTTTTTAATCTGTTAAAACAAAATCCCCTTAGGGCTATCTCCTCACAGATTGATGCTGCTATTACCACAACAAAGAAAGAACCAAACAGTGATCCTGACGTCATTTCAGATGCAGATTCTACCGCGGTATTTGGAACAAATATCTGCGACAGGACATTGGCACACCAAAATGGCGGCAAGCTTAAAAGTGTCAGTCCCACAGTCAGAAGGACTGTTTTAGGTCTGATCTTACGAAAACCAAAGCTATCAATAAGACTTTCCCCCTTCATCTTAGTGTAAATGATTGCCGGCAGCAAGATTCCTATTTCCATTACAGTTCCATATATAGCAAAAGGAATGTATATTCCCTTGCCGGGAAGGAAATCAAACAGTTTACTCAAAGCAAAATTCGTAATGAGCATTACTATATAGGTAACAATAATTCCTATCATTTTCATCTCCTTTTTCTCATACCATGTATCAATAGGCTATTTGCATTCTGCAAATGTCAACACATCACAGCCCTTTTGAGCATAGTAATCATACATCTCAGGCAGCTTTCTCAAATCATAGCTTGTCACACAATCAGATATTACATGCACTTTGTATCCGCATTTTGCAAGGTTATAGCTTGTAGATTTCACACACCCCGTTGCATCAGCTCCAGCGATATAGAACTCTTTTATTTCATTATTTTCAATAAAGTTCGAAAACGCCTCACAGGTGAGTGCACTTGCTTTTGATTTTTCAAAAATATTCTCTGATACTACATTTAATTCCGGGACCAGCTCAGCTCCCTTGCTGCCGGGTTTAAAGGTTCTTGTTTTCTCAGACAGATTAAAATGTTTTATATAGATTACGCGCATGTCATTTTCTGATGCCCAGTCAATAGCTGTATTTACACGCTCTATGATCAGTTTGTAGTTCTTCGTGATGTCGTTCTGAAGGTCTATAACAACCAATGCCTTGTTTTCCATATTTGTTCTCCTTTTATTCTCGGGTTTTGTTATGTTTACAGCATAACAGTCCGGAAGCGTTAAACTGTCTGTTTCACTGATTTGCATAAGTTTTACACTGATTTTTGAGTAACAAAAAACACTGCAGGTCACAACCTGCAGCGTTCATCGTCTCTCATACTCATACCCGATCCATAGTTAAAGTATATCAAAAGCCATGTCATACATTTCTCTTGCATCATTGGTATTTCTTATATAGTTTGGCTCGTCCGACTCATATCTTACATATTTTTCTACTTCTTCAATAAGGGCCAGGTAACAAACCGCTAATGCATATCTAACTTCAGTCTCTTTAGAAAGAACTATCCTTTCTGTCGCAGTCTCGTTGTAAATATCCAGTTCTTTCTGTTTGGCTGAAAGTGGTGCTTTTTGTCCTGCACCCAGAGTAATAAAATCAGCTACCGGATCCCCCCAAAAACCTCGCTCAGGATCAATCCAGCAGATCTTGCCATCGTGATAAAGGACATTACTGTCCCACAGATCAAAATTCACCATTCGGCAAGGTACATTCCGGAGGAGCCCAGCATGTTTATCAATATATGAGATAAACTTCTCCCCATCAGGGGTCTCGTATCCAAGAGCCTTACAATCCTTAACAAGATTACCCGCCATGGACTTTAGCGCATCATACCATGTATCGTGAAGTCCGGATTGTATGTAGCCAAATCTGTCATTTTTGATCCTGTGTATCTTGGTAAGCATTTCTATTTTCTGCTTCTGAACGTTTTCATATTCATTATCCGAGAAGTTTACTGCCCACAAGGGTTCTCCTTCCATCATCTGCATGATAAAGCAATTACTCTTCACAATATCTTTTGAAAAATCAGATACATACACTTCCGGGCAAAGAATATCTGTGTTCTCATGCATCATCCTATACCAGAACACTTCTGATTCCATCATGTTTTTCTCATATGAAAGAACCGTCGCGCCTTCCGGAGGTGCTATCTTGAGGGCAAAGCTCTTTCCATCATCAAGCATTACCTTATATGCAGAATTGAACTCTCCATTGCCAAGTGGTGCAATGCTTTTCACATTCCCAATTTTATGAAAAGAGAAAAGTTCCCTTATTTCTTCAAGTGTCGCTTCATATTTCGTTTTACTCTTGATCATCCTGACTCCTCTCCTGCCGGTTTCTCTTTTCCCACTCTGTACGCGAAATAGCATATGCATAAGATATTTCATTCTTGGGATCAGGATATTCCTTCACTTTTTTCATGCCATTGGCCATAGCCGTTGAGTAGGAGCCGATATTTGTGTACTTCATATAAGAGTAAATCTTCTCATAATCTGTATTCTCAAATGCCCAGTCTCTGCAAGCGCGCGCAGCTTCTTTTGCAAATCCCTGTCTCTGGTATTTCTTGTTAATGTGATAGCCTATTTCAGGTAGTAATTCTCCGTCAATATTCTGGATAGTAATGCCACAATCGCCTATGAATTCCCCTGTATTTTTAAGTGTGACTGCCCATAATCCGAACCCATAAGTTTTATAATTATCAAGATTCCAGGTTATCCACCCCATAGTTTTCTCTCTGTCAAACGGGGCCGGATAATGCTGCATAGTCTCAGGATCGGATAATATTTCATATAAGGCATCAAAGTCATCTACTGTGAATTCTCTGAGGATCAATCTCTCTGTTTCTATTTTCATAGTAACCTCCCGGATCATTCATACTAATCAATTATTTTATTTGGCCATTTACAGATTCCCACCTCAAGAGCTCTTTCTTCCTTCAGATGAAAATCTGCATATTTACAGTACCAGCAGCCTTTCAAGCTCGGAATGGCATCCTCTCGTGGGGTGTATGCAGGACAGATATCTTCCGGCCATACACTTCCATCTCTCTTGGGAATATCATAATTGTTTGTGTTTTTATCCATTATTTATAACTCCTTAGAACCTATAGTCCATATAACTATCCATAACTTCAGAATATCTGCTCTTTGTAACAGGTATCTGTTCCCCGCCGCGAAGCGTAATATCTATCTTGGTCAATTTATCAATTGCTGCTATGTTCACAGCTATTGATTCATGGCATCTTACAAAATCTTTGCCGGAATGATTCTCTGAAAGATATTCTGCAAATCCTATCCTTAAGGTTGGTGTTGATATGATTTCGCCATTATCCATGTGATATGAAACCACATGATTGCGATATTCTATATAAAGAATGTCACTAAGATGCAATGTCTGTATGCCACCCTTGATCTTTATGCAAACGCTTTTATCACTCTCAATATCCACGCGAGAAATAGCCAGATCAAGAGTTGAAAAGAACTTTTCCTTTTCAATCGGCTTCAAAATATAATTTATAGGATTTACATCAAAAGACTCCAGCGCATATGAGCTCTCAGAAGTTGCAAAAATAATCTGGGCATCCGGCTGATTCCATCTGAGTTCTCTGGCAGCCTGTATTCCTGTAACCATTGGCATAACAATATCCAGAATGTAAATATGGGGTCTATAATGCTCGCACTCTTCTATAAGTGTATCCGGGTGATCAAACACTTTGACCTGCGCTTTTATTGATTTTTTCTTCAAATAATCCTGAAGAAGAATATGTACCTTTTCCCGATCAGACTTGTCATCGTCACATATAGCTATACGTAATTCAGAATTCTCAATAAAGTCCTTGTTTTCCATAAATCCCCCTGGCATAGCGTGAATATCTTTTACTACAACACATTATATCAAAGTCCTGAGCTTTATTTACCCTCAAGTCTCCGCAAGTAATAAATATGTTTTACACAGATTTATTCCCAAAATACTACTTTATATGTGGGGATACAAATTGGATGAAAAGGCAATACACCTGAATGTCTCTCAACCGTGTATCCCTGCTCTATCAAGGAATCTGCCCGTCTGTTCATTTCTCGTTCGTTATTACACATAATCTCATGTTTTCTTTTCATTTTTGACTCCTTTCATCTTGCAAAGCCGGCAATAGTATCCTTTGTTCCACTCACTCTTCGATACATAATCTATCACAATAAAAATCAGACCCTATCAGTTACACTGATTCAGGTCTGTTTTACACTTACTTTGTATCGCTTATCTATTCTTGTTAGAGATCTTAACTAATATTTCTCTTGTTTTTTCTCGGTCCTCATAAATGGGGCTATGAGCACATCCTTCGAAGAGAAAGAATTCTTTTTCCGGAGCTGTAATGGCCTCATAGTATTCTTCTTGTATAGCCGTACAGCATGTCATATCGTTTTTGCCCGCAAAGAAATAAACAGGTATTTCAATACTTGGAACCGCATAAAAAGCATTAAATAGCCGTGATTCGTTATGCACAGCAAACTTTCCGGACGCTGCCTTACCTCTCCAAATATTGATACGCTCAAGCGGAGTATAAGCTTTTATCCGAAAGCTGGGAAAGAATAGGTCAGATATTACGTTGTTCATATCCGATGTTGTACCGACTCCAAGTTCGTGCATGGCCTTATCACGAAGACCTGAATTAGTATACCTTCTGTAATCATCTTCAGATTCATGTATTTTATACTTATCAAATTGTGCCATCAAGGAACTGTTACCATGCTCCTTGTAATAGCTACGCATGTAATCATATGCCAGTAATTCCGATCGATGCTGATCACAATTCTGTGACACTGCCAGGTATGCAGTATAATTCTCAGGATATCGATTCACCATATTTAGAGCAATATATGTGCCGAACGAATGGCCCATGATGTAGATCTTTTCCCTACCAAACCTATCTTTAAGATAATTCGTAACCTGCATAATATCTTTTAAATATCTGTCCGTTGTCATGTTGTTAGGGTTAATGCTGCTGTCAAAGGACAATCCGGTTCCTCTGTAGTCGAAATAGCATACTGTGAAATATTCAGGCAATGCACTAGGATATAAGCTCTCCAAGAGATATTGAGGAATTCCCGGTCCGCCTCCACAAACAAGCAGTACCGGATCATCTGTATTATCAGACAGTATTATCAATCCCAGTTTAGCGCCATCAATTTCAAGAAATGTCTTTTTCACCAACTTATTATTCACCGAATTTTCCAAGCAACAAGAATGTTCCCAACACTGCGTTAAATGTTACTGCCGAAAAGGTACTGAATCTCTCAAACAATCCGAATACTGCCTTTGGCATGATTCCCGTTCCGACAGGTCCAAGTAGCATCGCAGTAAGGCACACACATGCCCAGATAAAAAGAGACTTCATCCCCTCTTTTTTAGCTCCGATTATTGACAGGATAAGCGCTGCCAGAGAAAAGATCACCACTAGAGCAGTTACTATAAGGTGCATCACGTTCTGTGGATGACTACTGTCTGCATCTGCTACCCATGGAAAAAGTTTATATCCAACATCCGAAATCCATTCCATAGCAGCAAAGAAATATATTCCCAGCCTCAAAACCTTAGTCTTAAGATTCTGAGAAGCCACGCAGACGGCCATGATAGAAACCAGCCCGCACGGTCCATACAAGGCATTCAGCTGCCCGGCAAGCTCCGCAGATGGAGCTCCGACAGCACTTAGATCACTTACCGCCATGCTAAGCCAGTCATATCCCGGATAAGCAAGAGGCGAAAACACAACCATCGCCGTATATGAAAGCAGACTGATTATTCCACATATACCAAGTTTTGTTAATTTCATAGTGTATCTCCTGTTTTGGGTCTTGTCTTAGTAGGATGCGCCTTGGAAACAAATATCATGGCGTCATAAGCTTCATGAGGATTTTTCCATTCTCT
>JAEEGH010016750.1_pt1 | contig 15732 bp, 13 predicted proteins | sample 9134181 | NCBI WGS metagenome assembly JAEEGH01 (sample SAMN16246544, study PRJNA631951) | gut metagenome | biome: gut microbiome; feature: rumen; material: DP-attached | host: Bos | place: Iran: Karaj | collected 2018-10 | reverse complement strand
GTGTGGCTCACGTTGTCGTAGCCGAAGTCGGAGGTGTTGCGGCGGCGGCCCCAAGGGTCATAGCTCAACCGTTCCACGGTGTTGCCGTGGACGGTGGCCGTGAGGCTGCCTTGGTGGTCTTTCAGCGTGTAGTACATGGCTCAAAACTAATTAAATACCTTTAAATACCATAAACTCTGCACCAGAGGCACAAGTGCTTTGAAGTATTTCAAACCCCATTTGGTTTATTATACCATTATAATATAGCGAATCCAGTTTCCTATCGGTACATCCCCAACCTTTTAACACGGATAAGTATAAATAGTATTGATTAGTAGCCAAAACAATAGAGTCTTCATGATATTCCCAATCAATGTTTTTCCAAACGGAATCTACGGCACCTGCGTTGTTGGCAAGGAAATTTTCCAAAATATCGATGATCTCCTGCAAATAACGATTTCTTTCGGGGATGTCCCCTTCGCTTTGACATTTCATGGCATGTATTCTTCTGCGAATCACAGGTTCGTAACATGAATAATTGTGACCAACAAAACTGATGGAATCCATAAATGAGATTGCTTTATCGTACTCCTGTTTTCCGCACAATACAGCTAACTTACGAATCGACAGATCGTATAGTTCTTCCTCACATCTCGGTAACGCCTCGTCAATAAGCATCAAGGCCGAATCCAAACAATTATCATAGCCTTCTAAATAATAGCGATTATAGAAATAATATCCAGACCATTTATTACAAGAATCGCAGAAATCGTTACTGACAATTTTCAAAGAATGCCGTTGGATACAGCTGGTCAGGCAACCAATCAACAAGAATAAAACAATAAATAATTTGAGTTTATTTTTCATACAGGAAATAATATTTAAAAGTTAACTGTTTTGGAGCCTTTTTTGTTTTGCTCAAATCCCATCTCATCTCGACAGGATACGATTGATCATGCTAATTCTCAAACACGTATCTAAGGATATTTGTCCCCATCCTTAGGGCTTTCTCGCGGGTCTCCTGTGAGTCGTGATGTACACGCTGATCCTCCCAGCCGTCGCCGAGGTCGCACTCGTAGGTGAAGATGCAAACAATTCGGCCCTCGTAAATCAAAGCGAAAAGCTGCGGAGCCTTGCCGTCATGCTCATGTATCTTGGGCAGACCGTTCCTGAAAAGGAAAGGCTTCTGGAAGATGTCATGCGAAAATGGCAACTCCACAAAGTCCAACTCGGGAAACACCTTCTTCATCTGCGGCTCAATGTACTGCCGGATGCCATAGTTGTCGTCAATATGCAGGAAACCACCCGCCAGCATGTAATTGCGAAGGTTCTGAGCCTCTGCAGCATCAAACACCACATTGCCATGACCCGTCATATACACGTAGGGATAGTTGAAAATCTCAGGACTCGAAGGCTCCACCGTTGGCACCTCAGGATTGATATTCGTGCCCATCTCCTGGTTGCAAAACCGAACCAAATTGGGCAACGAAGTGGGATTGCCGTACCAGTCGCCCCCACCACGGTACTTCAACAAAGCAATGTTCAATTGCTGAGACGAAGCAATTAATGGTATTAACAACAATATGATTATTGTAATTTTTTTCATTTTATCTGGTTGATCAATTGGATGGTATGACATGCCACCATGGCGGCGGTTTCCGTTCTTAATCGAGCGTCGCCCAGACTGCAAGGGACGAAACCGTTTTCTTTGGCCAACGCCACTTCCTCGGGGCTGAAATCCCCTTCAGGGCCAATGAGCACCAGCACGTTCTCGCCTTTCTTATAAAGGTCGCAAAGGCAATCCTTCACATCGTCGTCGATCCAGGCGATGAACTTTTGACCTTCGAAGGGTTGCTTCACTAGTTTGTCAAAAGGAATAAGGTCATCGATTTGAGGCAATCTCGACTTGATGGACTGTTTCATGGCAGCCACCATCACCTTCTGGAAACGCTCCACGTTGGCGGCTCGGCGTTCCGAGTGATACGACGTGAACAAACGCACACGGTCGATGCCGATCTCGGTGGCTTTCTCGAGAAACCACTCCGTGCGCTCGTTGAGCTTGGTAGGCGCGATGGCGATCTCGAGGTGGAAGCCCCAATGGTCGTAGCCAGGGCGTTTGTTCGTCAGGTTGACAGTAGCACGCTTTGGCAAAGCCTCCACCAACTCAGCATCGTAGAGGCTCCCTTCCCCGTCGGTCACGCAAAAGGTCTCCCCTTCGGTCATCCGCAGCACTTTCACACAGTGTTTGGACTCCTCTTCGGGAAAAACGTTGAGGCCTTCGGTGGCGTTTTTGAGATAGAAGACGTTCATAGTGGATGCAAAGGTAAGAAAATAGTCGTTTTCCAAACCCTAACAGCTCAATATCATTTCTGGAGAAATTCCCATCTTGGAAAAAGCAAAAAGCTTCTTTCCCAAGTCTTTCAGCGAAGCCCCTAGGTGATAGACCGTATCATCGATGATGAGGAATCGGTCGTGAATGTTGGTGCGTACCTCCATCTCAATTGGAAGATACTGTCGGTTGTGGCTTTCCACATCCTGTTGAAGTTGACGTGAAACACTTTTTGTAACGACTTTGGCCGTCACAGAATTCAAACGTTTGGAAAGCATCATCAATACAGTCTCGTCAACATAGTTGTCAATCAATACGATGCTCTGCTTTGCGGACTTGATCAGATTCGAAACGAAGACTCGAGCGTCGAAGATTTGGCCCTCATAGAAAACACCTTCCACAGGAGGTAACGAGGTACGAACAAAGAAATCAATTTTTTCTTCTGTTTGGCTCACCCGCCGTTCAAGTCTTTCAATTCTTTGAGTGATGGCGTAGCCACGTAATAAATACTCCTTCAATACCTTATTCGCCCATTGGCGAAACTTTGTGGCATTAGCAGAACTCACTCTATAACCCACCGAAAGAATAGCATCTAGATTATAATGCATGAGACTCCTTCTAACCATACGACTGCCCTCCTTGCGAACAACCGAGATTTCCTCGGTAGTTGAAAATGGATCGATTTCACGCTCCTCAAAAATGTTCTTTAGGTGCAATCCGATATTATCAGAAGAGCATCCAAACAGCACAGCCATTTGTGCCTGTGTGAGCCACACGGTCTCATCCTCAACCCTTACCTCCAGTTCAACACTATTGTCAGGCTGGTATAATACGATTTCTCCTTTTTCCATATTCATTTGAATTATGGGCACAAAGAGAGCGTCCTACTTCCAGAGCGATTCCTTCTCCCAATCTTTCGGGAAACCCATGGCAGCAGCATCAACTGATGGAGACTTTCGCAACAGCTGCTTGAAGTCTTTGGAAAAAGTGTTTTGCGCATCAATGGAATTAAGCAAATAGGCGATGCAGCATAGCTGGGGATAGATTTTATCAGGCGGAAAAGAGAAGTCAGACAACCACTTGTGGCCTACTAATGTTTTGGGCATCTGCGGTTTTAAGGCATACCGGCGGTTCCATATTCGGGAATGATGGGCACATAAATTGCGAAGCACCGTCAAACTCTCCAACCAACTTATCAGGAATTCATGTTGTGGAAGTCCAAAATCTTCAGCCACAGATTTCTTTTCCGCTCTGTCATAAAAAACCTGATAAAGCTTCGATAGTGTTCCAAACGAAACAGTCTCAAGAGTTTTCCATGAAGGCGGAAAAGACGGCTTGTCATAGCGTTCAAAGTGTTCTTTGATAAACTCCTCTTTACTTCTATGAAGTTCTCGGTCAACACTGCTTAGGTGCTCAGAAAAAAGATGTCCATCGGTTGCCATATCCACTTGGGTAAACCAAAAAGGCGTATGGTCGCGTGAGAAATGATGGTTGACACGTGAACGAAGCGCCACTTCTATTTGACGTGTAGCACTGAATACCAAATCACGTAAGGCTGTGTCAAACCTATAGAGCTCCAGCGCTTGGTTTAATGAGGCTCCTTGTCGGAAAACATGCGTTTGCTTGTCGATTTCCATCGGCCGGAAATAACAGGCTAAACGGAAATAGCTGACCACAGCAAGAGTTTGGAGCGCTTCCTGTTCATCTGAAATCTGAAGCCCACGCTGTTTCAGCATAGCAAGTAAGTCGGATGTGTCGAGTGCAATCTTATTGTATTCCATATGCAAATAATAAAAAGGTTAGACTTTGGCCTATTTGCATCTCGACATAAAAAAAAGTCTCACCCTGGTACGCTGCTTTTCAGCTCGCGCGGTGAGAATGGTTGCTGCAAAGGTACTACTATTTTATATATTGTCAAGAGTTTTTAAAGATTTTTTTTCGCAATTGGCAAAAAAAATCTCAAATATCAATTAATTTAATCCACATGTTACCAAGGTAAAAATTTCCGCCCTCCCCTCCAAGGTTTCCCAGAGAGCGGGAGGGCGGAAAAAAGGTTGGAACAACCTTATAACGATCTGTTAATAGGCATTGTAAACCAGGCGAACAGAATAGGCATCACTCAACCAGGCGGATGCACTTACATTAGTGGAAAAATCATAAACCGAACCATAAACACTCACACGCGTATATTTGTATTCATTACTTGCCCAATAGTAGCCCTTAGTTCCAACACCATTCTCAAAACCATTTGGATTTGTTCCTCCTTCTCGGCAACCACAAAATGGCAAAAATACGCAACCCGAAGACTCATAATTTGTCCACTCGGAACGGTTGATATCGTTAACGCTCGGAGTAGAAATCGTATTGATCCCACTAAGTTCATGCGGTGATACATTTTCCCAACCATCAGGAAGCAAGATAAGGCCATTTACACCATTTACCTTGGCTGTGGCATACGCATTTATCGATCGACCTGCTCTAACGCATGTTACGAAATCCCATTCTTCCCACGTTAATGTTCGCCACCCACTGTTCTCAGAGTTACCTCCATTGGAAATGGCATTGTACCCCCAATCAGCGTTGCCACTCAAGATATTACTTGAATTATAATAGTTCGGATCACTCTCCGTACTCCATGGCTGGTAACAAGTCTGACCATTATTGTATCCGCTTGTGCCATAACCGAAAAGGTCACGGTCGACTGTCTTCCCGGCAGTGAATTGTCCTTCTCCGACAATTTCCCATTGTTCGTCGGCAAACTTCCAATAAGCACCCGTGTTGTTAGCATCGCCATTACCGGCACTACCAATATACTGCAAGTTGCCTTGGGAGAACCAAACCTGTCTTAAATCACCTTGGCCATCGTCATACACGGTAAACAAGCCACCTTTAGCTCCCACTGGTCTTACAGTAGGAATCTCAATTCCTTCGGACAAGAACTGACTCTCGGAAATGGCAGGGACATCGAAAGTTTTATCACCTACTACTGTAGTAATCGTACCAGTCGTCGTGGCTTGAGGCAACAGGATGGTCCAGTAATAGCCATCACGTTTGGTTATGTTGATTGCGCCATCAGCATCAGCCTTGTCGTATGTAAAGGTATTGTCGGCAAAATTCACATTCACCCGATTGTTCATCCCCTTAATGGTAAGATTGGTAGGGGCACCATCGGCGGTAAACTTCACCAAGGCGCATTTGTTGAGCAGAACGGATTTGTATTGTGTTTGGCCCGAGGTGTAGTTCCCTTGCGAATGGTTGTAGGCAATCACGGGAAGTTTGCCTGTTTGCTGGTCGCTGATATCAACCGTAAAAGTCTTTCCAACTGGGTCGATAGTTGGATTGAAACCCCTACCAAAGAAATAGAATTGGAGTGGTTTCCCTTCAGTAGGTTCATCGATGCTTCCAACAAAGTAATAATAGTTGCCTTCCAAATAAGAACTTTGTCCTGACAGTGTTCCCAAATAGGAGCCTTCGCTAACCACGTAGATAAGGTCGCCGTTTTCAAAGTAAATGTCACCATTAGCGTAATTAATACCATGTTTGGAGCCGTCACCACCGTCCACGGTAAGCGAAATGTTCACTTTCTTGCCATTGTTGGCGGGAGTTTCGGTGGTGTTGTCCTTCTTGCACTGGGCAAACGTTACAAGCAACGCCATCGTCATGGCGATCAAACCAAACTTTTTCATTGTTGTTCCTCCTTTCTCTTGATGGCCGCATAACCTGCACCTGCCAAAACCAGCATGACGATTCCGCTACCAACGGGTGCTTCTTGGCCGAATCCTTGAATTGCGATTCCGCCGGTCATATCAACCTCACCAGAACCACGCATACCAAGCAAGCCTTCTTGTTTTTCAGCATTGCCAGTTCCATAGTAAACCTCGTCGAGAGTGCCATTGAGTTGGAACAGACCTTGTGCCGTAGCGCCAAGAGGCAACACAAACGCCATCATCAGCGCAAGGACCAATGTTTTCATTTTCTTTTTCATTGTTGTATAATTAGATTTAATTGTACTATTCCGCTGCAAAGAAAGCACAATTAAATGGAAGGATTTCAGGTATTTACACCCGAAAAAAATGAAGAGTTATGAACAATCCGAAATCAGTCCGCCAATCCGTTGCGATAGGCGTAATTCACCAATTCAACGGTCGATTTGCAGTTCAGCTTACTGAAAATCCGCTCCTTGTGGCCTTCAACAGTACGTTTGCTAAGGTTCAGCACATCGGCGATTTCCTGAGCGGTCAAGCCCTTCACACACAAACGGACAATCTGCAACTCGCGTGATGAAAGCGTGACGCTGACACCCTCTGCCTTTGAGGAATCACGGTCCCTGAAAAGCGCATCGATGCAGGTCTTCAGCTCCTCCGGCTTCACCGTCTTGCCGATATACCCATCAATGGCTTCTTCAACCGTACTCATAGCGGAGTCGTCCAAATGATAACCCGTAATCAGCAGAATTTTGACATCGGGAAACGCCTTTTTGGCCGTTTCAATCACATCGCCACCCGTCCCGTCGGGCAGATAATAGTCGAGCAAAACCAAGTCAATGCCAAGGTCTTTGGCATGAAGCAACTCCACCGCTTGGCTGACGCTCTCGGCCTCGGCCACCACCTCGCAGCCTGAGTCGGCATAATTCAACGCCATCCGCAATCCGGTGCGGTACATCGGATGGTCCTCAACAATCATCACCCTGATTTTTTGACTTGGTCTCATGGTCACCCCTTGTTTACTGTGAAACTCACTTTCGTTCCCTTGCCCTCTATACTCTCTATGGCAATCCCGCTACCGATCCTCTCTGTCAGCTGGCGGCTCACCATGAGTCCGATGCCGGTGCCCATCTCGTTTTGCGTCCCCTCTTCAGAGGCAGTTGTCTTTTTCAACAAAACCGCCAGTTTCTCCTTGCTGATGCCAACACCGTTGTCCTCCACAACGATGCGATAGCGGGTGCCTTCCTCAACGGCACACAGCTTGATGGCACCTCCGGGGTTGGAGTACTTTATTGCATTCGACAAGAGGTTCTGCAAGACGATCCTTGAGATATTGACGTCATCGAAAACCTCCCACTCGGTGGGCACCTCGTTCACGATCACCAACGACTTCATCGCAGCATGGGCCGCCTGTTCGTCAACCACCTTTTGCACCAACTCGCGCAGATTGAACAACGAGGCTTGGCTTCCGTCATCGCCCAGTTCCCTCTTTACCCAACAGATCAGGTTCTGCAACTTTTCCTTCATTTGGTTGGCCATCAGTTTCATCCCTCCAAGTCCCTCCTTGAGCTCCGCGGGGGGAATGGTCTCGACGTGGTCATACATCATGTCGAGCATCTGCACCTGGGTGTCGATAGGCGCCTTGATGTCGTGCGAAACCACGGCAAACAGACGGTCCTTGAGCTTGTTGCGACGTTTCAGCAACTCGTTCTGCTTTCTGCGCTTGAACGCCAAGTGAAGCAGCAGGGCGGCCAAGATGACAAGAAACACCACCACCACGACAAGCAAGACCATCCGGTGCCGACTCTTCTCGTTTTGGGCCTGTTGTTCCGCAATCTCACGCTCCTTCTCAGCCGTTTGGTACTTCACCTGATATTCACGAATCAGCGCCTGTTGTTCTTGGTTGTAGATGGTATCCCTCCAAGCGTTGCATCGCTCAAGATACTCGACGGACCTTTCGGGATGGTTTTTCTTGGAAGCCAAGTAGGCTCCATTCAGGCTCTCCACGCAAAACTCGTCGAGTTCGAACTCCTCAGCCATCTCCGCAGCTTGGACGTAGTATCTTTCAGCATCGTCAAGGCGCCCCGTCCGATAGGCAAAGTCGCCTTGAAGAATAGAGGCCCCTGTCTTCAGGAAAACCAAATCCTGATCTTCGATGATGACCATGGCCGAATCCAACTCCGCCATGGCTTCCCGGACTCTTCCCTCCTCGAAATGGGTTTTAGAGACCGTGATGAACCTGTTGGCCATCTTCTCGGGCCGATCACCATAAAGGCGCGACAGGTCGAGACTCTGTTCCGCATAGTCCACCGCAGTCCTCACCAACGAGGCCCTCTCTGGGTCGTCTTCGGCCATCTTGGAAATCCGGATCATATACACTTCAGCCAAGTTCATATAATAGGCGGCCAAATCGAGATTGTTCCTCGGATCGGTCCCCACCTCCCCTAACATCTCGATACACTTGAGATACATTTCCTCCGCCATGTCGCATTCCTCCATCATCGTATAGATGTTGGCCACGTTGTTGATCTCATAGCGCTTGTTGGTCAAGGCTACCGGACTTCCTATCTCATCCAACAGATCGCTGCACTTGTTATAATAATGGATGGCCTCGTTGAACTGCCCCATGCGCTGGCACGAGATACCCATGATATTGTAGCACCCGGCCAGATCCATCAGATTGTCCGTCTCGTGAAAAAACGGCTCGGCAATCTGCATGTAATGCACCTGCTGCTCATACTCGTCTATCCCGAAAAAATACTGAATCATCATCTTCAACAGCTGGGTTTTGACGACCTCTTTGTCCGTATCCGCATCGAAATCCACTGGAGCGCCAATGGAGTCCATGATGGTTTGGGCGGCTACAAAGGCCCTCTGGCCCTGTTCACGCTCAAAGATCGTGTACTGCGTATCGAAAAAGTCATCCGAGCCCACAGGATCACCCATTGACAACAAGGGGAGAAAGACAAGGGCCAATAGCAATGGAACCAAACGTTTCATATCAGTCACGCTTTAAAAAAACGGAACAAAAATAAGAAAAGCAATATGAATAATATTAGGTATAAATACCTGATTTTCGTTCAATCACATCCGTTCCGGCATGCCGATGCCGAGAAGTCCCGAGGCATTACGCAACAGCGCTGCCACCATGGCGCAGATCTGGAGGCGGAACATACGACGGTCGGGGTCTTCCTCCTTGAGGATGCTGCACTCCTGGTAGAACTGGTTGAACTCCTTGGCGAGGTCGAAGATGAAGTTGGCGATCATCGCGGGGCTGCGGCCCTCGGCGGCTTGGTTCAGCACCATCGGCCAGCCGTACATCATCACGACGATCTCCTTCTCCTTGGGTTGCAGGTCACATACCTTCACCTCGCTCTCGAGTTGTATGCCTTGTTCGGCGGCCTTGCGGAGCACCGAGCAGATACGGGCATGGGTGTATTGCACGAAAGGACCCGTGTTGCCGTTGAAGTCGATGGACTCCTCGGGGTTGAACAGCATGGTCTTCTTGGGATCGACACGGAGGATGAAATACTTCAAAGCGCCCAAACCGATGGTGTGATACAGTTTGTCGGCCTCCTCAGATGTGAGGTCCTTGGCCTTGCCCAACTCATCGGAAACGGCTTTAGCGGTAGCCACCATCTCGTCCATGAGGTCATCGGCATCGACCACGGTACCTTCACGCGACTTCATCTTGCCATTGGGCAGTTCCACCATGCCGTATGACAGGTGTTCGATGTCCTTTCCCCATTCGCGACCCAGACGCACCAGCACCCGTTTCAGCACGTCGAAGTGATAAATCTGTTCGTTACCGACCACATAGATCAGCTTCTCAGGGTCGTATTCCTCCACACGTAGTTGGGCGGTGCCGAGGTCTTGTGTCATATACACCGAGGTGCCGTCGCGGCGGAGCAACAGTTTCTCGTCAAGTCCCTCGTCGCGGAGGTCACACCACACCGAGTTGTCGTCGCGGCGGTAGAGCACGCCTTTCTCGAGGCCTTCCTGAACGAGCGACTTGCCCAGCAGGTAGGTTTGGGATTCGTAATAGATTTTATCGAAACTTACGCCCAGGCGTTTGTAGGTCACGTCGAAGCCATCGTACACCCACTGGTTCATCATCTCCCAAAGCTGGCGCACCTCAGGGTCGTTGGCTTCCCATTGGCGGAGCATCTCACGGGCTTCCTGCATCAGGGTGGACTGGGCTTCAGCTTGGGCTTTGGCCGCTTCCTGAGCCTTCTCGTCGAGCGTGTCGAAATCGGCAGGCAACAAAGTCTTGAGTTCTTTTTTATACTCCTTATCGAAAAGCACATAGAAGTCACCGATGAGGTGGTCGCCTTTCTTGCCTGTGGACTCGGGTGTACATCCGTTGCCCCATTTCTTCCACGCCAGCATGCTCTTGCAGATGTGGATGCCGCGGTCGTTGACCAGGTTCACCATCACCACGTCCTTGCCGTTGGCCTTGAGAATTTCGGAGACGCTCCAACCCAGGAGGTTGTTGCGGATATGGCCCAGATGCAAGGGCTTGTTGGTATTCGGCGAAGAGTATTCAATCACCACTTTTTTACCCTCGGCGGGGCGGCGGCCAAAGTTCTCCTTCTCGTGGTTCTCACGGAAGAAATCGAGCCAGAAGCTATCTGATATCAGGATGTTGAGGAAGCCTTTCACCACGTTGAACTTGGCGATCATCGTGGATTCCTTCATCATTTCGGCACCCATCTCATTGGCCAGTTGCTCGGGGTTGCGGCCCGCCAGTTTCCCAAACGGGAAAACCACTACGGTGAGGTCGCCCTCAAATTCGGGCCTTGTCTTTTGGAAATTGACTTGTTGGGCATTGGGTTCTTGTCCGTATAAAGTCTTGAACGACTTGATAAAGAGTTGTTTAAGTATTTCTTCTAACATAATTGTAAATATAATTTGGTGCAAAGATACGTTTAATTCTTTTTTATAAGGAGAAAAACATTACTTTTGCCTCTTTAAACAATGATATGCGTCGTACAATAACAACAATACTACTTCTCTTGCTGGTTTCCGTGCTTTTTGCAGGCCAGCGCCTAATCGAGAAGCGGAGACTATTCAAAAAAGTCGTCTTCCCTGTCATTGAAACGCCCGCTGTCTTTTCTGGAACCATCGACGACAGGGACTATCTCTTTTTCATTGAGCACAGCGACAGTTTGAACGTCAAAGGTCATTACATGTCGTTGGAAGAGACCTTGGCCGACACCTTGCCGTTTCATCTGGAAGCCCGTGGACGTAATGCCAGGGTGTATTACAACGGCGAGAAGGAAACCTTCCGTCCCCGTGTCAAGTCGATGGACGAACGCCATTCGGACGGTCATGCCCGTTTGAGTCTTTTCAAAACGGCATTTTATCATTTTCAGATCCACGAGACCCCGTCTTTCCTTGATCTGGAAAACCACCGCTATGAAGACACCTTGTTTGAAGTGAAAGAGGTCAGTGACATCTGTTATGCCCATGTTGAAGGTTTTTGGTCGGAATTGGGCGACGAAACCGATGTCACCGACAAGGTTTTCAAGATGGCGGACGCCATTCACGAGACCCCTTTGGACCTTCATCTTGACTTGTTTATGCCACAAGGCGACACTTTGTCCAAGCGTCCCTTGGTGATGTTGGTCCACGGAGGTGCCTTTTATTTTGGGTCGAAAGACGACAAGTCAATCACCCATTGGTGCCGTCATCTCGCCTCGCAGGGTTATGTGACGGCTTCCATCGATTATCGGATAGGCTTTCTTCCCACCAAGGCCAGCATTAGCCGAGCCGGTTACCGGGCCATACAGGACGCCCACGCCGCTATGCGTTTCTTGGTCTCGCATCAAGAAGACTATTGCATCGACACTTCCATGATCTTCGTGGGTGGCGCCAGTGCCGGAGCCATCACGGCACTCAACCTCGCCTTTATGACCAATGAGACGCGTCCCGAATTCAGCCATGGGAGTTTCCTGCGTCCTGAGCTGGGCGACATCGACACCTGCGGCAATGCCATCAGGGCTGACTTCCGCCTCAAAGGGATCGTGGACATGTGGGGAGCGCTCCCCGACACCACTTATCTCCACGGAAAGAACATTCCGATTCTTGCCTTCCATGGCAATGCCGACAACATCGTTCCCTACGATTACGACTATCCCTTTGGCCTCGCCCGTCCGATCAACACGCTTTTGGCCGAAAGGATGTATGGTTCGTCGTGCATCGTCGACCGTGCCGTCAAACTGGGATACAACGCACGCCTCTTCACCTTTGTGGGCTTTAAACACTCACCCCATGTCAACCCCGAAACCAAGGCGTTGAATTCCAATTTCTACATCATCCAAGACATGATGTCGGATTTCTTCCACGACATCGTCGCGCCTGAAGAACTGAAGATCGTCGAGGAGGACAACTCCTACAGCGTGAGTCCCGAGCCATTGTGGGCCAGCTGGCAGGTCGAAGGCGGCGTCATCATTTCCTCTGAAAACAACTCCGTGAAGGTAGCTTGGATTCACAATGCGCCAGAACATAGCATCACCGTATCGGCTTCGATGCCATACGGTGTCGGACAAACCGAGACAATAGTCATCAAACCTAATAGCTAGCCGTCAAACAATTACTATGAAAAAAACGGCCTTACTTCTCATCATAGGTCTCGTGCTGACCTCCTTCATGTCGTTGAAAGCACAGACCACTCCCCCTTCCCGCCTCAAAGTAGGCGTGGTGCTGGGCGGCGGCGGCGCCAAAGGTGCTTCCCATATCGGTGTATTGAAATACCTGGAAGAAATGGGCATCCCTGTCGATTATGTGGCCGGAACCAGCATGGGCTCCATTATCGGTGGCTTCTACGCCATGGGGTATTCGCCTGACGAGCTCACGAGGCTCATCTCAAACATCAACTGGTCACAATACATCGGTAACAGCATCGAAAGACAACTGACCTCGAAGGAGGTGCGTGAGCGCAACAGCACCTTGCAGCTTCAGGTGCCGTTCAGTGCGGACAATTTCTTTGACAGTGACCCCAATTCCAGCTTCATCAGTCAGTTGCCGAGTTCATACGTCAACAACAGTGCGTTGATCAACCTTTTCAACGATTTGTGCGTAGGGTACCAAGAGGAGATGGACTTCAACGACTTGCCCATCCCCTTCGCCTGTGTTGCCACCGACATGATCAAAGGCGACGAGGTGGTACTGCGCAGCGGCAGCGTGCCTACCGCCATGCGGGCCAGCATGGCCATCCCCGGGTTGTTCTCCCCTGTGGTCATGGGCGACAAAGTGCTGGTGGACGGTGGCTTGGTAAACAACTTCCCCGCCGATGTGCTTCGTGAGATGGGAGCCGACATCATCATCGGCGTCGAGGTGACCTCCACCAAAGACGTCTCCATCCAGGACATCAAGTCATTACCCCAAGTGTTCGCGAGACTGCTGATTAACACCACGAGCGCCAAACGGGTTGAGAACCGTGCAATATGCGATGTGCATATCATCCCCGACATCAGCGGCTTCGGAATGCTCAGCTTCACCCCTGATGCCATCGACACTCTAGTAAGCAGAGGCTACAAGCAGGCTAGCGAGTTCCACGACCAGCTATTAGCCATCAAAGAAGCCGTCGACGCCTCTGCCGGACAGCCGGTCACGAAAACCCTCCATGCACCTCATGCCAAAGACCTCTCTGTAGACACGGTGCTGATCAACTCCATCACCTTCAACGAGGTCAGTGAAAAGGAAAACCGTTGGCTCGTCCGCAAAGGAAATCTTCACGAAGGAAACCGTTACCTGGAAAAGGACATCAACAAAGCCGTAAAAATCTTTCGTGGAACGGGCTGCTTCGACGAAATCACCTATCTGGTCAAAGAGGCGGACTCGCTTCATCGGAACGACCAACTCTCCAACGCCTACAACCTTGAAGTCAACGTGAAACATGCAAAGCCCCATCTCATCGGCTTGGGTGTACGCTACGACACAGAGGAAGGTGCCGCGCTATTGCTCAAACTTGGCTTGAACGAGAAGAAGTTCAATGGATCGAAACTCAGCCTCAGCGCAAAACTGAGTTACAACCCAAAATTGAATCTTACCTATAGCTATTCCCGCGCGGGTTTGGCCAATTTCAATCTGGCTTACGACTTCAGAAACGAGCATTTCACGACAACGACCCCATTTATCATGGAAACAGAGTTGGCCAACTTGAAGTGCCGCGAGCAGAAGTTGACCGCCTCCATCTCCCAGTTCCATCTGCTCAACATGAGCACTACCTTGGGGGTATCCCTCATTAGCACTCATTTCGACAAGTCGTCAATGGATGAGACCGTGTTTGACATCTGGTTTACGCCCAATAGGTTTGTCACCCCGTTCTTCAATTTCAAATACGACAACTTGGACGATCCCTATTTCGCTCGGCACGGCCTCTATGCCAATTTGAACACCCATTACTATTGGGATCCCAAGGATGGCAACAACAACAACTTCGACTTTAGCTTTGCCTTGCAATACCATTTCACGCCCATGAATGGCCGTTTGACAATCATTCCACAGGCATACGGCAGGTATTTCCTCAACGAGACTTTCTTTTACAATTTGAGAAACAGGTGTGGAGGAGAGATTGAAGGACGCCATTTCGAGAACCAGCTGCCTTTTATCGGCATTTCCTATATGGAAACCTTTGGCGAAGCCCCAACCTTCCTCAAGATCGCCCGATGCGACCTCCAGTACAATGTATTTGGGAAACACTATATTACAGCAATTTACAATGCATTAAACCTTCACAATTATTATTTTCATGGTGCCGGCCTGAAATACTCTTATAACAGCCCTATAGGTCCCGTTTCACTGTTGGCACAATGGAGCAATCTTTATAACAGCAAATTCAGTTTGTATTTCTCATTCGGATATACCTTTTAACTTTAAATAACTATCTACTATGAAAAAACTAGCAATTTTCGCAGTGCTGCTCTCCATGATGACGATCAGCGCTCAAGCTCAATGGTTTGATTTTTCGGAAAACATGAATCGCGCCGTTTTCGGCATCAACACTGGCCTGGTGGGTTACAAGAATGTTGGCGATCTCGCTATTGGCGACACCTGGAATTTTGCCGATGTCGGTGTAGGTGTCAGTGTCGCCATCGCAGGGGTATATGTCGACTTTGTTTACGTTAATCCAGACCACCGTTTCGACAGCCACATCATTATGGGCAACTGGGATGACCACTCTGCTTTAACCATCAATGCCGGTTATCAGATACCCATTTATGGCAACTACGTGTTCATCACCCCTATGATTGGTTTAGCCCGTGTCACCACCGGTTACACCGAAGGCAACAATATTGGCATTGATACCGAGACGGAATCCATCTACCACAAGTACACCGCAACCTGGCACCGCAACGATTTCAACTACGGCGCAGGCCTCACCGTGGTGCCTTGCAAATGGTTTGAAATCAACGCCACTTGCACCGCCCATGCTGCCACTGCCGGCGTCGCCTTCAACCTGATGAACTATCGGGACTAATTTTTTTTAGAAAAACTCCTTTATCAGAAAAAAAGATTGTATCTTTGCATTCCGATGATGTACGAAAAAGTGTCACCGGAATACTTCATAAAAGGAATCGAGACGGTTGCTTTACAGCAGCCGTCTTTTTTTTGATATCAACAAACTAAATACAATAAGCCATGTCCATCTCACTGAAAAACCGCAGCCTGATCTCCATCAGCGACTACACTCCTGAGGAGATTTGCCACGTGCTC
>JAEEGH010016746.1_pt1 | contig 15734 bp, 17 predicted proteins | sample 9134181 | NCBI WGS metagenome assembly JAEEGH01 (sample SAMN16246544, study PRJNA631951) | gut metagenome | biome: gut microbiome; feature: rumen; material: DP-attached | host: Bos | place: Iran: Karaj | collected 2018-10 | reverse complement strand
CAATCTTCTTGTTGGCAATCAGCTTGCCACGGGCAAAGATAGGCTGTGTGAGCGAACCGATGGCAGAGAGCAGTATCTTGCCGGGGTCGACAATCATACCACCAGCCGAGTTGGTCCAGCCGGCAGAGCCGCTGAGTGTGATGCTGGGATAGAAGGCCGAACGGGCTGCCGCCGTATTGTAGAAAGCCTCCTCCATGGCGTAGTTAGCCAGGCGGATGTCAGGACGGTTCTCCAGCATCTGGGCCGGTATGCCAATCTTCAGGTACTTGGTGTCGAACATGCGTTCTTCGGCATCACCCATCGCCTCGGCATGATGCAGTCTGGAACTGCCCCACTTCTGACGGTCGATGTGCTGCGGGCTGACAGCCAGCAGCTTGCAGATGGCATTCTCGACGGCACGGATGTTGCGGCGGGTATCGACAATCTGCGTCTTCACGCTCAGGTAAGAAGCCTCCATCTGGTTGACTGCGGTGCTATAGGCCTTGCCGTTCTCCCAAAGCGTCTGCTCAGTATTAAGTGACTTGTTCCACAAACTATCAGTCTGCATGAGGATTTCCAGCTGGCGGTCGAGCACCTGCAGCATTAAGTACTGCTGGGCCGTGATGGATATGAGGTTGGAGCGTATGGCCTCCTGCTGCATCTGAGCCTGCAGGAGCACAGCCTTGGCTGCGCGCTTCTTGTTGGTGATGGAGCCAAACACGTCAATGTCCACCGACAGTTGTAGCGGCAGGGTGTAGGTCTTGGCAACTGGACTCTTATCGAAGCTGGAGAGCGTACCCTGAGGGGCAAAAGCCAATGAGGGCAGGTAAGCCAGCTTTGCAGCCGTCAGCGCAGCCTGGCTCTTCTCGACGGCAATGCGTGCGGAGTTGAGGTCGGTATTGTTCGCCAACACCTGCTCTATCAACTGCTGGAGCAGCGGGTCGGTGAAGAACTCGCGCCATGACATCTGGGCGATGGTCGTTTCGCCAGTGGCCGCCTTGACGCTCTCGTCAGAGCCAAAAGCATCGGACGGCGTGGGGGTATTCTGCGCGTACTTATTATATATACCGCAGCCCGTGAGCATAAAACCCACGGCTGCGACAGCGATGATATTCTTGATTTTCATAATTTCTTCGATATTGCGTTATTCCGTTATGACGTTATTCCGTTACAACGACATCGTTATTCTCTACTTTCACTTCTTTCCCTTGGAACTTCTCGTGCAGTTTCTGGAACACGATGAAGAAGGCCGGGACGACGAAGAGCAGGGCAATTGTACCGATGCCCATACCACCAATGACACCCAGGGCGAGGGCACGGTTACCGTTGGCACCGGCACCACCCTCAATCACAAGGGGAATCATACCGATAATCATCGTGGCCACCGTCATCAAGATGGGGCGCAGACGTTCCTTACAAGCCTCGAAGGCTGCCTCGGCGATAGTCATGCCCTGAGCACGGCGCTCTGTGGCGAACTCGGTAATCAGGATGGCCGTTTTAGCCAACAGACCAATCAACATGATGACACCCGTCTGTAGGTAGATATTGTTGTCCATGCCGGGCAATCCCTGCGTATAACCAAGATATGCGAACACGAAGGCACCCATCAGACCGAAGGGCACGCTGAACAGCACGGCCAACGGGGTGAACCACGAGTTGTAGAGCGATGCCAGGATAAGGTAAATCAGGATGGCGCAGATGACGTAGATGAGGGCAGTGGCATTAGAGCCGGAAGTCTCCTCGACCTCACGCGACATACCACTGTACTCGTACGTGGCGGTTCTTGGCATCTCCTTCTCGAACACCTCGGCAATGGCCTTATGAGCGTCTCCCTCAGTGTATCCACTGCCGGGGGACACGATGCAGGTGATGCTTTGGAACAGGTTGAAGTGCTCGATGTTGGAAGGACCGACAATCTCCTTCAGCGTGACGAACTGGGAGATGGGGGTCATCTTGCCGCCCTTCACCTGCATGAAGATATTCTGAAGCGACTGCGGGTCGAGGCGGTATTCGGGCGACGCAGCAGCCATGATGCGATAGACCTTACCAAACTGGTTGAAGTTGCCAATATACGCACCGCCGCAGAAAGAACCCAGCGTGTTGAGTACGGCTTCTGGCGTCACACCGGCACGGTCGCACTGGGCGGCATCGACCTCGACGCGATATTTCGGGAAGCGCTCAGAGTACGTTGACATGGCAGTGGCTATCTCCGGACGCTCTGACAGTTTAGCCAGGAAGTGCTCAGTATGCTTGGCAAACTCCGACAGGTTGCCATCGGTGGGATCTTCTACCATGAGCATGATGTCATTACTGGTACCATAGCCTGGAATCTGCGGCATCTCGAACGGAAGCACCCGCAAGTTCTTGATGTCTTGGCAGTCAAAGTAGAAACGATACCTGACGAGGGTAATAAAATGGTTCATACCAGCACGGTCATCCCAGTTCTTCAGACGTACCACCATCGTACCGTAGTTGGAACCCGCACCCGATATCATACCATAACCACAGACTAAAGCGAAACTCTCCAGTTCGGGAATCTTTTTCACCTTGGCCTCAACGGCTTTCGCCATTTCACGGGTCTGCTTCAGCGTGGAGCCTTCGGGAGCCTGTATCTCAACCAAGAAAACACCTTGGTCTTCCTGTGGCACGAGACCTGAAGGCAGGCTCTTCATGAAGAACACCAGCAACACGGCAGCCAGCGCCAGCACGCTCCAAGCCAATAGGGGGCGCTTGATGAACTTCTGGACAGCCTTGCTGTATTTATTATAGATGGCGCTATAGCTGACTTCATACGCTTTCTTTGTATAATAGGTCAGGCCCTTGCCTTCCTTCTTGCCATTGGTCATCTTCAGCATGATGGCACAGAGAGCGGGACACAGCGTCAAGGCCGACACGCACGACAGACCTACGGACGAGGCAATGGTGATACCAAACTGAGTAAAGAACGTTCCTGAGGTTCCCGGCATGAAAGTCACGGGGATGAACACAGCCATGAACACCAGCGTACACGATACCACAGCAACAGACACCTCGTTCATGGCCTGACGGGTGGCTTCGCGAGCATCGCTGATACCACCCTCCATCTTCGCCATGACAGCCTCAACCACCACAATGGCATCATCGACCACCGTACCAATGGCAAGCACGAGTGCGAACAGCGTCAAGATGTTGAGCGAGAAACCGCATATTGACACGACGGCAAAGGTGCCCAACAGCGACACAATAATCGAAATAGAAGGGATAATGGTAGCCTTGAAGTTCTGCAGGAAGAAGAACACTACAAGCACCACAAGGATAATGGCGATGACAAGTGTCTCCACCACATTGTGGATAGCAGCAAAGAGGAAGTCGTCACTGGTCATCAGGGTTACGAACTCCAATCCCGCCGGCATCGTTGCCTTCATTTCCTCAAACGTCTTGTTGATGCTGGCGTTCACCTGAGTGGCATTAGCACCTGGGGCCGCGAATACCATGCAGAGGGCACCCGGCTTGTCCTGGATGTTCGATGTGAAGTTGTAGCTCATGGCACCAATCTTCACCTCTGCGACGTCGTTCAGGTGCAGAATGCCACCACCACTGGTGCGCAGCACGATGTTGTTGAACTCCTCGATGGTCTTCAGCGTACCCTTGTACTGCATAGAGTACTGGTAGGAGTTCTCCGACTGTTCACCCAAGGAACCCACACCAGCCACGAAACTCTGTCCACCAATCGCTGCGAAGACGTCGTTAGGGGTCAGTCCGTACTGTGCCATCACATCGGGCTTCATCCAGATGCGCAGGGCGTACGTGTTACCCAAGCTCTGCACATTGCCCACACCGGTGACACGCATCAGTTTCGGTCTGATGTTGATATCGATATAGTTCGACACGAAGTCTTCGTCGTACTTGCCGTCGGCACTCCTCACGGCGAAGATGCGCAGGATGTTGTTCTGTCGCTTCTCCACCTTCACACCGACCTTGTTCACGTCAGCAGGCAACAGAGCCTGGGCGCGCGTTACGCGGTTCTGCACATTCACCGTAGCCATGTCGGGGTCGGCACCCTGCTTGAAATAGATGTTGATTTCCACATCACCATTCGACGAGGCTTTTGAGGTCATATAGGTCATATCATTCACACCATTGATGGCCTCCTCCAACGGCTGGATGACCGACTTCATCACGGTGTTCTCGTCAGCACCAGTGTAGCTAGTGCTGACATTGACCGTAGGCGGTGCAATGTCGGGATATTGCTCTACTGGCAGTGTGCTCATTGAGATGTAGCCCACCAGCGCTATCACAATCGAGATGGCACATGCCATCACGTACTTATTAATAAATATATTGTTCTTCATAATGCGGAAGCGTATTATTCACTTTTCACTTCTTCTTTTGGATACAGCACCTTTTGTCCCTCGGTTACATTATTGGCACCAGTAGTCACAATCTGGTCACCCTCATTCAGACCGCTGGTCACGATAAAGTCCTTGCCGTTGCCAGTGTCTTCTGTGGTCACTTCGATAGCCGTTGCCGTGCTGTCGGCCTTCACCTTAAAGACTTGCGCCTTGTCCTGCAGACGTACCACGGCATACTGCGGAACTACGATAACCGACTTCTCTTCAAAAGGCATGACGATAGTACCTTGAATACCAGAGTACAGATGACCGTCGGGATTGGGATACGATACCTTGCAGGTCAGCGAGCCTGTTTCTGCATTGACCACACCAGTCAGACTGACGACACGCCCCTTGTGGGGATATTCAGTACCGTTCTTCATCACAAACGTGGCGGGGGGCAGATTAGCGATATACTTCTCTACATCGTTGCCTTTCATGCCCTCCTTCACCATAGCCTCGACAATAGACTCCGTTACCGAGAACTCAGCGTACATAGTCGTGTTGCCACTCAGCATAGTCAGCTGTGTCATAGGTGATACCTGGTCACCAGTACGCACGGGGATTTCACCGATGATACCCGATACGGTTGCCGTGATGGTGCAGAAACCGAGGTTCACTTTCGCACGGTTCACTGCAGACTTGGCCTGGGCCACTGAAGCCTGGGCCTGCTTGTAGGAGTTCTCAGAGTTGCTCAACATATAGCTGCTGACGATTTTCTTCTCAAACAAGTTCTTATTCGACTCATACTCCAGTTTGGCAGAGTTTTCCTGAGCCAGGGCTGCCTGCAGATTAGCCTGTGCTGCCTCCAGTTCCAGCTGAGCGTTGCGGGAGTCGATGATAAAGAGCGTCTGTCCCTTCTTCACCTGCTGACCTTCAGTCACGCAAATCTTCATCAGCTGTCCGCTGACCTGCGGTGTAACTGTCACATCGTTCTGGCCTTTCATCTTGGCACTGAACTTGTAAGGTAACTCAATGTCTGATTTCTTTACTGTCATCGTTTCGAACGATGATTTTGTCTCCTTGGGCATGTCTACTCCACAAGATGCCAAGCCAATAGCGGCTCCAAGCATCCAAGCCCATTTCATTACATTCTTTTCCATTTTTATAGCTTTAAAAATATCGTTATTGCTCGTTACTAGTGTATTATCACCGCGCAAAGATACAATTTTTAATTTAATTATAAGTAGGAAATCCCAAAAAACAATCGAAAAATATGCGATAATATCTTCGTCGAATCGATTTTTTGTACTATCTTTGCAGGCAAATAATCATAAAACAGGTAAAATGATACAATCAATGACGGGCTACGGCAAGGCTGTCGTGGCCTATAAGGAAAAGAAAATCCATGTTGAGGTGAAGTCGCTGAACTCCAAGCAACTTGACCTGAATACCCGTATTGCTCCCCTTTACCGTGAGAAGGAGATGGAGATGCGCCAGATGGTGGCTGAAGCCCTCATCCGAGGTAAGGTTGACATGAGTGTATGGGTGGAGAAGGATACTGCGGTAGATGCTACGCCTGTCAATGCCGCCCTCGTAGTGAACTACTATAATCAGATCAAGACCATCTCTGAGAAGACTGGCATCCCTGTGCCCGAAGACTGGTTCTACACCCTGCTCCGTATGCCTGATGTGCTGACGAAGACAGAGATGGAAGAACTCGACGAGGAAGAGTGGATCGTGGTCAAGGAAGGTGTGAAGGAGGCCCTGAAGAATCTTGTGGACTTCCGTATCCAGGAGGGTGCTGCCCTGCAGAAGAAGTTTGCCGAGAAGGTGGATAACATCGAGCAGCTGTTGGCCTCGATCGTGCCTTATGAGCAGAGCCGGGTGGAGAAGATCAAGGCCCGCATCGTCGACGGTCTGCAGCAGATCCCCGGTGTGGAGTACGATCGCAATCGTCTGGAGCAGGAACTGATTTACTACATTGAGAAACTCGATATCAGCGAGGAGAAGCAGCGTCTGACGAACCACTTGAAGTATTTCCGCGATACGATGAACGAGCCAGCAGGACAGGGAAAGAAACTGGGCTTCATTGCTCAGGAGATGGGCCGCGAGATCAACACCACAGGCTCGAAGTCGAATCAGGCAGAGATGCAGAACATCGTGGTGAAGATGAAGGACGAGCTGGAACAGATCAAGGAACAAGTATTGAACGCACTATAAATGATATGAGAGGTAAACTGATTATATTCTCCGCTCCCAGCGGCACAGGGAAATCCACGATTATCTCCTGGCTGATGAAGGAGCACCCCGAACTGAAGCTGGCCTTCTCCATCTCCTGCACATCGAGGGCACCCCGAGGTGAAGAGAAGAATGGCGTGGAGTATTTCTTCATCAGCCCGGAGGAGTTTCGGAAACGTATCGAAGACGATGAGTTCCTGGAGTATGAAGAGGTGTATACCGATCGTTTCTATGGGACGCTGAAGTCACAGGTAGACCGCCAGCTGGAGGCAGGACAGAACGTGGTGTTCGATGTCGATGTGAAAGGTGGCGTGAATATCAAGAAGCACTATGGCGACAAGGCGATGAGCATCTTTATCCAGCCACCTTCGATTGCAGAATTGCGTCGCAGGCTGGAGCATCGGGCTACGGATGCACCAGAGGTCATCAACCAGCGCATCGCCAGGGCAGAGTTTGAACTGACCTTCGCCAATCAGTTCGACAAGATTGTGGTCAATGACATCCTCGATTATGCCAAGGCCGATACGCTGACACTCGTTAAGGAATTCCTGGCTGAATGACAGATGATAAGGACTGGCATCTTCGGTGGGTCGTTTAACCCGATACACAACGGACATATCTCGTTGGCCCGTCAGCTGAAGCAGCGAGAGGGGCTCGACGAAGTATGGCTGATGGTATCGCCCCAGAATCCGCTGAAGGCATCCAGCACCGATCTCCTTAGCGACGAAGCGCGAATGGAGATGGCCCGTAAGGCGCTCGAAGGCGTGGAGGGCATCATTGCCTGCGACTACGAGATGCATCTGCCCAAACCTTCCTATACCTGGAACACCCTACAGGCCTTGAGCCGTGACTATCCTGATCGCGAGTTTGTGCTCATGATAGGCGGCGACAACTGGCAACTCTTTGATAGATGGTATAGGGCCGAGGATATCAAGGCCCGCTATCAGATCGTGGTTTACACCCGCACCCCAGGCGAAGAAGGGTTCATCGATATCTCAAGCACAGAGATCCGTCAGCGAATCCGTGAGCATCGCAGCATCCGACGGCTGGTGCCGCCAGTCGTGGCAGACATCATCAAGGAAAAGGGCTACTATGCTTAAGCGTCTGAACATATTCAAGATGATAGGCTGGCTGTTTGCACCTATTGAGAAAAACGGCGCCTTCTTCGTGTTTATGTTTGCCCTGGGCTATCTGTGTACCCAGCTCGAGATTATGCCCTACTATCTGAGGAATCGTGGGGCAAAGCCTTATGAGTTGTCTGTGCCGGAACTGTTTCTGGATATTTATTTCCTTTGTGCTGTCCTGACGCTGATACCCCGTAAGCTCCGCATCTGGGTGAAGGGGTTGCTCTACATCTTCTTCTATGGTGTATCTGTCGTGGATATGTACTGCTACGAGCGCTTCGAGTCGACCTTGACGCCTACCATGCTGATGCTTGTTGGAGAGACGAATGCCCAGGAAGCCCAAGAGTTCCTTTCAGGCTATCTCAGTTGGGATGTCATCAAGACGAATGTGGGCTGGATCCTGTTGCTGGCTCTGATACATATACTCTGGACTTTCCTGCGTCGTTTGCTCCGCAAGTGGCGTGAGCGGATGATTCTGCCCAAGGTGCAGCCAGCCTTTGTGACGGGACTCAGGGTGGTCTTCAGCTGTGTGATAGCCTGGCTGCTGTATGATGCATTTTCCCAGACTTGGCCTAACAAGGTGGCCATCGGGCGCCTTTTCTCCTATGATACCATCGGACAGGTGGAGCACGAACTGACGAAAAAGGATCAGGCGAAGCTCTATGTGCCGCCCTATCGGCTGGCGTTCAGCCTCTATGCCAATCGTCTGGCTTCGCGACAGATCGTGCAGTTGGAGGCTGCCAGCAAGAAGATACGGATTGACAGTTGCAGCTTCCGTGTGCCAGAGATCGTGCTGGTAATCGGCGAGAGCTATAACAAGCACCACTCGCAGCTCTATGGCTATGACAAGCCTACGACTCCAAGACAGATGGCAATGGCGGCAGACAGCAGTCTGGTAGTCTTTACGGATGTGGTGGCTTCGTGGAATCTCACGAGTTTTGTGTTCAAGCACATGCTGTCGCTCTGGGCTGTCGGCGCAGAGGGGGAATGGTGCGATGAGCCGCTCTTCCCCGAGGTGTTCCGTAAGGCTGGCTATCAGGTGGACTTTCTGACGAATCAGTTCCAGCCCAAGGCGAAGGATGCCGTCTACGACTTCAGCGGCGGCTTCTTCCTCAACGATCCTGACTTCAGCAAGCGCCAGTTTGATACCCGCAACAGCAGTACTTATCGATACGACGAGACGCTGCTGAAAGCCTACGATGCGCTGAATCAGAGGGACAAGTCGCGTGATTCGCTTGAAACGAGCAAGATTCAAGGCCGCCTGACCATCTTGCACCTCATGGGCTCTCATGTGGATTACAGGGCCCGTTATCCGAAGCAGCGGCAGTATTTCTCGCCATCGATGTATCAGCGCCCCGAACTGACGGACAAGCAGCGCCGCATCCTCTCCGAATATGACAATTCGCTGCGCTATAACGACTCTATCCTCTGGGCCATCACCCAGCGGTTTGCCGATAAGGATGCGGTGGTGATCTATGTGCCCGACCATGCAGAAGAGATCTTCGACGGCAAACCTTATATTTATGGTCGTATGCATGGGGCAAACATCGACTATCGGCTGGCGCGAAACGAGATGGAGATACCTTTCTGGATCTGGGGCTCGCCGCGCTATATCGAGCGGCATCCTTACGGCTGGAAGGCCATACAGGCTGCCAAGGACAGACCTTTGATGACGGATGTGCTCCCTCATCTGCTGCTCTACCTGGGAGGCATCTCTACGCCGCTCTATCATCCTGAACTGAATGTGATTACACCAGAGTATAACACCCGTCGCCCTCGTATCCTGAAGGGGGTGACAGACTATAATATGCTGAAGAAATGAAAGAGATACTGACGCGGAGAGAGTGTTCGGCGATGCGGGGTATCGCCATCCTGGCCATCATGCTGCACAACTACTGCCACTTCATCGGACGCATTGTGAAGGAGAACGAGTATCAGTATTTGGAGCAGAACAACACCCGTCTGTGGCAGGTGCTGACGAACCCCGACGAACTGCTGCCCGTGCATCTGCTTTCTTATTTCGGCCATTACGGCGTGCCGGTATTCCTCTTCCTCAGCGGCTTCGGTCTGGTGATGAAATACGAAAGTGCTCACGATGACGTTCGGGCTGTGGGATTCCTGCGCTTTCATTATCTGAAGCTGCTGCGGATGCTGATTGTGGGCTTTGTGCTCTTCCTGATGGTCGATGCCGTCACCCCTGGGCGCTTTGCCTTCCATTGGGATAACGTGCTGGCTCAGCTGCTCATGTATATCAATGTGCTGCCTGAGCCCGATAAGACCATCTGGCCTGGCATCTATTGGTTCTTCGGACTGATGATGGAACTCTATATCGTCTATCGGCTGCTGCTCTACCGGCGGAGTGACTGGCTGGTCGTTGGGCTGATAGTGGTGTGCTGGCTGTTGCAGGTATTCTGCGATCCTGATGGCGACACGCTCGAACGTCTGCGCTACAACTGTATCGGGGGCATGCTGCCCTTTGGCGCCGGCATCCTCTTTGCTCGTTGGTCAGCGCATCACGGGGAGATTCCCTCTTCACGCTGGCTTTGGCTGGCGATAGCTCTGGTGGCTACAGCGCTGACCGTATTGATGAGCTTCAGCTTCCAGTCTTGGTTCTGGATACCGCTGGTCATCATCATCGGCACGATAGCCTTGGTGAAAGTGGTGCCTGAACGGGTGCTGCAGTTGCTCACGTGGTTTGGCGCCGTCTCGGCAGCGATGTTCGTGGCCCATCCCGTGGCCCGTAAGCTCTTCATCACCGTCGCCTGGCGTCAGGATATCTACGACGGGCTGATGCTCTATGTCGTTGTGGCCATTGCCCTCTCCTGGGCCGTGAAGCAGATCATTGACCGTATCCCCTCTCCAAAGCCATGAAGATCCGAGAGATAGCATGGGCCGATGTGAGCCGTTATCGTGGCGAACTGATGGGGGCGGCCATTCTGTTCATCATCCTCTTCCATATCCCCCTGCCGCGCTCGGATATGTTCTTCGGCCTGCGCCGTTGTGGCAATATCGGTGTGGACATGTTCTTCTTCCTGAGTGGCATCGGGCTCTGGCATTCGTGGGTGAAGAACCCTTCCATGAGCCATTTCTACAAGCGCCGGCTGCTGCGCATCTTCCCTACGTGGCTGGTCATCTCGTCGATCTACTATCTCCAGCGTTTCGACTTCGAGACGGGCGACTATCTCGACCTCCTGCTCGACATCACCGTCAATTGGGGCTTCTGGCTCAACGACGAACTTGCCTTCTGGTATGTGCCTGCTATCATGATGCTCTACCTCTGGGCGCCGCTTTATATGAAGCTCGTCAGCCGCTATCCGTCGTATCGCTGGCTGCCTGTGCTGATGGTCTGCTGGTGTGTCGTCGTGCAATGGGTAGTGCCTGTGCATCAGGCAGTTGGCCATATAGAGATCTTCTGGAGTCGCGTACCTATATTCTTTATAGGCATCAACTGTGGCGAGCTTGTCAGGAGCGATTGTCGGATGGAGCCTGCGAGCCGATGGCTGGTGCTGATAGCCTTCCTGATGACGGCTTCGGCCTGTATCTGGCTGGAGCAGATGAGGCATGGGCGCTTTCCGCTCTTCGCTGAACGGATGGTCTATATTCCGCTCACGATCACGCTCATCCTGCTGCTCGTCGATCTGTTCCGCAGCATGCCGCGATGGGGCCATCGCCTTCTTATCTTCCTTGGCGGCCTGAGTCTGGAGATCTATCTCGTCCACGACCATTTCGTGATGGTCTATCTGATACCCTATCATCTGGGTTACTGGCCCACGATGCTGCTGACGACCATACTGACGCTGCCCTTGGCCTGGGCACTCCAACAAATCATCAAACGATTATTGTCTGTATGAAAAAGCTCTATGCCTTCGATTTCGATGGGACGCTGACCACCCGTGACACCCTGTTGGTGTTCATCCGCTATGCCTGTGGCACCAGTTCCTTTGCAGTTGGTTTCCTGCGTCATGCCCATCTGCTAGTGCTGATGAAGCTGGGGCTTTATCCGAATTGGAAGGCCAAGCAGAAGATCTTTTCCTATTTCTTCCGCGACATGAGTCTTGCGGACTTCAATGCCCTTTGTCAGCGTTTTGCTGCTGACAATCGCCAGCTGCTGAGGCCCCAAGGGCTTCAGGCCATTGCCGATGCTCAGGCAGAGGGTGCCGATGTCGTCATCGTCAGCGCCAGCATCGACAACTGGGTGCAGCCTTTCTGCCCTCAAGTAACCGTCCTCGGCACCCAGATAGAGGTTATCGACGGACGCCTCACAGGCCGTTTCCTCACCAACAACTGCTATGGTCAGGAAAAGGTGAACCGCCTCCTCTCCCTCTATCCCGATCGCAGCACCTACCACCTGATCGCCTATGGCGACAGCCGTGGTGACCAGCAACTCCTAGCCTTCGCCGACGAAGCGCATTACAGAGCATTTCATTAGTTAAGCAAAGAGTCGAATATTCCTGAAATGCCAAAAAAGTCAGCCAAAAACTTGCAAATCTCAGAGATTCTCCTTATATTTGCAAACGATAATATAATCTCAAGGAGTATGAGTTATACCGAAATGGCACAATTGGAGCTGATGAATGCAGCGGCTAATGTTACCTCGCAAGAGGATCTTGACGCTTTGCGGTTGACCCTCTCGCTGTTCTTTGCCGAGCGTGCCCAGAAGGCTATCGACAAGATGTGGGATGAAGGGACTTTAGATCAGAAGAAACTCGATGAACTGCGCGGTCAGCATCTTCGTACGCCATACAAGACTTTCTAAGTATGCGTTATGTAGTGCTCGACACAAATGCCCTCATTCAGGCATTACCCACCAAGAGCCGTTACCATAAGATATGGTCGGACTTTCTGGAGGGGAAATATTGTTTGTGTGTCAGCAACGATATCTTGACTGAATATGAGGAAATTCTTGCTGAGCACACCTCTCCTGAAGTGGCTCATAATGTAGTTGAGGCGATTGCTCGTCATCCGCAGACCGTCTACCGAGAGTCTTATTTCCGCTTCCATCTCCTTGCCGACTTCGATAAGGATGATGACAAGTTTGTGGATTGCGCTATTACCGCAAATGCCGACTATATTGTTACAGAGGATAGTCATTTCTCTCATCTCAAGCATATAGATTTCCCGCGTCTTACCGTACTGACTATCGATGAGTTTAACGAAACGTTAAAGTAATTATTTCTTTTTTTTGCATAGGATATCAATGGTAAGATTACACCAACCTATGATTTTATTCAGGAGATTCTGAGTCATGGTAACCAGTTGGAGGTGCTCTCGCCAGACGCCTTCCGTCAGCAAATCAAGGCCATTATTCAAGAAATGCACGATTTCTATGAATAATTTCTTCTGATATGCAATCATGTTGCATATTCGTGTTATAACTTTGCGCAAAAAATGAAAGAGTTATGGCAAATCATGATGAACTTAAAAGATTGGGTGAAAGGTTCCTCAATAAGAATGTTGGTTGTGGCAATCCTGATGCGAAAATTCTGGTTGTCACGCAGAAAGAAGGAAACGAAGATGTAGATTTCAAGTATCTAAAGAGGCTGTTTGGAGATTTTCCTGGTCCGAAAGGTAAGGATATGGATGTTCTCACTTATTGCTATTACGTGGTGTACGACGAGGATTTACTGAAGGATCCCTTCTTTGAGCGTTTCTCCGTTATTCAATATGTATTCCCTGATGGCAGTCATTTGCAGGCACATGACCCAGCCAAGTTGTTTGGTATGAAATGGATTTCTGAATGTACTGTTGAAGATAATTTGCAGCGAATGTTTGTTGCACAATCTTTTTCACAGGACATAATGATTGAAAGAATGATGCTCTGCACTTACCCATTAGATATAGTTTCTAGAGCCGTATTCAGTAGCAATAAGTTGCTATTGAACTGGTTCTTGCGTGATGCGGTACTTATTTTTTGAAAAATGATTTGTTATATCCCCAATAATCACTATCTTTGCAAGCGAATAACTAAATAACAATACAATTGTGGAATATCCTAAAGAATTTGAAAATCTGCTTATAACAACGAAAGAGAATCTTATTGGTTGGGGGAACCCCAATGCAAAGATATTAGTTGTTGGTAAAGAATCTGCAATTGCAAAAGGAAAGAATTCAAAAGCAGATGAGCAGTATGAAAAGGAAATAATTGGCAATCGTGATTTATGGAGAAAAGAAGAATTGAGGGTGTCACAAGATGATATTGTTCCTTACATTTTTAATGAAAGCGGAAGTGAAATACTGAATTATGAAAAAATAACCTATAATCCATTGTATCCATATAAGGGACAACAGTTTTGTGTGAGGCGTGTAAAAGGAAAAGGCGAGAATAAAATAATCATAGGTAAAAAAGGTACAAGCTTAACATGGTACAATTACCAGCGTTTATGCGATTTAATACGAGAACAGTCTATTATTAAAAATAAAGTAAATGACTTCCATAAATATTTTTTTACTACAGAGTTGAGTGATGAAGCAGGAATGACAAGTTCCGATCCTAATCCTGATAAGAGAAAACAATCAATAGATAATAGGAAACTTTTTTTCAAAAATGATTTCTTCAAATCGTTTCCAATAATAATTCTAGCCGCAGGTAATTATCCAGAAAGATTTGGTGTCAACTACGATTCTTTTTGGGGACCAACACCAGATGTTGAAACTATTATTAGTCCTTGTAAAGGCATCTATAAAATTGTTTATGCTAAAGGTGAACGACGGAAAATGTTTATACAAACATACCAATTGTCTATGGTCTCTGAAAACCTTATAAAAATGATAGCAAACTATTGTAAAAGTTTTCGATTTGAGAACAATATAATAATATAAAATATGGAACACAATAAATACACTATCAAAGACGGAGAGATTATAGTCACAACTACAATAAAGATTGATGATTACTCCAAGTTGTTGAGATTTAACAAAAATCTCTACTGTTTGGCCTACGATATCAGACACTCCAGATCAGATGAGCACTTTAAGACTGGTACTAGTCACAGGGACTGGCACCTTGGTGTCACAAGTTCCTGTAGAGACCTGGTACAATGAGCAATTGGAGATTGTTGGTGGTGATGGCAACACCATAGAGCAGAAACGTTTGGTGATGCTTTGGAACTAATCTGTTGGAAAGTGATATATTACGTTATTTGGAGTAATGATAGCGAAGAGAAAACACAAAAATATAAATACAGCCACTGCTGACGGAATAAATCATACGATGTTCGTCAGTTATTCGGCGGCTCCATTTGCCGTTTTCGCCCTTCAATGGCTCAGGCTTTCCGATACCAGAAAAAGGATGTTTTTCGATATCCTTCAACAATTCTGTAATGCGCTTCATAATGCGCTTATTGCCTGTCTTAATCCAGTAATCTCTGTCCTCTCTGGCATGTTTCAAAAGAACTACTTCCATAGGTCATCAATGGCTATAGTCTCGAAATTACCCTCTGCGATTTCTTTTTCACCTTCACGGAGGATATCTACCATTTCTGGTGATGACATAATATACTCAGTCTCATCCATTGTCTGTTTCTTGGCAGACAATTTCTTGAGATACTTGACGGCCTTCTTCATAAGCCCTTCATCATCGGCGATGATGCTCAGTTCGCGGAACAGCTCCGCATTCAACTCCATTGCTGTCATAATAAAAACTCTTTAATCTGCTGCAAAGATAAGCATAATTTCCGAATAAACAAATAAATACGAGATAAAATGAACAAAGTCGACAAGAACAGAGCCGTTTCAAGTATCATAATAACGACGATGAGGATAATCCCGACTGCAACATTTCAGAAAGTTCCGGGCTCAAATCCGTAACCTATGAGTCGGGAATCAGGTGTACATCACACTGCGGGAAGGGGATGGTGATGCCAGCAGCGGTGAGGGATTCTCGAAAGTCATCTGATAACCGTCCTTTACCAGCACAGCCAGCAAGCAGCTGGCAGGAAAGGCAGATGGCCGAGTTATCTCTGAGATTGTGAAGAAACTCCTGGCATAAACTTTGGTTCTATGTCTAAAATTAGTGGCACAATAATGGCACAGAGTATCGTAACTCGTTGGAACTCAGTATGTGCTTTAAACTTCAACGAAG
>JAEEGH010016745.1_pt1 | contig 15735 bp, 10 predicted proteins | sample 9134181 | NCBI WGS metagenome assembly JAEEGH01 (sample SAMN16246544, study PRJNA631951) | gut metagenome | biome: gut microbiome; feature: rumen; material: DP-attached | host: Bos | place: Iran: Karaj | collected 2018-10 | reverse complement strand
TCTGTACCTGAATTCAAAGCAGTACCTAGTACTCTAGGTCATGTCGCTAAGGTATTTAATATTCTATTTCAAGCATTTCTTGCTCTCTCTCACATGAATATTTTGCACTATAAATAAAAAACGCATACTCGATTATATATATTTTTTATCTTTTGTCAAATAAAATTAGACTTTTTTTTTGAGGTTTTTTGACATAAATTTTTTTTTGGTATATAATGAAGTATAGGATTTTATATTTTAAATTAAAAAATGGCTTTAGAAACATATGAATCAGACGCATTAAAAGAATTGTTGGCGGTTGATTGAATAAAAGAAAGAGAATTAAAACCTGATGAAATTAAAGATGTTGCCAGGAATTTTTCAGTACAAGATTTATATCCAATAGCTGTAGCTTTAAATAACAGACATCAAAAGGTAGACTGAGTAAAATGAAGCAGAGAAAAATTAGGAATGAATATTTTGGCACTATTATCTCAGTGTAATGAAAATGAAAAACAGGCTTTAAGCGAAGAAAATCAAAGAAAAGTGGAAGAACAACAAAGAGAAATAGATAGAATACAAGCAGAAAAAGCCGAGGATGAGAAAAATAAAAAGGAAGATATAGCAGCACTAAAAAGGTTGCTAGATTATGATGATAGAGATAATTCTAGAGAAAATAATGAAAACGTAAACAGTGTGCTGGAAGTGGTAGCTATAAATAACAAAAATAGGACAGTTTTAGATCAAATAAAAAGATTACAAAAGGATTTAGATGAAGCTACTGACTTAGCAGACATTGACCGTATAAACGAAGAACTAGAAAAGAAAAAATTAGAATTAAAATGATTAATATGACAAAAAGATGATTTATATTACAAATATTTTTGAGAGAGATATGATGATGATCATGGAAGAGGAATCCAAGAATTTAAACGTTGGTGAAAACTATTTGGAAAATGAGTAAATCAAGAGACATGACAAACTGTTCATTGAGTTATGAGCCCTCTAAAACCTAAACGTATAGCTCGTATGAGATTAAATCGCGTAATTAGACAAATGAATAGAATTTGAAAAGATTCGACAGCATGAATGGAAATGGTCATGAAAAGATGCTATTTAAACGGAATCCGTCCAATTAGAAGATGAATGAAGGGACTCGCAAACACATTCAGATTAAAAAATCCAGCTAAATTTAGTGAAAAATATGAGGAACAGGCAAATGAATTTATTAGAGATTTAACAAAAAAATTGGAAACAGCATGAAAATTATCAGGTGAGGATAAAAAAGCAATAGCATTAATTGAAAAGAGGTTAAAACGATACAAGGAAGATTACAAGAGACAATTTTTACAAATGTAATTTTTAATTTATAAATTAAGAAAAAATGAAAACATTAAAAGAAGCTGTAGAATACGTATATAATTATATCAAAGATTACGAAAAAAATAACGAAGAAATTTTGGATCAAGAAGCATTATATGATATGATGGAGGAAATGTTGCTTGAGGCAGTTGATGAAGTATTGTCAGATGATGATATGAAGACTCGAGTTTCAAGTAAAGATGATTCATATTTAGATAAGATATTAAATGAAAGGCTTGGAGAAAATTATCCAGCGCTTCTACAAGAAATGACAAATGATATCTTGAATGAGTATGTTTTGGATGAATGAGAAGATGAGTAATTTACCTATTATAATTTAAAAATGGTTATTACAAAAAAGATAGAAAAAGAGCTACAAGAAAATGTGAGGAACAGAGTAAAAAATGTAGATAGACTCGATGAAGTAAAAAAGTTTGTAAATGACAATTTATTGGATGTTTTTTCATCTCCTGATTTTTTTGTAGATGGAATTACAGAGAGAAAACTCAATGATACTATAGGTTCTATCAGAGATGTAGTAACTCAAGCAGATGACAAGATTGAAAGATTGTTGACCGAATTTGCTACTACATGAGATGCAGCAAGAAAAGCAGCAATTAAAACAGAAATAAAAGATATAGAAGATACAATTACATGAAAAGTGACACAAATAGATATGGCATGAAATATTAGCAGAGATCCATTAAAACCTCATAGATGATGAGTATATGAAGCATCAGATTTTTCATACAAAAGAGAAGATTATGAATGATTGCAAACTCATGCAAATTATTTTGACTTGTCGACGACACAATTATCTGGAATTTGTAAAAGATGAGATTCCGGAGCTTGATTGACTATGGATTTAGATTGAGATTTTTTGAGATTATGAGCAAGATCTCCAGATAGATATTACATAGTTTGAGAAGATGGTAAAGAAATAAAACCATATTGATGAAAATATAAGATTAAAATGGATATGACAGATGGTACTGAAAAAGATGTAGAGATTACATGAATTTCTATAGATCCAGCCACTCATCAATTAAAAATATCAAAAGATGTAACATTTACGCCTGATGATATTGATACAACAAAACCATTAGTATTCAACATAGCCGGTGCATATATTGACGTGAAAACAGCAGCGGGAATTAATACGGGGATTAATGTAGCACATGCAAAAAAAATAGAAGTAACATTGGAATATGATACAGTCGGTAGAGCTGTTCGTAGAAATCTATTTGATACATACAATACATCAGTATCGCCACGCCCAATTGAAAAAGCGTTGGAAGATACATTTACAGATGATTTTGAAACACATAAATATAATCACCACATTGAAAGGAAAGTATTGGAAAAAATTTTGAAAAAATTTAATGCTGCAAAATACGACTCTCTAAATGAAGAACAAAAGGAAAAGCTTTTCCAAAGGATGCTCCGTGGATGATGGAAAGCTTGATGAGGTCCTAGGCTAGAAGATTTTTATACTTCATGAAATGTCAGAGTATATGATACTTATAGAGAACGATTTATCGCAGATGACAAAAAATGGAACAAAGATCCAAATAATATCATGTCAAAACTTCGTTATATAGATTTTATCAAAGATCAAGCATCATCTCAGGATAAATGTAAAGAATTTATAGAAAGTGCACTGGAAAAAGAGATGTCAAAAGAATCAGAATTTAAGAAAATTTGTGCGAGGTTTACAGAATTTTTGGATGAAATAGAAGAAAACAAAACAGATAATGATATGAATGAACGTATGGACAATGAATTCTTTAACAAAAGATGAGTAAGAAAAAAATTGAAGATGAAGAGATGACCATGGTCTCTATTCCGTCCAAGAGATGTAAATTATATGAGATTTTTTAATTGATCATCAAAATCACTGAAAGATCAAACAGTAAATATTTATACTAGAGAATGACATAGAGAAAAATGAGAAAAACAGCCATTTAAGTATGATTTAGATATGTCTATCACATGAACAAACAATATAGAGCTAAAAATAAAACTAGATTGAAAAAAGGAACCTCTTTATTTCAAATCTGGTCAACCATGGACATTGGCTCGTAGAATACTTAGAGATAATGAAATACTATATTGAAAAGCAAGAGCACATATTTGTTTCAATATATATAGAGCTATGGTAGAGATTGCTAAAGAAAATCACATGTCTCTAAAATATCGTGATGCTTGAAAATTGAAAGAAATCGATTTCGTCGACGGAAATTTGGTTATAAAAGAACGAAATGAAATTTGATATAAATCAGATAAACCAGAAGAAAAATTTACTCAAAAAGTATTTTTGTGAGTAAATGATTTTGAGAGAGAATGAGATGTAGATGATATTTGAGTATTAAGAAGATGAATAGAAGGATTGGGGGTTCATTTTAATAAAGCCATGAATACATTACACAGGAAATATCGTAAATGAGTTGAAAGGAGATTTGTATGACTACTACATTCACGCAATAGGTTTAGATTACCAGTTTCTGCACGGACATCTCCTATCAAAAAGTTATTAAATTGTAAGACTGTTTCAAATTTTGATTTTAGCACAACAGTAAATTCAAAATGAGAAGCTATAGCTATCGATTTTGCAAGAAATAAATTTACAATAAATATGAATTGATTAAAGAAACCAATTTCAGGAAGGGATTTATGAAAATTATTAAATCATAGAGAATGAAAAATTAGAGTTTTTGATGGTGTGGAAAGAGATATAGCAGAATGAGTATATATAGCCTTGATTAGCAAACTTAGAGAAAATTCAAAAATTGCCCGTACAAACTTCTGATTCGTTGATGATGTCACTTGAAGATTGTATGTTTTAGACAAAGATGGTGACTTCTGATATATACCAAAAAAAGATCGAAAAGGTGTCTTTGGTCATCCTATGAGATGATTTGTATGATGATTAATTCCAGGCATAAAAAAGTTTTGAGCATTAAAAGAAAGGAAATTGTCTACAATCAAATGATATAGAAAATTAGATCCAGAGACAAATGCAGACGAGATTCATGAAATTTTGAAGAATCCATTTTTGATGCAGAGATTAGTCAGAGCAATGAATAGGAGAATGTGATTACTAGAATCAATGAGATCAATATTTTGGAGTTAATAGATAAATATAAATAGTGATAAAAATATAGGATTAAAAATCCTATATTTTTTATAAATTCAAAATATGTCAAGTTGTGTTGTAAAATATTTAAGAGGATTTTTGCAAATTTTTTCGTTTTGGAATAAAATAAAATGTAGAAAACTTTTTATTATATATTTCAAAAAAAATGGACAACAAAAAAACCTATGAAGTTATTGGAAATGAATTAGACAAGAGAATTTCTAAACTAGATCAGGTTATTGAATGAATAAAATGAGAACTTTTTGATGTACTGACATTGTGACAGGATAAGGAATCAAAGTGAGAAAATATTGATAAAATTAAGCAAGAATTAAGTAGTAAAACTGCTGCAGGTAAAGATCACTTACAAGGTACTGATGAAGAATCAAAAAGGAAAAAAGGACAATATATACAAAATCTAAAAAATATTTTAAATGATTTGGATGAAAAAAGAAAAAATAACTATAATCATCCAAATAACACATTAAATTTGGATAAAAACTTTGATAAAAAAATATTGGAAGCATTTGCAAGTGACCTTATAGAAGAAGCAAATAATAAAGAGATGAAAAAACCAAATTCAGCAATGTGGAAGAGAATATTAAGTACAAAATCTAAGGAACCAGATTTTTACAAAATGTTAAAGGATATAATTAAAGATAAATATTCAAGTCTTTCAGAAGTTCAAAAACGAAATTTAACAAACTTATTACGAAAGGAGTGATCCCAAAAAAGTAAGGAAGATGAAGATTCTCCGTTGGATGTCCTATTGAGAAAACAAAAATGAACTATTACATTGACTGATAGAGACCAAATTTACGAGAGGTGGGATTCTTTGTGAATATGAGATGAAATTGAATTTGAATCCGAGAAAAGACAGCAAAAAACACACAATCCAAATACTGGTCTAGAGGAAAAAGAAACCATTGTAGATCGTTCAATAACATGGAAAATTTTAGATAAAGATAAGTACGGTAATATAAAAGTTGAAATTAAAGATATTTCCCTTCCATCAGGTCAGCAAATACGCACAGACTGGATTAATATAGAAGAACAGTGCTCATGAATTGATAAAAGAAAAGGAAATGAATGAGTTTCAGTAGTTTTTCCAAAGGAAGGTTCTAAAGGTGAGGAAAAAAATATTGTATCATTATGAGACCCACAAGGTTATGGTTGATATTGATGTAGGTGGAAAATAAAAAAAATAACTATTCCATATACATCAAGATGATGAATTAGTCAATCATGATGAAAATGACCAGATGGATGAAAGTGACCAGATGGATGAAAATGACCAGATGGATGAAAGTGACCAGATGGATGAAAATGACCAGATGGATGAAAATGACCAGACGGATGAAAGTGACCAGATGGATGAAAATGACCAGACGGATGAAAGTGACCAGATGGATGAAAATGACCAGATGGATGAAAATGACCAGATGGATGAAAATGACCAGATGGATGAAAATGACCAGACGGATGAAAATGACCAGACGGATGAAAGTGACCAGACGGATGAAAATGACCAGATGGATGAAAATGACCAGATGGATGAAAGTGACCAGACGGATGAAAGTGACCAGATGAATCATGAGAAGATGTCGCTTTTGAAGAAAATGTGGTTATTTCTGATGTATCAGAATCTTACGAAGATATGATTTCACGTGAAGTAGAAAATGAAATCAATGAAGAATGGCATAACACAAGTCGATATAATGTATTTAAATTTGGTAAATTATGGTTGGCTAGATGAAGAATTAGGAAAAAAAGGATTAAAGAAATGAAGAAATGATACCAAAGGACTCCTTTTACAAGTAATTGATTAATTAATGCAGAAATGAGTGCACAGGCTGCGCGTCATGATCTAGAAGAGAGTTTGCAATCAAAGTGATTATCTCGCGATGCATTTTGAAAAATAGAAAGGAAAACTTTGATTGCATGAAATGAATCAGAAGAATTTTACGAAACCGAAAGATGAAAAGAGTTTAAAGAAATGTGTCAAGAGTATGTAGCAGGAACTATCTCACAAATAGAATTCCAAAATAAATTTAATAAATTTGTACAAGATAAATTATGATTGCCTAAAGAACAACAATTTGTAGCTACCAATGTTTTAGAGAAATTAGATGCAATCAAAAATGATAATATGTTGTTAAATTCAATTACGACAGATTTAAGCTCATATTTAAATGATCACGATCAATCTCATTTTGATGAAATACGTAAAAAAATTGATGATGATTTCAAAAAATATAAAAGAGATCCAAGGTTTAGAAAAGAAATTCTAAATATTTTATGAAATACAGAATGACTATCAAAAGAAGAGTTAGATGAAAAAATCAATAAATTTATAAAACACGAAAAGGCATTAGCAAAAATGTCTACTCAAAATTTAAAAATTAAATTAGATTTACTTACAAATGGTAAATGAGCATACCAAACTAATAATAAAGATCGTGAAAATCGATTATATAAATTTGGACATAAATTGGATAAAATGCCTCGATGGTGACAAGCTCTAACAATTGCATGAATAAGCGCATCATGAATAGCTGTATGATTATTATGATGATCTGCTTTAGCAGCTACTGCGACATTGTCTGGTTTAGTTTGAGCTAAGAATTTCATCAAAAAGTGGACACACCATACAAAAGAGCAAAACACATATGAAAAGAATTTGACTAGAAATTACGAAGAAGAAATTGCTAAAATGAAAAAACGAGAAAAAATAAGCACAGAAAAAGATAGTAATGGTAAATATACACATTCATGGTTTAAGCGTTATAAAGCAAAAAGAGAACTCGAACTATATTGAAAAACAACTCAGGCAGAGCTTCAAAATGAATCTACATGAAATACAAAAGAGATTTCTACAATAATATTTGGATTATTAGATAATTATGATTCTCTTAGTCCTGATGAAAAAAATGCACTCAATTGTACACTTATGGATGGTAAAGCTAGATTAGAAACATATTGGAATATGTGACATAACTTTTTAAAATCAAAGGATAAAAATCAAATTGAAAGAGACTTTTATGAATTAGAAAATGCTCTTACTTTGGGTGCTAATCGTATTATTGGTTCATGAGCAACATTAAACGACATTGCTTTAATACCAGCATATGATGAATCTTGAAAGGCTGTAGATTACAACGATTTGCTAAAATTATATAAAAAAGATTATAATTCAGCAACTAAAAAATTTAAATGAGAAAGAGCATGGTTGTCTACTAAATGGTGATTGTGAACAGCAGCATTTACTTTTGGAACTGCTGCTGCTACTCAAGCAATTACTCATACTGGAATGTTTGCAAAAGATGCAGTTGAATGAACACTGGGTACTCCAGATAGTCACGAAACATTTACTTCAAATGCAAGAGATCACTATGGTCTATGAAAATGGGAAACAGATAATAGTGAGATATTTAGAGCTGCACAAGATAATATTGCAACTTTACAAAATTCTTCATCATCATCTGTCAGAGTATACTTGTCATCATGAACTGATTGATCACAAATTGCTCCAGGAAGTCCTATATTAGATCCTGAAACATATAGAACAGAAATAGAAGAAACAATACAAGCACTAACACAATCAAATATCAGCAATAAGACCGAGATAATACAGCATTTGCAAGATGGGTTACCAACTAGTTGATTTACAAATCATACATTATACTCCATGAGAGATCTTAATGCAATTGAGCAAATAGCTACATGATCTTGAAATTTTAGTTGAAAGATGGAATTTGTACATGATGTAGCAAGTTGAATTGATTGACAAATAGCTCACGATGCATGATCTAGATTTACTAACGCAATTATAGAGATTACTAATACGATACCAGGTACTCCATGAACTAAGGCTGTTGAAGCTTGAAAAAAACGATTAGTGGTTTGACTACCTCGATTCTCAAATACCTTTAAGAGGAAAAATGAAGGGGAACCAGTAAATCAGCCAAAAGATAAACCAAAAGACCAGCCAAAAGACCAGCCAAAAGACCAACCAAAAGATAAACCAAAAGATAAACCAAAAGATAAGCCAAAAGATCAGCCAGAAGGGCCAACAAAATGACCTAATAAAGGTCCATGAGTAATATTGCCTCCGGTTAAAACAGACGATCCAGCAGGACCAACAAAGGAGCAACCTCCAAGAAAAACTATTAAATGAAAAATAAAGTGAGTAGTTACTAGAGGTCATCCTATAAATATTACTAATGATAAATGAGAAACGATCCTTGCTGATGTAGATGATCTATGAAGTAAATATCCTTGAGACGGACAACTTTTACCACCTAGAGATGCAGCAAACTTATTCCTTTGATACTGGAAGAAAGGGTGGCGTGATCATTTTACACCAGAAGATAGAAAGGAACTAGATAATTTAAATTTAGATGATGATGCACAAAGAGCTTATCTTGAATCTCAGATTATAAAAGACAGAAATAGTATTGAAGAAAGTGATACATTAAGAAGATTTAACAAAAGCAAGGAAGTTTCAAAAGATTGGATTAAAACGTTTCTTCCACAAATAGTATGAAATGTTGATGCAGAATTACTAAACGATTTTTTGTCTGATGATAGAATTCATGTGGTATCAGATCGTGATTATCTTGGTCTTACTGGTTCAGTATCAAGTAGCTGATGCTTTAGAACTCTAGATGGAGATATTTATATCAGATATAGTTATCTACAGCAAACAGAACATAATGATATTCGTAGTAGAGTTTGAGATCGGATCAATACATATGGATGATTTGATTGGCATTCAGTATTAATCCATGAAATGATACATTCAATGAGTGCTATGAATTACTTTGTATCTGATGATAATGGAATATTAAAATATGACCAAAGAAGAATTTGACTCCGTCATATAACAAGGGATAAAAATTGAAACCTTTCGTGAGAGACATGACGCTCCATGAATGAGGCAGCAACAGAGTCGTTGTGTTGGGAAATATTATCAAGATGATTTAATTCATTCAAGCAGCCTCTTGATATAAGCTATCTTAAAGATACACATATAGCATATAACGGTTTCATTGATGTTATTGATCAATTACAAGAAATTGATGGAATAAAACACGAAGATCTTTGGAAGGCTATGCTCATTAGGAAAAGAGCAAAAGATAAAGCTGTGGAGTGGAATACCCCTTTGTTTGAACTTATGTCAAAAGTAAATTGAAGAGGAGAAGTAAATTGACATGTAAGATATAAAAGGCCAGATTATTATGACTTAATCTCAGAAAGTATGGATTTTTCACACGAAGTATTTAATGAAAAAGTAAAGAGAAACCCAAAAACTAATTTTGAAACCAAACGGATAGTTGATTTTATAGCAAAAAAAGATATCAATATATTAAAAAATTATGTTAGATCTCAACATAAAACGTTGCGTGATGTGTTTAATAAATCGTTACTTACAGAAGATTGAAATGATTTTAAAAGAGATATTTTATATGCTTATAGTTGAAAATAGTTTAAAAAACATAAAGTATTGTAATTATATTTAATTTATAAAAACAAAAAATGATGAATATTGAACAAGAACAATTTTTAAACGATACCCTCGTTATGGCGGGATTTGATCCTGAAGAGGATGACTTTGATATGCTAAAGGAAGATATGCGTCCAATTTTGGAAGAATATATTGAACTTAATCTATATAAATTCTTAAATGAAGAACAAAGAGCAGAATACGATGCGTTAAGAGGAGAAAATTTAGATTTTTTTAAAGATAGAATTGTAAATTTTGATAACATCTTAGCAAGATTGTATATGGATTGGCAAAGAGACTATTTAAAAAACTTCCATGAAGAAGAGTAAAAAATATATTAATATAAAAAATCCTGTCACAATCACGGCAGGGTTTTTTTATTTTTTCCATCTTTACTTTTTTACCAAAATTCTTAATTATTAAATATTAATTATTCACTACAAAATCATGCACTGAATTTACAACCCATACGATTTTTATTTTAATAAAGCTAAACAAGAGTGATATAAGGCTCGTAGTGCTTTTAAGCTTGAAGAAATTCAAGAAAGATTCAAAATAATAGATAAAAATACACATAAAGTTTTGGATATTTGATGTGCGCCTGGAAGTTGGATGCAATACACTCATTCATTACTTCAAAAAATGAATGTAAAAGATTTTTCAATTATTTGATTTGATATCAAAGAAAGTACCGTAAATTTGCCAAATGTACATCCTTATGTCCAAGATGTCACAGTGATTGAAAAAATTGATGAAATATTAGAAAAAGAATGAATTACTCAATATGATCCAGAAGTAAAAAATTCATGAGTAGATTTTATACAGTCAGATATGGCTCCAAATACAGTATGACATAAATCAGTAGATGCGCTTCGTTCTGTTTGATTACTCGAAGAAACCTTGCGAATTTATAAGAAATATTTAAAACCAAATTGAAGATTTGCTATCAAAATTTTTATGTGACCTGGATTCCAAGAATTTGTAGCAGATCTAAAACAACACTTTGGATGAAAAAATATCAAAGTTTTCAAACCAAAAGCTTGCCGTGCAATATCAAAAGAAACATACATAGTTAAAATTTAATAAGATGTCATTTCGACACCGAAGGGAGAAATCCAATTTATTTAAATAGATTTCTCAGTCGTTTAACTCCTTCGAAATGACGATATAATAATTGATATTTTATTATATAAATGAACCATATGAAAATCTGAATAGTTTGATTACCAAATGTCTGAAAATCTACATTGTTTAATGCTTTGACAAATTCGTACTCTGCACCTGCAGAGAATTTTCCATTTTGTACAATCGAACCAAATATTGGTATCGTAGATGTCAAAGATCCTAGAGTAGAAAAACTAGCAGAACTTTCAAACAGCAAAAAAACAGTTTTTGCAAATATTGAATTTGTAGATATTGCTTGATTAGTACGTTGAGCATGAAAATGAGAGTGACTTGGAAATCAGTTTTTGGCAAATATCCGTGAAGTAGATGCTATTGTTCAAGTTCTCCGTTATTTCAAAGATAGTGATGTCGTACATGTAGAATGAGAAGTTGATCCAGTTAGAGATGTAGAAATTATAAATTCAGAATTAGCTTTTTCAGATTTAGAAAGGATAGATAGGATTTTGCCATGATTACAAAAAAGGGCACAAAGTACATGAGATAAATTTGTAAAAAGAGAAGCTGAAGTTTTGGCAAAAATACAAAAGACATTGGAAGAGTGAAAATTGGCGAATGCTATCAAAGATGAATTCACTCCAGATGATGAAAAAATGCTCAAAACATACTGATTCCTTACATTGAAACCATTTATCTATGCACTGAATGTATGACAAGACGATATAAAAAATAAAGAGGCAATTCAAGCAGAATTCCAAGCAAAATTGAATGCACCAGTTGTGATAGTTTGTGCAAAAATAGAATCTGAGATGATGTGAATGTCAAAAGAAGAAAAACTTGAATTCCAGAGAGAACTTTTGGAAATAGATGATATCTCAAAAATACCGACACTTGATGATTTGATTTGATTAGCATTTGATACTGTATGACTTATGTACTATTTTACTACAGGAGAAAAAGAGACAAAAGCTTGGACTATCAAAAAGTGATCTACAGCACCACAAGCAGCCGGAGCAATACATACGGATTTTGAGAGATGATTCATTAAAGCAGAAGTGATAAATTACGATGAATTTGTAGAATTATGATCTTGGCCAAAGGCAAAAGAAAAATGAAAAGTAAGACTTGAATGAAAAGAATATATTGTCCAAGATTGAGATATTATGATATTCAAGTTTAATGTATAAAAATTCAAAAAAATAAAATTATAAGAAAAAAGGAGACAAGATTCGCCTCCTTTTTGGGTGAAAATACTGATAATTTTTGTTAGACAAACGACTTTTCTTCGAGGCTGAGAAAACACTCGAAATGGCCGTTTTGGATTGGGGTAAACCCCATAGCCGTAATTTTAAGATGTGGATTATTCCTTTTCAAAAGATGTAATGCTGCACCAATTGCTACCTCACGGGTGTTCGTGAGTTTTTCTGGGATTGTTATTACAACGATACCAGTTTCGTTGGAATATTTGGTCATTTTCATCTTATCGTTGCTCAAAATACGATTTAAGTCGCAATCAACTTTAATTTCCATAGTGTTTAGCCCTTTCTTTAAAAGTTACTTTTAGACCTTTAAACGTGATAATCATCATTGATTTCAGTTTTACCGTTGGCATCTGCTAGACCATCTAATTCTGCAGTGCCACCGATTCTTGCATCACCATGAACTTCTGCATGGCCGTAGATTTTAGCATAACCGGTTACAATTGCATCATCGTAAATCTCTGCATGACCATAAACTACAGCATTACGGCTGACAGTGGCATTACCATGAATTCGTGCATTACCAAAGACATTTCCATAATTTTCGACACCAGCAGAACCAGAAATCTCTGCATCACCGTGAATTTCTGCATTATTTTGGATTAATGCAGAGCCACTAATTTTTGCATCATCGTAAACCATTGCTTGATTAAGTACTTCTGTACAGTCACGAACCTTAGCATAGTCGAAGCATTTTGCTTTGTCATAAATTTGGGCACGGCCAGAGATTTTGGCATAATCATAGACTTCAGCATCTCCGTAAACCTGAGCGTCTTCGTATACGAGGGCATCGCCATAGATTTTTGCATCTTGAAAGATTTCTGCATTGTCTTTGATTATAGCATCGCCAGAAACTTTAGCATCTCCGCAAACTTTTGCCTCATCATAGACTTTTGCGTCGCCAGAGATCCATGCACCGTGTTCATGACTCAAATTCTTTTCTTTCTCAATGTAGCCACCTATTTCACCGGCTGACGCGACCAATTCACCTTTGCTGTTGATGACATCTTTGATTGCCTTGATTCTGTAAAGGTTGTGTCCGTCCACAGTAATTTCAGTGTCTTCAAGTAATTCATACTTTTTAATGTTCATCTTTAATAATTTTTTGGTTTTACATTTTTTTGATTTACTTTTTCATTTCAATTTTTTTGGTTCTTTACGATTCTTTACTTTTGTAGATTTCTTTGAAATACTTGTTTTTTGCACTAATTTGTAGTGTGTTAAAAACAACACATGCAATGTACAAGACGGCGATGATTACTACCATAACAAATGGAATATTTTTTGTGAAAATAGCCCAAATGACACTGCCAATAGCTGAAAATCCACAAGCAATTATGAGTATGGCAGTAATTTTGCAAAGCACATCAAATTTTCTTTTGGCTTTCTTTTCGTTAGATTCATTTTCCAAATTTTTCATAGTTTTCTCCTTTCTTTTTTAGAAAATCCATGGTAACGCAAATATTAATGACCAGATAATAATCCATATGACAAAACTGATTATTCTTTGGATTTTCCCATCATTCTTTTCTGCTTTTAATTTTAGCATGCTGTAGAGAATACCAAAGAACGCCCAAACAATGTCGTAAATTATTATCAAGGTTGTTCTATCTTCCATTATACAACCTCCTTTCTGCTATTCGTATTCAGCTTCGAGTTCTTGTTTAAGAGTCTTATTCTCTTTCAACTCTTTCAAGAGCCGTTGACGGATGAATTCGTATTCCCAACCGAAGTTAAAGAACAGAAGTAGTGATGGTAATGCAACAACCCATGTTGCTCCGGAGATAATTGCGGACCAAATAGGCTTTGGATCAAATTTTACAAGTGAGCCAATGCCAAGAATAATAGCTGCAAAAAATATTGCAACAAAGATGGACATTAATTTACGAGAAAGCTCGCAATCCTCGAGCTTTTTAAGGAATTCGCTTTTTTCCATAGTTTTTAAATTTTTTATTGTTAGACATTTTGTTTCAATTGTCGAACCATTGCCAGTATTGTATTGTAATGGTTTTACATCCCAGTGCTTCTTGAAGGGTTTTATTAATTCGTTTTAATTCTTCGACTGTTATTTTGGGACGCTTTCTTCGCCCTTCAAACTCAATTACCCGATCTGTAGTAATACACATGTTACCATCTAAATATATTAAGGCAACGTGCAAACAATAATTTTTTTTAAACATAATTTTTTGAATTTTTATTGTCATACATTTTGTTTCAATTAACTATTATTATAATGTTTTTCTTGATAAAGTCAATTAAATAAGAAAACTGGTGGTATCTGTGTCGATTTTCTTAGTTTTTAATCCTTAAAAATCTTTTAAATTTCATAAAAAATTTTGGTTAATTTTTGCTTGACATTGCTATTTCAATAATTATATATAATTGTGTCAGATGTAAAAAGATTACATTTGTGTTTCTATTATTTCTATTTTATACCTTAACCGGAAAATAAATGAATTTCCACGTAAAAATGGACGATAAAAAAATTAAGGTAGATATTGAGTCTACAAATTTAAAAGACATACTAATATACTGCAAACCAAAAGAGAGACTTGTTCTCATGAAAAAGTTCGGATTAAATGGTGAAAAATGAGTTCCTCTTCAAAGGATATGAAAGGAATACAATTTAACTAGGGAAAGAATTAGACAAATAGAAACACAAGCCCTTATGAGATTCAGAAGGTTGATTGTATGAAATCAGACATATATGGAAGTTTTGCAAGAAGCAAAAAAGATTTTGGATGCTCAATGAGGATTCTTAGTAGAGGATTCATTGGTATCTAAATTGGTAAACAAAAATATGTTCAAATTCACTAGAGAAGAATTGAAATTGATATTGATATCTGATTTCGACGTATCATACTTAAAGAGAAATAAATTCATATATAAATCATTCTATTTAGAGCCATTGTACGAAGACCTTTTGACTAGGATGACATTGTATGTACAAGATTATTTCAAAAAGAGATGATCTTCACAAGATGTATATGAATTCATTGGATACCTAAAAGAAAACTTCTCAAAAGATTTCAAAGAAATAGCTTATCTAAAGAATGACTTATTCTACATAAACTTCTTTGAATCAATTAGAGATATGTCAGTATTTGATTGAAAGATTGGATTGCCAGAATTTGAAGATGTAAATCCAAAGACAATCAAATTAAAAATATTGTACACAATGAGAAGAATCAACAAGCCAATTCATTATCAAGAATTGCCTGCAAAAATCGTTGAATGGTTTCCTCAAAAATGAGTTAAAATCAATACAGTTCACAACGAATTAGTAAAGAATAACGACATATTTGTAAACTTAGGATTATGAATCTATGGATTAAAAGAATGGGGATATGAAGGAGGACAAGTAAAGGACA
>JAEEGH010016744.1_pt1 | contig 15735 bp, 15 predicted proteins | sample 9134181 | NCBI WGS metagenome assembly JAEEGH01 (sample SAMN16246544, study PRJNA631951) | gut metagenome | biome: gut microbiome; feature: rumen; material: DP-attached | host: Bos | place: Iran: Karaj | collected 2018-10 | reverse complement strand
GAAAACCAATAAAAACGTTGCAGACACTGGATTGTAATACAAAAAATTGTTCTGACTATATGAAAAAAAGAGAGACGACAACATCATCCCCGTTGGCGACTCTCTTTTTTTCATATAGTCAGAATGTCACTTAATGTTTTTAATCTAGAGCCTGCAGCTCAATCGCAATCTCTTCCATTTCCCGGTCCGTCATAGCAATAGTCTCGGCCACGCGGAAGAGCTCGCGGCGAATGCTGTCAGGTACTTCAGCGTCATTCTTATAATGCAGCTGGTGCTCAAGACTGGCCCAGAAATCCATGGCAATTGTTCGCAGCTGGATTTCTACGCGAACGTGATGCTCGGTCTTTGAAAGGTAAACCGGAATCTCCATCACAAGGTGGAGGCTGCGGTAACCTGATTCTTTCGGACATTCGATATAATCGCTCTGTTTAATCAGAGTCAAATCGGGCTGCTTCATCAGCATGTCGCGCACAGAGTAAATATCAGAAATGTAAGGACAGATTACGCGTACGCCTGCAATATCGTTCAGGTTTTTCATCATCGATTCAAAATTGATTGGCAGACCCTTTTTCTCAAGCTTGTGGGCAATGCTTTCCGGGCTCTTGATACGGCTTTTTACCGTACTGATGGGATTACGTGTTCTGTTTACGCTGCTTTCTTTGTTCAGGATATCAAGTTTTGTTTCTACCTGTTTGATTGCGCTTTCATAAATCATCATAATCTGCTGAAACTGAAAGGCCATCTTATAAAAATCGCCGGAAACGGCAAGGTTGTTAATCAGGGAAGGAGGAAGCGTAGAGGCCTCTTCGATAATAGTGTCTTCTAAAATTTCATCGCTCATAATTTTGCCAAAAATGTCATTACCGGATATTACCGGCAAATTTAGTATCTATATATAAAATATACTAATAAGAGAAAGGTTTCGGCAAATTTAAAGTTTATCGGGCGTTCCCGCCTGCTCCACTTCGTTCCGCAGGCGGTCGGCGCTTCCGGGCTCCGCTACGCTCGGTGCTTACGCACGCGCTTCGCGCCCCTCCAGTGCCTAACGCATTGTATAAGTAGTTTACTGTTTACATGAAGCAGAAAGAACAAGTCTTTCACAAAGATCTTCGTAAGAAATTCCTATAGCCTTGGCTTCCTGTGGCAGAAGGCTGTTAGGTGTCATTCCCGGAAGATTGTTTGCTTCGAGGCAGTAGAACTTATCATCCTTATCAGAAAGAATAAAATCTACGCGAGAATAATTTCCAAGTCCTAAAAGCTTGTGGACTTTTAAAGCGAGATCCTGTGCTTCTTTTGTCCTTTCTGGTGAAAGTGGTGCAGGACAGATTTCTTCTGTGGCATCGGCCTGATATTTATTTTTATAATCATAAAAGCCCTGCTTTGGTCTGATTTCTATAATCGGGAGAACATTTCCATCCAGAATACCAATTGAAAATTCTCTGCCGTGAACCATTTTTTCAATAAGACAGATATCTTCGTATTTAGTTGTGTATTCAATTGCTGGAGCCCATTCTGCTTCGTTATGAACAAGAGAAACTCCGCAGCTTGAACCGCAGCCTGTAGGCTTTACGGCAAAAGGAAAACCGATTTTTTCCTGAACCATAGCAAGTGAATCTTTTTTAGGATCAAAAATCATCCACTCTGCAGTTGGAATTCCATAATGTGTAAATAAAGTTTTGCTTATGTTTTTGTCCATAGCAAGAGCGCTGCCAATGTAGCTTGACCCTGTGTATGGAATGTTGTAACAGTCGAGGACAGCCTGAAGTCTTCCGTTTTCGCTCATGCCGCCGTGGCCGCCAAGGAAAACTGCATCTGCAATTTTACAGATTTCAATAACACCCGGGCCAATCAATTCGCGTCGGCCACCCTGAGAGGCAATTAAAGCTTCAAGATCTGGTTCTGTTTCCGGTATTTTATAGAAAAACTCTTTACCGGAATCTTTTGTGACAAAGTAAGATTCCAGAGAGGTCTTTTCATCAAGTCCAAGATATATGTCTACAAATGCAACTTCATGTCCCTTTTTCAAAAGGGCGTTAGAGATAAGACTGGCTGAACAAAGTGAAACATCACGTTCCGGACTTATTCCGCCTGCTAAAACAACTATTTTCATATTTTTGAATATACAAAAAAACTTGTTTTTGTTCTATCTTTTTGAGGAGAATGCTATAATCAAATTATGAAAAATCCGCTTGTTTATCTTAAAAATTTTATAAAAAAAGAACCTGTGCTTTTTGCGGCGCTGGTTCTGGCAATAGTTTCAGTTTGCCTTATCCGTCCGGCAGCTTCAATATGTGCTGAGGCAATTGATTTCAGAACACTTGCAATTTTATTTTCCCTGATGATTGTAATTAAGGCTTTTCAGAGTCAGAACTTTTTGAACATCATTGCGGCTAAGCTTTTACGACTCTGCAAAAGTCAGCGCGGCCTTTATTTTTTGTTGACATTTCTTGTGTTCTTCAGCTCCATGTTTGTTACAAATGATGTTGCGCTTTTGACTTTTGTTCCTATCACACTTCTCATTTTTACTCGAATTGGAATGCCTGCCCTTACAATTGTTGTTCTTGAAACTCTGGCTGCAAATCTTGGTTCCTGTATAACTCCAATGGGAAATCCTCAAAATCTTTATCTCTTTTCTTACTACGGATTTTCTGCCGGTCAGTTCTTTCTGCTTACAGCAAAAATCGCCGTTCCTTCTTTTTTGATTCTTGCAGCAATCATCCTTTTTCTAACAAGGAAAAAGCACAACGAGCCTGATGCTTTTAAGGGTAACCTTCTTCAAACTCAGGTTTCGTTTCTTACTGTAGACTTCCGCACTTTCTTTTATGCTGCCGATTTTATAATCTGTCTGCTTACAGTTTTTCACCTTGTAAATTATCTGATTATGCTTGGCTTTACTGTTGTTGTAATGCTTATCTGCAATTTCAGGCTTTTCAAAAAAGTTGATTACAGCCTTTTGCTCACCTTCTGCGGATTTTTTATTTTTACAAAATCACTTTCGACAGTCCAGGCTTTTTCTGATTTTATAAACTCAATGCTTTCTAGTCCGGTAAAAACATACCTTACTTCAATAATCACAAGTCAGGTTATAAGCAATGTTCCAGCAGCACTTTTGCTCAGTGGATTTACTACAAACGGAGACATGCTTTTACTTGGTGTAAATGTTGGAGGACTGGGAACCCTGATTGCTTCGATGGCAAGTGTAATTTCGTTTAAGCTCTACAGCAATTCAGAAGAAGGCCATTCACCTGTGGGTAAAAAGTATTTTGGAGTATTTACAATTTATAATTTTATATTACTGATTATCCTTGGATTTATAACCTATTTAGTTTGAGTTCACCAAAGATATAGGCATCAAGATTTGAAGGTCAACCCTTTCGTCAGGATTATCATGCATTGATGTCATAACCATATCTTCAAAAATATTTCCCTTCATATCTATCATAAAATAGTCCTTGTTAGGGAAAATATATCTAATCACCCGAGTGTCTTCTTTTTTACCAAGCTGTGTTAATTCATAACAAATAGCCCAGTAGACAGAAAATTTTTCATTTCCCATTAAATTTCTTATTTCTGTCATTGGCAGCCCTTTTAAACGGGTCCCCTTATAATAATCAGCTCCGTCTTTATTATCTATTCTTAGTCCCGAGGTTTCTTCATACATATACTGAATTACAAGCTGGTCTTCTGTAAATTGTTTAACATCTGATACTTTATATTCACCAAGTTCAACAACAGCATATAACTGTTCAGGTTCGGTCACATTTTTTTGGGATTTAGATGTTGATGCACAAGAAGCAAAAAGAAATAATAAGAATGTTGAAATAATAATTACAGATATTTTTTTCATAAAAACCTCACTTTTTTTTTAGATTATATGGATTTCATAATCTTGTCAATTTTATCTTTCTTGTAGTTATATTATTTAAAACGTTTTATTAGTCCTGACTAATAGAAAAACCAACATTTTTGCATAATTTTTTAAACTTTTTATTTGCGAATTCGCAAACCTGGTATTATAATAAATCTATAAAAAAATGGTTGAATGACCAAAAAAAATTAGGAGTTTTTTATGAAAAAAATTTTTGCTTGTCTCATCACTATGATGTTGTTGGTTGGAGCTGCGTTCGCAGAAGACGTAGTTATCTTTGAACCAGGTGTAACACCTGTAAAAGGCGGAAAGGTTGTAGAAGTAGATGGAACAAAATATTTCCAGATTAAGTGCTACGGCTATGATACATCTTTCAAAGTACCAGGTGTAGATTTGTCTAAATGTACAGAGTTTGAAGCAACTGTTTATGTTGACAAACCAAATGAAGGCTTCCAGGCTGTAATTTCTATCAAAGACAAGGGCTATGGTGATATTGCTAACCCAACAGTAGTTGGTCTTAAAGTTGAAGCTCAGGTAGGAAAAGCAGAACATGAAATTCAGCAGTCTTGGAATAAATTGAGTAAAACAGACCTCTGTGAATTGATTCAGCCTATGGTTCAGGATACAAAACAGTTCCAGCCAAAGAACTATACACTTTACATTGGTAAAATCGTAGCTCGCTAAGCCGCAGATACATTTTAGCAATAAAAAGCCAGGCCAAAAGGTCTGGCTTTTTTTTCCTTCGACCGGCTCAGGAACCGCGACCTTCGGGTTTACCCACTAGACATTTTAATAAAAATTTATAAAATATTTATCAATTTTTTCCCCAATTTTGCAAATTCTGTGTTATACTATATAGTATAGTGCAGTAATGCCATTTAAATAACGTTTAGGAGTCATTGTGAACAAGCACGATTTTCCCCAGATTCATTTTTATGATCAGGATTTTGTAGACATTTATAATAAGACCTGGTCATGGGTTTCATCTTTCTGGATTGATCCTGCCACCGGGGAACAGGCAAACGACGGATTATTTATTTATCCGGAAAATGGAAAGATGATTATTAACCAGTTTGAATCTATTTTTTCTTCATTCTTTCTCGTATATTCTAACAGGAATTTCGACGCCTGCAATAATCTTGACTATTTTTATGCTCGTCAGGAAGAAAACGGCGCTATCCGTAATAAATATGACGTTACAACAAACGAAGCAATTGTAGATAAAAAGAATCCACAGGGGCTGGACCTGCCACTTTTTGCATGGGCAGAATTTAACCTCTACCACAAGTCTGCAAACAAACGCCGCATTAAAGAAGTTATGCCTACCCTGCTCAAATACATGAACTGGATTGATGCAAACTTTAAAAAAGATAACGGTCTTTATGCAGTTCCGGCTATTGCAAGCGGCATGACAAACTCTCCACGCAAGGACGCTGTTTATCCTGTAGACTTTAATGCATGTATGGCAATCAACGCATCATATATGTCGGCACTTGGCGATATCCTTAATGACAAGGATTTGAGCTTCCAGTACCGCAAGATGTATTTCTCTATTAAAACAAGAATTAACTCACTCATGTGGGATAACGATACAAAGTTCTATTACGATCTGGATAAAGGTCAGAACCGCCTTAAGACAAAGACAATTGCAGGCTTCTGGCCAATGCTCGCAGAGATTCCAAATGCCGACAAAGCAGAGGATCTTGTAGACCACTTAAATGATCCGGATTCATTCGGAACAGATCATCCGTTCCCTTCTTTGAGTGCAGATGACCCTAATTTCCGCGAAGATGGAAGCGGTTACTGTGGTAGTGTTTTCCCAGCCTTCAACTTTATGGTTATTAAAGGCCTTGAAAAATACGGAAAATACGAGCTTGCCCGCGAATGTGCAATCCGCCACTTGTATTATGTACTCGACGGACTTATGCCAAATGACAGCAAGCAGGCCGGTGACCTTTGGGAAGCTTATCTTCCTACAAAAGAAGGAAAAGCTGTTCTAAAAGGAAAACCAAACTTCCCACGCAAACGCTACATTCTTACAGCAGGACTTTCAACTATAGCATTGATGATTGAAAATATCATTGGTCTTTCTATAAGTCTTCCACGTAAGACTGTAGACTGGATTATTCCAAATCTGGAAATCATGGGTATAGAAAAGCTTTCTCTTAAACGAAACCTCATCACAATTTTGAGCAACAAGAGTGACCGTGGCTGGGGTATTCAGATGGAAAGCGAAAAGCTCTACTACTTTACTATCAATATCCTTGACCAGAAGAAAAAGACTTTGCCTATTCCGTCTGGCAAATGCTCTATGCTTATAGACAAGCTGTAATAGCAGGAGATTTTTATGGCGACCCCTGAATCTGTCATTGAAATCGGTTCAACTGGGGTACGTCTCCTGGTTGCCGAATTTACACAGGAACGAAAACAAAATATCCTCGACCGTTCAGAAGTTCCTCTTTCTATTGGTAAAGACACAATTACAACAGGACAGATTTCTCAGGAAACACAGGGCCTTTTAGTGCAAACCCTCTTGCGTTATAAAGAACAACTTGCGGGCTGGGGAATTACTCCTGCCGAAACTACCTGCTTTGCAACAAGCACCTTCCGCGACGCCAGAAACAGCGACCCTGTTATGGACCGTATCCGAGTTCAGACAGGCTTTAGAATTCAAATTGTAGATGGCGTAGAAGAAAACAAGCTCATGTATCTTGCTGTAACCGAAGCTATAAAAGATCAGCCTATTGATTTTAAAACAGAAGACACAATGATTCTTGTTGTTGGCGGATCTACCACCGAAATGATGATGATCAGCAAAGGCAAGATGGCTGGTGTTCACTCTTTGCGTCTTGGTACTGTGCGAATTGAACAGCAGATGAAAAATCTGACAACCTCTTATGATGATATTCAGCGCTACATAGAAGAATCTATAAATAACACAAAGGGTTCTCTCGAAAGTGAAATTGACCTTTCAAAAGTAAAGCAGTTTATTGCAGTTGGTCAAGATTTAACTATGACCGCCCTGCTCATTGGAAAACCAGTTTCTACTTTTTTATGGTCTATTGACCGCGATGCGTTTGACGCCTTTGTTCAGGATGTTCAGGAATATTCTGTTGATGAATGTGTTGCACGCTTTAAGATTCCTTATGCAGAAGCAGAAACCCTGCAGACAAGTCTTTTAATTTACAACCTGTTTATTCATCTTACAAAGGTTCAGACAATTATTGTTCCGGAAACTAATATTCGTAACGGTATTTTGCTGAGCCAGATTTCTACACAGAACGAAGAGCTCCAGAAGGAATTTGATATGCAGATTACTGCCTCTGCCAGAAACCTTTTGCGTAAATATCACGGCGACGAAAGCCATGCAGAATGTGTGCGAATGATTGCAACAAAGATTTATGATGCTCTCCAGAATGAAATTGCTCTTGATGCACATGCCCGCACTTTGCTTGAGACAGCTGCTATTCTTCACGACATTGGGGCCTTTATCCGCTACGACAATCACAATATTCATTCAAGCTACATAATCCGTAATTCCGAGATCTTTGGACTTTCGCGCAAAGATAATACAATTGTTTCGGAAATTGCAAAATATCATAAGGGTACTTCGGTTCCTCAAGACGAAGACAGCTTTTTGATGCTGCCTCGTACAGACCGAATGACTATTTTAAAACTCACGGCAATTCTTAGAATCTCTGATGCCATGGACCGCGGACACATTCAGAAGTTCAACGACTTTAATATAAAGTTCCAGGACAATACGATGTACCTGCAGACAAAAAGATCAAAGAATACAGTTTTGGAAAAAATTGCCATGAGCGAAAAATGCGGTTTATTCGAAAGCGTATTTGGTTATAAGGTGATTTTGTTATGAGCGAAAATAAATTTTTTAACCGGGAGCTTTCCTGGCTCGAATTCAACGCACGCGTCTTAAAACAGGCACTGCGCAAGGAGCTTCCTTTACTGGAACGCCTGCAGTTTTTATCTATTGTTTCTTCCAACTTTGATGAGTTTTTTCAGGTACGCGTTGCCGCAACAAAACGAATGCTTGAGTCTGCACCTGATACTGCAGATGCTTCGGGGCTCACTCCAAAAATGGTTTTATCCAGCATAAGTGCGCGAGCCCACCAGATAATCCGCCAGCAGCAGGAATGCCTTATGAACGATATACTTCCCGCTCTTGCAAAAGAAGGCATGGTTTATGTTCCGCCTGCACAATACACACCTCAGCAGACAGACTATCTTCAAAAACTTTTCCGCACAGAGATTTTTCCTTTGCTCACACCGCTGCGCACAGATACAGAAGCTTTTCCTCATATAAAAAATCTCGATTTATATGCAGGCTTTCTGCTCAAACCAATTTCTGGAATCCGTAATGCCTCTGAGCTTTTTAAAGGTGATGATGATCAGCCTCGAATTGCTTTTGTAGAAATACCTGGCGGAATAAACAGACTGTACTGGCTTCCTACAGATAAAAAGGTTCGTGAATTTGCTATGCTGGAAGACATCATTACCTTCTGCGGACGTCAGCTTTTCCCAGGTTTTGAAGTTGACCAGACTCTTGTATTTAAGGTTGCCAGAGACGCAGACTTTGCTGTAGACGAAGATGCGGGTTCAAACTTTATTCACGCAATGGAAGATGTTTTAATCCAGCGAAAATCTTCCTTCCCGGTTCAGTTGCAGTGTAATGTAAGCTCTACTGTAATCCGTGACTTCCTTAAAGAAAAGCTTGAGCTTACAGATGATGATATATATCAGACAGACGGCATGGTAGATATTGGCGGTCTTATGGAGCTGCGCGAAGCAGACGAAACAGGCAAACTCAGTTTTGAACCATGGGAACATTTTTACCCTGCAGACCTTCCGGAGGATGAACCGTACTGGGATACCCTCAAGCTGCATGATAAAATTCTTCACGTGCCTTATGAATCTTACGACCCGGTTGTAAAATTCCTTTCTGATGCTGCAGACGATGATAACGTTCTTGCAATAAAAATGACCTTGTACCGAACAGGTCGCAACTCCCCTATTATTGATGCTTTGGAAAGAGCAGCCCAGCGTGGTAAACAGGTTGTTGTACTTGTTGAACTTAAAGCACGCTTTGATGAAGAGCGTAATATTGCCTGGGCCAACGAGCTTGAACAGGCAGGCGTTACTGTAATTTACGGGCTTGTGAACCTTAAAGTTCATGCAAAAGTTTTAATGGTAATCCGCCGCGAGTCTGATACAATCCGCCGTTATGTTCACCTTGCAACAGGAAACTACAACACAAAAACCGCAAAGCTTTATTCGGATATTTCTCTGTTTACAGCAAATCAGGAAATTGCAAATGATGTTTCCTTGTTCTTTAATCTTGTAACGGGATATTCAACTTTGCAGAAAATGAAGCATCTTGGAATGGCACCGGTAACACTTAAGGATCGTATTCTTTCTATGATTCAGCGCGAAATTGAACGAAGCACACCTGAACAGCCGGGACTGATTATTGCAAAAATGAACAGCCTTACACATGAAGATGTAATTGCAGCTTTGTATAGAGCAAGTCAGGCAGGCGTAAAGGTTATGCTAAATATCCGCGGAATCTGTATGCTTGTTCCGGGAGTAAAAGGCCTTAGTGAAAACATCACAGTTGTTTCTATTGTAGACCGCTACCTTGAACACGCACGCATCTTCTATTTTCAGAATGCGGGAACACCGGAGCTTTACTGTTCAAGTGCCGACTGGATGAGCCGAAACCTTGACCGTCGTATTGAACTCATGTTCCCTATTCTTGATAAGACTGCCTTCCGCCAGGTTAAATCATGGCTCGATATGTATTTTGAAGACAACACAAATGCCGAAATGCTTTTACCAAACGGAAGCTGGGAACCAATTGATGCAAAACGTTCAGCACATGTACGGGCTCAGGAAATGCTCTACAAGCATTATAAATATCAGAACGAAACAAATGAAAAAGCTCGTAAAAATACACAGGAATTTGAAGTAAGAAGGAAGTAATTATGTTAATTCTAAGTATCATCATTTATACACTTTTTGGCTGTATGTTTCTCTGGTTTATCATCTCTGGTGTTCAAAAAATAAAATCTATCCGCGCAGAACAGGAATCGACTGCTGAACTTAGAAACGAAAAAGCACAGGAAGACGAAGAAGCTGCCGAAGAAACTACTCAAGAAAATACCGAAAGCAATTCTTAAAAACATCTTGCCTTTTTTGTAATATCGTTTAAACTAGTAATAATTCTGTTTTTCAGAATAATCTAACTTAAAAGAGGTTTACTATGAAAAAACTCTTAATTCTTGTAGGCTCTATTTTATTATTGACTACAAAACTTTTTGCTGCAGATCCTGCAGTTGGATTATGGAAAAGTATTGATGACAAAACTGGTAAAGTTACTGCAATCTGGAAGGTTTATGAACAGGGCGGAAAGCTCTTTGGAACAATTGCAGCAACAACAGATTCTCCACAGGACATTATCGCAAGTGCCTGTAAAGAATCATACAAAAATTTCCCTGTATCTGGGGCTGTTAACAAAATGAAGACTGTTGGAACTCCTTGGATTTTCAACATGGAAAAAGAATCAGAAGGAAACTGGAAGGATGGAAACATCATCGATCCAAGTAACGGAAAAATGTACGGCTGTGTAATCAAATATCTTAAAGCCGGCGAAAAGAATAAGAAATATACTGCAACCGGCCCTACTCTTGCAATGGCTGGAACTGTAGGTCCTATTCAGGTTTTCCAGTACTGGGTTCCTGCAACTGAAGCTGATATCAAAGAAGCTCAGGCTAAGAATCCTCCAAAGAACTAATAAAAAAATCGCCAAAGGAGCTGGGTTATGAAATCAAAAGCAAAACTTTTATTAATTATGATTTTATCTTTTCTTATGTTGGAAGCTGCTGTATTTGCTACCGAACAAAATGATGTTCCTCGAAAATACAGACTTACAGCTTACACAAAGGCAGTAGAAAAAGAGCTTGGCCATAAGGTAGAAGATTTTGAAAAAAGCATCATCGATGTTACATATTCTTATTATGGAAATGCCTGCCAGAACAACTGGGATAAGGAATCATGGAAAGAAGCTGTTGCAAAAGCAGTAGAACTTTGCCGTAATAAAATTGCAGTTGCTGCTGCTAAAGCTGGTGAATTTGGCGAAAAACTTTTAAAGGCTTTAATTCAAACTACAAAAGAAGCCGGTAATTCAATTTCGGACTGGCTTGATCAAAAATCACAAGAATACGACAAACAGTCCGAAAAAGATAAAAAGAAGAACGACAAGAAAAAAGACGACAACAACAAGAAGAGCCAAAAAAAGAAAAGCGACAATAGTTCAGATAAAGTTTTTATTTAATTGAAATTATAAAGCCAGAAGCTCAGAAAGGTAGAAAAGAATTGCTATTTTCGTAAATTGTTAAGCGTGTAGACAACCTGCGAAAGTTTATTTCTCCTTTGATTTCAGATATGCCGTGTAATCAACTTCGGCTGGTGATGCATTTGAAACACGAACAAGATATTTTCCACTTGCCGGCATGCCCTTTTTCATAATAACTTTATCGTAACAAACCTCTCCGGGGAAATCTCCTTTAACCTTTATTGTGCCTGTAAAGGTTCCGTTCTGCATCATATTTGAACGCGTAAGAATTTCACCGTCAAAAATCCAGCCTGCTTCATCGCAATAATTTGTATAGCGCAGTGTTACTTCTGCACCCGCACCTTTGATTTTTACACCATAAAAAAGTGTTCCCGAAATATTTCCATTTACAGTTTCTGTTCCAATTTTTTCGAGCGAGCCGGATTTATTCATATATGTAAGCTTTGTCTGAGTATCATTGAGTTTTTTGAAAAATGTAAACGCATAGTCATCGGCAGAAGATGTAGAGCCCTGGGCTATCAACCCTTGTGTAAGAAAAAACGTGACAAATAATAATCCGAACAGACGCCTGAACAAATGCTTCATATTATAAGATTAAATGATAAATGCTCTGTTGTAAATGAAAAAAATCAATAATTTCTTTACTATTATTCCATTAATTACTAAACTGTAAGTATATATAATATTGAATACAGGGCCTCAAAGCCCTTACAAAGGAGTTTAGAAAAAAATGAAAAAACTTATTACAGCTATTCTGCTTTTTTCTACAGCATTGACACTTTCATTTGCTGCACCAAAAAAGGGCAAGGAAAAAGAACAATCAAACGGAATTAAGCTTGATCCAAAAAAGAAATACGCCATTGAAGGAGTTGAACTTGGAAGCGATAACTGGCCTCAGGTAACTCTTTCAAACAAGGGCGAAATTATATGGAATCCAAAACAAGGTGATTTCCAGCAGATTGGATGGGAACTCAGAGGAACAGATTTGAGTAAATATGCAGGTATTCGCGTTGAGTTAGCAGCAGGCCAGAATTTTGAAGAGCCACATGTATGGCTTGAAAATCCTGCAAGCACTGGAGACTGGGGCTTTAACTTTGCAAAAGATGGAGTTTGCTATGCCCTTTTCAATGGTCAGAACAAAGGCTGGGGCGACATGAAAAACCCTGACATTACACAGGGCTTTTTAATTAAGATTGGCGGAAACGTAAAAAAATTCAAAAAGACTGTAATTAAATCTATTGAATTGATAAAAAAAGAAGATGTTCGCGACGCATCAAATCTTACAATTCTGGATGTACCATTTGGAACTTCAGTATGGCAGTCTCACATTCTTGGTAATGAAGTTATCTGGGCAAACGGAGATGGCGGTGGAGATGCCGGTTGGGATTTAAGCGGTATTGATCTTTCTGAATATGACAGAGTTCGTGTCGAACTTGAAAGCAACACCTGCCAGAACATTGGTTTAAGACTTTGCGACAGCACTCATAATAACTGGCATGGATTTAACACACAGGTTGAACCAAATGTTTTTGATGTGTACTTATCTGGACAGGGTGCTTCCTGGGTATCAGACAACGGAACTGATTTTGATAAGACTCAGGGATTAAAAATTATCATCCAGTCTTGGGACAGAACAAAAGAAGAAAAAACTCTGGTAAAGAGCGTTCAGCTTTTGAAAGGTGAAAGAACTGTAAATGAAGCTGTTATGATTGGCGACAAAATGCTTGGTTCTTCAGGATGGAGTACAAAAACATATGAGAACGGTCTTATAGAATGGGTATGGAATGGCAAAGAGCACTATCCATGTGCCGGCTGGTATGTTAAAGACATTGATTTTTCTGAATATACAAAAATCCGTGTTGAGTTTGAACCGGAAGCTTCAACACTCCCTCTTCGTCTTGACCTTTATCAGGAAAAAAATGATAGTGGTGTTGAATTCGATGCTATTTCAAATTCTTTTATTGAAGCAAACCTTGACGGTTCATATTTTGACGGTAAATGGGAAAACAAAGGAAAATGGGATCCTTCTAAAAAAATTGACCAGATCTGGATTCGTTATTGCGACCTTTCAACAGACGGACAAAAATCAATTGTAAAATCTGTTACACTGATTAATGAAGAAATAAAAGCTCCACAAGCAGACGAGCTCATGTTAAAAGGATCTAAACTTGGCACACGAAAAGACAATGCAATAGTTGATGAAAACTCTGTAATCAACTGGAAGAAAGCAAACTACGCACAGTGCGGCTGGCAGTTTGATAAGCTGGAAGGTGAAATTCTTGAAGTTAAGGTTTCTTCAACAGACTGTCCATTGCGCTTAAGAATTCGTGATCGTGCAAGCCAGAATGAAGCAAGCTGGGATGATGACGGTTCTGGACTCTTCCGTATTAATCTTAAAACAAAAAAGAAAATTAATGAAAACGGAAAAGAAAGTGCCCCGGAATGGCAGAAATCATCTAAAGCATTCCTTTATGAAGCTGGTGGAGATATTGTTATTGAACCAATAAACGGAGTTTCCAAAGACGGAAAACAGAGTGTTGTTGAATACATTAAGGTTGAATAAACAATAAATAAAAGCAGGAGCTTGCAAAATGAAATCAATTGTAATTTATAACAGCAAAACCGGATTCACAAAAAAATATGCAGAATGGATTAGCGAAGCTGCAGGTTGTGAATGTGTAGAATTAAAAAAGGCTGGCAAAGTTAAGCTTGCAGAATATGATTCTATTGTATTTGGCGGATGGTGTATGGCTGGTGGACTTTCAAAGCTGCCATGGTTCAAAAAGCAAATCCCTGCCCTTTCTGCTGCCGGAAAAAAGCTGATTGTATTTATGGTTGGTGCAAGCCCTGCAGAAAGCAAAGAGGCGCAGGACTCGCTCAGAAGAAACTTTACCGATGATGAATGGAATAAGGTTAAAGCCTTCTACTGCCCGGGCGGTCTTGATTACGACAAGATAAAAGGATTTTCAAAAATGGCAATCAAAATGCTGTTGAAAATTCTTTCATGTAAGAAAGACCCGACCGAAGCAGACAAACAGACTCTGGCAATGCTTTCAAAATCTTATGACATCAGCGATAAAAAATATATTGAGCCAATTATTGCAGCTCTCTAATTATTTGAATATTAAAAAAGTTAAGGAATAAAATGATAAAAGCAGTAATTTTTGATATGTTCGAAACGCTGGTAACTTTGTTTACCGGCCGAATATATTTTAGCGAAAACATTGCAGAGGATGTTGGCATAGACGTTGAAGTTTTTCGTAAAGAATGGCATGTAATTGAAAAAGACCGCAGCCTTGGAAAATACACATTTGACGAAGGCCTTGAGCTTGTTCTAAAAGGACTTGGCATTTATTCAAAAGAAAAGCTTGAGTTAGCATTAACTAACAGGCGCAACTGTATTTCTGATACCTTCTCTGCAATCCCGCCAGAATCGATTCAGCTTCTTAAAGAGCTTAAACAGCGCAATATTAAAATTGGTTTAATGACAAACACCTTCTCTGATGAACGCGATTTTATCCGTCAGAGTGAGTTGTTTCCTTATTTTGATGTAGCGCTTATTTCTTATGAACAGGGAATCTGTAAGCCCGATCCTGCAATGTACCAGAGGATGATTGAGCAGCTTGGCGTTGCACCAGATGAATGCCTTTATGTTGGCGACGGGGGTTCCCGCGAGCTTTATGGTGCCAGAGATGCAGGCATGAAAGCGCTTCAATGTACATGGTTCCACGAGCTTGCATTTTTCCCTCATGTACCTTGTCCTATTCTTGATGAATTTGATCACGCAGAACATCAGCTTGATGTATTAAACTTTATTAAATAAAAACTGGAGACCTTGCAACATGAAAATTCTTTTAATAAACGGAAGTCCAAAAGGAAAAAGAAGTAACTCTCTACGTCTGGCAAAAAGCTTTATTGAAGGAGTAAAAGCTGTTCATGAAAACAGCGGTACCTCTGTAGAAGTTGACGAGCTTGAACTGGCATCACTTACAATCGGGCCGTGCAGAGGCTGCTTTGCCTGCTGGAATGCAACTCCAGGAAAATGCGTTATCAAAGATGACATGCCAATGGTAATCGAAAAAGAGCTTGCCGCTGATTTGATTGTGTGGAGTTTTCCTCTTTATTATTTTAATGTTCCAGGCCTCCTTAAAAATCTGATTGACCGCCAGCTTCCAATGGCTCTTCCTTTTATGGCAGAACGAACAGACGGTTATGGAAACGGAAGCCATCAATCTCGTTATGAAAACAGAAACACAAAAAACGTTCTTGTCTCTACCTGCGGATTTTATACAGCCAAGGGAAATTACGACAGCGTAATAAATATGTTTGACCACTTTTTGGGCAAAGGCACCTTTGAAACAATTTTCTGTGGACAGGGTGAACTGTTCAAAATTAAAGAGCTTTCTGACAGAACAGATGCATATCTTGAGTCTGTAAAAAAAGCAGGAAGTGAATATGCCTCTGGCTCAATCACAGAATCAACCCGCCAGGAGCT
>JAEEGH010016739.1_pt1 | contig 15740 bp, 12 predicted proteins | sample 9134181 | NCBI WGS metagenome assembly JAEEGH01 (sample SAMN16246544, study PRJNA631951) | gut metagenome | biome: gut microbiome; feature: rumen; material: DP-attached | host: Bos | place: Iran: Karaj | collected 2018-10 | reverse complement strand
TCTTTAGGAACTCCTGGGGCTTTCCATAATCTCAAATGTCCCCAAGGAAATTGACAGGGGCGGTGCATCTCACCGCCCCTGTTGTTTATAAACCCCAATCGGTCATTAGTCCGACATGTATAACATAGGTAAGGGCAAAAAGAAAAGCCCTGCGTAGCAAGGCTTTTCTTGGATATCAAATATGTCTATAAAGTTCCGTGGTTGTCACGAGCACTTTGACCATCCGCAGTTGGGGCAGCTCTTGCAGCCGCCGGTGTAGATGATCTTGGCGCCGCAGTCGGGACAGGTCTCGCCGGTCTCGGTGCCGTCCTTGATGTAGCGTTTCAGCGCACGGGCCACACCGTTGGACCAGGTGGTGATGCTGTCCACGTCGAAGTTCAGTTTGCCGATAAGTTCCACCACATTGGGGATGGGCATTCCGTGGCGCAGGATGCCGCTGATGAGCTTGGCGTAGTTCCAGTACTCTTTCTTGAACATGCGCGAAAGGCCGCCGATGGTGACGGGGTAGCCGTCCTGGTCGAGGAACTGGAAGTCGTAGCGGGCGTGTTCGTCGCCTTTCTCTTTGACGCGGATGACCCATCCTTTCTCTACCCACTTGGGCAGCACGAAGTTCTCGGCGCGGCCGGTGAAGATTTCGTAGGGTCGGTGTTCGTACATGCCTACAACGGCAATCCAGTCCTCTTTGTCGTTCTTGAAGCGGACGACCTCGGCCTCCAGTTTCTTGGGGCGTTTGGGGGCTTTGCTCTCGATGAACTCATTGCAGTTCTTGTTCTCGCTCTTCGAGACCAGCACACCGTGGCGCGAGCCGTCGCGGTAGATGGTGCAGCCCTTGCAGCCCGATTCCCATGCCGTCTGATAGATTGTGCTTACTATTTCCTCCGAAGTCTCCTTCGGGATGTTGACGGTGACGCTGATGGAATGGTCCACCCATTTCTGGATGGCGCCCTGCATCTTGACTTTGTTCACCCAGTCGATGTCGGCCGAGGTGGCTTTGTAGTAGGGCGATTGGGCGATGAGGCTGTCAATTTCTTTGTCCTCCATTTTGTCGATTTGCTCCATGGTGTAGCCTTTCAGCTTGAGCCAGTCGATAAACTTGGGGTGCAAGACGTTGTATTCTTCAAAGTAGTCGCCGTTCTCGTCTTTGACCACTTTGTGCTTGGAGGTGTCTTTGTCGTTGGGGTTGATTTTCTTGCGGCGCTTGTAGCTGACGAGGAAGACGGGCTCGATGCCGGAGGTGGTCTGGGTGCAGATGCTCACGGTGCCGGTGGGGGCGATGGTGAGGAGTGCGATGTTGCGGCGGCCGTTCTGTATCATCTCTGCATACATCTTGGGGTCGGCCTCGGCCAGGCGCATGATGAAGGGGTTGAGTTTTTCGCGGTTGGCGTCGTAGAGCGGGAAACTGCCGCGCTCCTTGGCCATAGTGACCGAGGAGCCGTAGGCGGCGCAGGCCAGGGTGCGCTGCACCTTGACGGCAAAGTCGGTGGCTTCGTCGGTGCCATAGCGCAGGTTCATGCCGGCCAGCATGTCGCCTTCGGCGGTGATGCCGAGACCGGTGCGGCGGCCTTCGAGGCACTTCATCTTGATGTTCAGCCACAGGTTGCGCTCCACGCTCTTGATGTCGTCGCTTTCGGGGTCGGCGTCAATCTTGGCAAGTATCTTGTTCACCTTCTCCAGCTCGAGGTCGATGAGGTCGTCCATCAGTCGCTGGGCTTTGGTGATGTGGTCGCGGAAAAGGTCGAAGTCGAATTCAGCTTCGGGGGTGAAGGGGTTCTTCACATAGCTGAAGAGATTGACAGCTATCAGGCGGCAGCTGTCGTAGGGGCAGAGGGGTATCTCGCCGCAGGGGTTGGTGGAGACGGTGCGGTAGCCAAAGTCGGCATAGCAGTCGGGCACGCTCTCGCGCAGGATGGTGTCCCAGAAGAGCACACCGGGTTCAGCCGAAGCCCAGGCATTGTGGATAATCTTGTTCCAAAGCTTGCGGGCGTCAATCTCCTGCCGCACGATGGGGTTGGGGCTGTCGACGGGGTATTGCTGCACGAAGGGTTTGCCGTCGCGCACGCATTCCATGAACTCGTCGGTGACTTTGACCGACACATTGGCGCCGGTTATCTTGCCCTGCTCCAGCTTGGCGTCGATAAACTGCTCGGCGTTGGGGTGCTTGATGCTGATGCTGAGCATCAGGGCACCGCGGCGGCCGCCCTGCGCCACCTCGCGGGTGGTGTTGCTGTAGCGCTCCATGAAGGGGACGATGCCCGTGGAGGTCAGCGCGCTGTTCTTCACCGGGCTGCCCGCCGGGCGGATGTGGGTGAGGTCGTGGCCCACGCCGCCGCGCCGCTTCATGAGCTGCACCTGCTCCTGGTCAATCTTCATGATGCCGCCGTAGGAGTCGCTGGCTCCGCTGTTGCCGATGACAAAGCAGTTGGAGAGCGACACCACCTGGAAGTTGTTGCCGATGCCTGACATGGGGCTTCCCTGCGGGATGACATACTTGAAGTCTTTCAGTAGTCCATAGATGGTTTCCTCCGACATGGGGTTGGGGTAGTTGCGCTCGATGCGGGCAAACTCCGAGGCCAGCCGGTGGTGCATCATATCGGGGTTCAGTTCATAGATTTTGTTGTCGTCGCGCAGGGCGTATTTGTTCATCCACACGTTGGCTGCGAGCTCGTCGCCTCCAAAGTACTCAATGGATGACTGCATAATCTCCTCAGGCATATACTGGGTATAGGTCTTTGGCTTAAGGTGCTGAGTATCATTACCAAAATCTAAAAACATGTCGGACTGCATGGGTGCTTTTCTTTTTAAGTTTGACAATAACAAATAATTACTGCGATGTCGCAGTTTTTTTTCAGACCGCTAAAGTACACAATACTTTTATAATAACGGGAAATGAGTTATCAACACCCTATCCGCAGAAGATATTATTGAATTGTGGCACAATGGTTAATACGATAATAACGCGATGGTGTTAAAAAAGTGTGACGGGAAAACTGCTCGATTGGAAAAAGATGGGTATCTTTGCACCGTCTAATTACAAAGGGATATGAAATATAGAACAGTGTTTTTACTTGCTGCGCTGGCGGCTTTGGTGCTGTCGGTTGCGTGTAATAATAAAGCCGCGAAGGGTACTGAAGAGGTTTTTGCCGAAGCGGAGAAACTGGATGATTATGTCAAGTGGGATAGTCAATATTGGGACAGCACGAACCATTATCTTTTATTGGTGAAATGGATTGGCGACACGATGATACGGTTCGACTACCGGGTGATTGATTCGTTGGGGAACTATCGGTATGTCGGTGATACGGCGGTGAACAAATACGGCTGGTTGGCCTGCGAGTTTATAGAGAGTGGCGACAGCCTCATCCCGGCGGACGAATACTTATGGGAGGACAGCGTTTCATACGGCGTCCGGTTTGAAAAAGACTCTTACACTGATACGACGTACCGGGGAATCGTTTCCCTCGGCATCCGCATCGGGCTGAACGACAACCGCTGTGCAAAAGTGCGGTCGGACAGCAGGCGATGGAACTCGCCGATGCTGCATCATGTCGAGCCAGAGTACCCGTAGCCTGCCGCTTCATAATGTCGCAAGAGCGACACACCGAAAAAAGATGGAAAAGTTGTTATTTCAAAAATAATTGCTATCTTTGCAATTGGCATTAATTTAATGGCAATTACATTAATACTTGTTATATGAGATTTTACGACAGGGAAAAAGAGCAGGAAACACTGCTCAATAATTGGAATCAATCCGCTGAACGTGGGCGGCTTACCGTGCTTATTGGACGGCGGCGTATCGGCAAGACCACCCTGCTGACACGAAGTGCCGATGGGTACAACAGCCACCAGCCGATACTCTATCTATACGTCTCAAAAGACAATGAGAGGGTGTTGACAGGCAAATTCCAAGAAACAACTGAGCGGCTTCTTGGTCTGAAAATCTATGGCAAGATTGAAACTTTTGCCCAATTCTTTGAGCAACTGTTGCTCTATGGGCAACAGCACCATTTTACGCTTGTGTTTGACGAATTCCAGAATTTCCTGAAAGCAAATCCAGCCATTCCGAGCCATATTCAGGAACTGTGGGACCGCTATCACGAACAGTCAAAGGTCAACATGCTAGCATGTGGCAGCATCTACAGCATGATGCACAAACTATTTGACAACGAAGACGAACCCCTATATGGCCGTCAAGACTGCCGGATAGTCATGCATCCCTTCCGTATCAGTGTGTTGAAACAGATTCTCGGCGACCACAACCCCCAGTATACCCCCGAAGACCTGCTCTGCCTTTACGCATTGACTGGTGGCGTTGCCAAATATGTAGCGTGGCTCATGGATGGCGGGGCTACCACCAAGACCCAGATGCTACGGTGGGCCACCCAATCGGGTTCCCCCTACCTCTCCGAAGGGTCGGAACTCATCATGTCCGAGTTTGGCAAAGACTATAGCAACTACCTCAGTATCCTCCAGCTGATAGCTTCTGGCTTGACTACTCAGAGCGAGATAGACAGTGTCATCGGAAAAAACACCGGAGCCTATCTTGACAACCTGGAACACGACTACAACTATATCCATCGCAAACAGCCCCTGTTCAGCAAACCGGGTGGCCGAAACCTGCGCTGGCAGATAGACGACTGCTTCCTTCGGTTTTGGTTCCGTTTCATCTTGCGCAACCAGGCACTTGTCGAGATGGAGCGCAACGACCTGCTGTTGGAAATTGTCGAGCGAAACTATGAACAATATTCCGGCATGGTGCTCGAACAGTATTTCCGGCAGAAATGGATGGAGGAAGAGCGTGTCACAATAGTGGGCAACTATTGGGATCGCAAAGGTGAAAACGAGATAGACATGATTGCCCTTAACGACATCGATAAAACTGCAACAGTGGCGGAAATCAAGCGCAACCCCAAGAAGTACAATCCCGCCGAGCTGACGAATAAAGTGGTCGTATTGAACAGCCACTTGGCAAATTATCATGTTACCCAGAGAGGCCTCTCGTTGGAGGATATGTGAAGAAACAGCCCGGTGGACAGTTCCGATAGCGCAGCGGTGAAAAGAAAGCATGTCACTTCGCGCGGAATATACTTTTTATTCTGTGAAGGATTACTCCACCTTTCGCCATCTTACTCCACTGTTCCGATAGTATCGCATATTTGTCCCCAACGTTCCTCTATGCGCCTTCCGGACTCGATGTTGCGTCGTCCCTTATCATATCGTTTTCCGATAAGTTTCCCTCATTTTTCCCATTCTGAAACGGAAAACGAGTGGAAAACGATCGAATAACGATCGAATAAATGACGATGCTTGATGGTTCCTTGGACGTGCAACAGGGAAGGCACAACGTGTAATTTATCTCGAATGCGAGGAGTCATCACAGTGGTAAAATAAGGAAGTTTGATGAAGTGTTTTTGTGCTAATAAGGAATTATTTCGTATCTTTGCAACTGCTTTTGAAAGAATAGACGATTTTGGTGTAAAAAGAATTGAAAGAATAGTTGATTCAATGCGCAGATAGATTGCGCGGAGCCTTTGTACTGTCAAATTCGTTGCCCATAGACAATGACCTTAGAAGGCTGATACAATCAATAAGATCTTGGAAAAGTACGATAATCTTGAAATGATGCAATATTTATTGTTGCAATAATCTTGAAAAGTTGTATCTTTGCACTTGCAATAATCTTGAAATGATGGAATAATTTCTATGAAAAGAAAGATTTACAATAAGTTATTAGGCAACAATAGTCAGTCAAGCAACTCAAAACGGCACGCAAATTAAACTGAAAGAATGGCTTGACGAGTTTAATGAAAACAGAATTGAGAATTGAAAACACTGAAAAATAGTTAAAGAAACCACCGCGCAAAAAGGTTGCACTTCGAGGGTGTAATTTTGCAGCCGAAAATGAAACAGAAAAATACAGAATGATGAAGAATACAAATCCGATTTTAGCCTGAGAAACTTGCGCTCCTTTTGTGGAGAAGATGCAGATTCTGAAATAACCCCCACTATTGACCACTTTGTGATCGATTGACAACGGTATTCATATGCTTTTAAAAAAATAAATCTGAAAAAAACATTTTGCATATAATAAGTTGTTTAAAAATAATTGATGAATTGTATATGCAGATAGACGACAGATTTTACTCCTTTTTGAGGGCGCAAAGTGGTTCCATTATAACCGAAAAAAAAGGAGAAAAAGATGCCGTATATGTGCTTTAAGAAAAACATTGAATTATATTTAAACAGTTTCTAAAATAAAAAACCATCTATTTCAAATAAAATTCTTATCTTTGCAATCAAATTATAAGTATAACAATAAAAAAAAAGACCCCAAAATTAATATTGTTTTTTAAAGAGACTAAGAATAGATAGATAAATAGTTAATAAAGATAATTGTTATGGATTACATTTTACATAAGATTAATCAGCGAATTGACCTACTCACTGTAAAGAACAATGATAACGCAAGAGGAGTGCATTACCGCTCAAGAATAGAGTATCTTTTAAACTTAATGCTAGGATATCTTTGGAATAAGAATTATTGCACTCTAAGTGAGGATGAGAAAATTAGAATTTTCAGTGATATTATTTCACCTACTATTGGGACCGTCGTAAGCGTTTGTCGAACACTTGATGTTCAAAGAGAGATTTTTTCAGTCAAACATATTTATCAAAGTATTAACGATTACCCTGATTTGCGCAATAATAAAATAGGCCATGGGTTTGTATTTGAAGATGCTGTTGAGTCTAGCAATCAAGAATATGTAAAGCTGTACAACTCTCTCATGGAAACATCAAATTGTTTCTTTGACTGCGATAAGGATTTTGTAATAGTGGAGAAACGGCATGAAAACATTTATCTGGGAATAAAGTTTTGTTCAAACGGAGATGTCAGACCTTGGTCATTGCCATTGGAAATGGCTGATTTGGTAGAGAAGAACCTCTACATCAAATATAAGAATGACTTTTTTTGTGTTTCTCCTTTTATCAGAATAGAAAATGATGGAGACAACATTTATATATATGCAAAAACTGTTGAAAAACTGCTAGGACGAATACACTATAATCAGCTTGTTAACACAGGTACTGTGGATCGAATATGGGAGCCCTTTTCTAACTTATCTGTTTTGAATGATGGCGTGAAAATCAAGTCGGTTAATGGCACAATACGAAATATCTACAACAATAATTATACTACATATATAGAAGTCGGCATTCAATCGCAAATTCTTGGTTTCCTGAAAAAGAACAGGTCAAGTGTTTGTGCTACATTATGGGGACATGGAGGTATAGGAAAAACCGCCACCATCCAAAATGTTTGCGATAGCCTTTTCAATGAAACACAGAAGACTTTTGACTATATTGTGTTCATTTCCGCAAAAGACCGTCGTTATAATTATTATAAGGGAATCATTGAAGATGTAAACACCAGTTTCTCAACATATTCCGATGTCATACAATTCCTTAATAAAATAATCTTTGATGAAGAATCTACCGATGAAAAAAGAATACAAGACTATGACGGAAAAATGCTCCTTGTTTTGGATGATTTTGAGACATTTGCAAAAGAAGAAGCAAAACGTTTATCTGATTTCATAACTTCTCTTGATATCAACCATCATAAAGTTGTTGTTACAACACGGTCGGCAAATTTATCATTGGGATTTGAGATAAAAACCAATGAACTTGATAGTTGTCAAACTTACAGTTTTTTAGAAGAACTTATCCGTAATGAAGGTATTACTCTTTCAAACGACGATCGTAATTTGCTACTTGAACCGACAACTCGAGAACGTGTACATGAAATAACGAGTGGCCGACCGCTGTTTATCTATCAGTTAGGCCACATTATTGGTCGTGATGGGGTCAAAAAAGCAATGGATCAGGATATTAAGAAAGACACCCCTGCTGTAGAATTTTTGTACGGAAGAATATACGATTATCTTTCGGCCAAAGCCAAAGACCTTTTCGTTATAATGAGTCTTCTTGTGACCAAAGATGACCTAACAAATGTTTTAGAGAAAGCACAATATATCATTAATTTAGAAAATGATGATGAAAGTTTTTATTCGGCAGTAGAAGAATTAAAGAAACTCAAAATTGTAAAGATAACCGATGATGAAAATCAATATTTTGAAGTATATTCGCGTGAGATTTTTGAAATGATGACTAAGCATTTTTCAATGCGCGATGCATTATTTATAAAAAACTGCAACCGCCGAAGAACGCAAGTAAACAAAGATAAAAATGCTAACATCGAACAATCATTGTTAGATAATGCAAATTCGAGTAGACTTGTAAAGTCTGAAATTGAAACAACTGACTTATACAAGCAGATACTGAACAGGACGACTTGCCCACCCGAAATTAAAATACAAGCCATTTTCAACCTATCAAATTACCTCAACGCCGATAGAGGGAAAAGGCTTGAGGCCTTAGATGTTTTTGACAAATATAGCCACTATTTCACAGGAATAAGTCGTGGTAAAGATGGAAGAAACCTTTATTCTCAATATGCACTAAGGTGGGCCACAACATATTGGGCAAATGGAACAGAGCCTCAGAAGCAAAAAGCTATAAGTATTTTAAGCGATTATTACGAAGGTGGAATAGAATACGAAAGAAAAGGGGATATTGAGATAGCAAGCACTCTTCTAATGTATCGCTCAATTATTGTAATCAAACTATGGCGAGAACTAAAGGACCAGTGGACATTCGGGGAAGTCTCTCGCAGTGTTTATCTGACTAAACGAGAAGAACAGATAAAAGAGTGTAATAGTTTACTGATATATATTGGCAATCCTTTGTATTCAAATATTTATCAAAAAAAACTAACAGATTTCTGTCCAAGTTCAAGGCAATGTTTGATAACTGCCTTTTTTAACTATGTAGACATTTTGGTAAGAATCAAGAAATTCAAACTTGCAAAGGAAATATGTGATTATGTTATTCTGACAGGACCAATGAATTTCCAGGCTCAATTTAGTTCTAAGAGGGAGTGGATTAGTTCTATTATGAAAAAGAATAAGCGTTGAAACAATAAAGAAAGCTTTGTCCTCTCAGGCCTTTCTCATTGTTGCTGAAGGCTGAATATGCTGTGGGCTATGCTATATGGTGTTGGATCAGGCGGCCTGATAAGAGCGGTATGAAGATGCATACGATTTGGACTACCAAATCATCATGGCGGCCAACGACTCGGACGACAAGAAAGGTATCGATAAGAAGCAGCTGCTGCTGGAGGCGAAGATAAACACGGAGATTGGCAACTCGAACACGGCCATCTGCAAGCGACTGATAAAGATATGTCCGGAGTGTCTGAAGGCGTATGTGATGCTGAGAGTGGAGGCGTTGAAGAACGGGAAGGCGTTAGAGACGACCGATGACGGAGAGAACGACGAGAACGAACAGCTGGTAGTGGCCTTCAACGATGCAGATGTGTCGGACGAGGAGTTTGAGCAGATGCTTGAGGAGAGTCAGAATAGTAAAGCTTTTGCAAGACTGGGGAGAAGGGTGGCCAGACTGTCGTAGAAAGGGTTGTTGGTCGTTTTGCGGAGAATAAATCAAATAAGACGAAAAAAATGGAATGGAACATCAGCCTATACCAAAACAATAAAGCAGTACGTCTTCAAAAACATATCCCTCCAAGAGGGACGGATGTAAAAAACATCCTCTCATTGAGGGATGTTTTTGTCTTTGCAATGAGAAACAATGATGGAAATGGTGTAATGATCTCTTTATCGGCTTATGGAAAAACTCGTAACAAGAACAAGGTCATCATTTAGAAGATACCTTTTTGCGAGATTCCCCAAACACAGATATTCTCACCACAAAGCCACTCTGCCAAGTTCGCCGAGGTCTAACCAGGCAGACTTCGAGCCGAGAGCCTGAAACACTCTGCGCAGGGTGTCGTAGGTGATGCTTTTGCCACTTTCTATACGCGATATTTGAGCTTTCTTTACACCGATACGCTCACCAAGTTGTTCTTGCGTCAGACCTTGTTTCTTTCGTGTCTGTCTGATAGCCTCACCGATTTCATAGTCCCTCAATTCCTGTTGTAGCCGTGCTTCAAAATCATCCCTTTTCGGAGTGCCGACAGTGCCAATGAACTCATCGAGTACTTCGTCTTCAGTGTGGTATTTCTTTGCCGTTTTCATATTGTATTGATTTAATTGATTATATTTTTTTCTTCATAACTATTGCGTTCATTTAATATGGCCATTAGATGTTGCAAAAATACATAAAAGTTTACAATATGCAAAACTTTTTTCCATTTATCCGTATGGGATGAGGGGGAAAAACTCTCTAAACACATAGAGGAGTAGGAAGAATGGAACTGTAGCACTGTAACAACTGTAACAGTTACGCTGGGGGAGGTGCTTATGGGTCGGAGTTGACTCTTTGTGGGATCGCTGCGGGGCCGTTGCGGGGCCGTTGTGAGGAGCGAAGCTAGAGCGAAGGCAGAGCGAAGCCTCAACGGCTCCTTCATCCAGAGGGACGGTTTGCTGTGTCTGAACACGAATTGCCGCGAATTATTCAATAATTGTCTGGCGGTATATTCGTGATTATTTGTGTTGTATGCTGTTTTTTGTAGGGGTTTGTGTATATGTTGTGAAATTTGTGTATATTTGCAGGGCGAAAGCGGAGGCTTACCGCGATGGTATTATCGTTTTAATAAGTGGATTATGATATTCTTTTATTCGGGTTGCGGCAATAGCCGGCATGTGGCGGAGAAGGTGGCGGAGGCGACGGGTGACCAGTTGGTTTATATCCCTCAGGCGGCGCGTGAGGGCAGGATGCATTATGCTGTCCGGCCGGACGAGCGTGTGGGGTTTGTGTTCCCCATCTATTCGTGGCGGCCGCCGCAATTGGTGCTGGACTTCTTCGGCGGGTTGCGGTTGGAGGGCAAGACGTCGTATGTGTATATGTTCGTCACGTATGGCGACGATGCGGGGTTGGCCGACCAGGTGCTTGGCAAAGCGCTGGAGACGGCGGGTCTGCAGCTGGATGCCGCCTTCGGTGTGACGATGCCGAACACGTATGTGAATATGTCGTTTATGGATGTAGATAAGCCCGATGTGGTGCAGCGGAAGCTGGAGGAGGCCGAGAGACGGGTAGGGGAGGTGTCGGGATGGATAGCGGCGCGAAAGAGGATGACCGATTTGAACAGGGGCGGTGCGCCGAGGCTGAAGACGTTTGTGGTGGGGGTTGGCTTTAACAAGTGGGTGTCGGACAAGAAGTACCGGGCGACGGACGCCTGTGTGTCGTGCGGCCGATGTGCGGAGGTGTGCCCATTGCAGAATATCACGATTGAGGATGGCCGTCCGCGCTGGAACGGACATTGCACCCATTGCGAGGCGTGCTACCACTACTGCCCGCAGAATGCCGTCCAGTTCGGCCGCGTAACGCGCGGGAAGGGGCAGTACCATTTCGATGAGAAAAACGGCTGAGAAACGTCGCCTGAATTGAGGCTCGGAGAAGGGTTTTTCCGGGTGAAAAATACCGGGACCGATAGGCTGTTGATAACTTGTTGCAATCGGGTGCCGATTGTGTACGGATGTTGAGTTGTAAAAGTCTGATTTAAAGTGCCTCGGTGAGATTTTAAGTTTTTTTAACAAGCAAAAGTGCGATTGTTACTTTGCGGGGTGAAAAATTAGTTGTAATTTTGCATTCCATTTCGAGGGTGAATTATGCCCTCGTGAGGTAACAGAAAACATTAATAATTAAGTATATAACATTAAAAGACAAAATGCCAACAATTCAGCAATTAGTTCGCAAAGGACGCCAGCAGATGGAGTATAAGTCGAAATCTCCCGCTTTGGACAGCTGCCCCCAGCGCCGCGGCGTCTGCACCCGTGTGTACACCACCACCCCTAAGAAACCTAACTCGGCAATGCGTAAGGTTGCCCGTGTGCGTCTCACCAACCAGAAAGAGGTCAATGCCTACATCCCCGGTGAGGGCCACAACCTGCAGGAGCACTCTATCGTTATGATCCGCGGTGGTCGTGTGAAGGACCTCCCCGGTGTGCGTTATCATATCATCCGCGGTGCATTGGACACCAGTGGAGTTGACGGTCGTCGTCAGCGTCGTTCGAAATACGGTGCCAAGCGTCCGAAACAGGCTGCCAAGTAAGTTTAAGAATCAAGATTTAAGAATTAGGAGTTGCCGTGAGGCAATTTTAATGAAAAAGAGAAATGAGAAAAGCTAAACCCAGAAAACGTATTATCCTTCCGGATCCCAAATATAACGACGTGCTCGTTACTAAGTTTGTAAACAACCTGATGTTGGGCGGTAAGAAGACCATTGCCTACAAGATTTTCTACGAGGCAATCGACGTTGTTGCCGACCGTACCAAGGAAGACGGCATCGAGGTGTGGAAGAAGGCTCTGGCCAACATCACTCCTTCTGTGGAGGTGAAGAGCCGCCGTATCGGTGGTGCCACTTTCCAGGTTCCTACCGAGATTCGCCCCGAGCGCAAGCAGTCTATCGGCATGAAGAACTTGATCAGCTTCAGCCGCAAGCGCAGTGAGAAGACCATGGCCCTGAAGCTGGCCGCCGAGATTCAGGCTGCCTACAAGGAAGAGGGTGCCGCTTTCAAGCGTAAAGAGGATATCCACCGTATGGCTGAAGCCAACAAGGCTTTCTCGCACTTCCGTTTCTAAGATAAATAATAAAGAATATTACAATAACAAGCCCAAGCAAAAGCAGCAAGTAAATGTCAGATTTACATTTTACACGGAATATCGGCATCATGGCCCACATAGACGCTGGCAAGACTACCACTACCGAGCGTATACTTTTCTATACCGGCAAGAACTACAAGCTGGGAGAGACGCACGAGGGGTCAGCTACAATGGACTGGATGGTGCAGGAACAGGAGCGTGGTATCACCATCACTTCTGCCGCCACCACCGTGTATTGGGACTGGCATGAGCAGCGCTATAAATACAATATTATAGACACTCCGGGTCACGTGGACTTCACCGTGGAGGTGGAACGTTCGCTGAGGGTGCTCGACGGAGCCATTGCCATTTTCTGCGCAGTGGGCGGCGTGGAGCCCCAGTCGGAGACCGTCTGGCGCCAGGCCGACAAGTACGGCGTGCCCCGCATCGCGTTCGTCAACAAGATGGACAGAGCGGGTGCCGACTTCTTCGGTGTGGTCAACCAGATTAAGGAGCGCTTGGGCGCCAACCCCATCCCCATTGAGATTCCCATTGGGCAGGAAGACCTGTATAAGGGTGTTGTGGATTTGATTTCGAACAAGGCCCTGGTGTGGGACGAAAGTTCCAACGGCCAGCGTTTCGAGGAAATCCCGATGCCCGAGGACTTGAAGGACATTGCCGCCGAGTATCGCCAGAAACTGGTGGAAGGCGTTGCCGAGGAGAACGAGGAGCTGTTGGAGAAATTCTTTGACGACCCCGACTCCATCACGGCTGACGAGATTATCGCCGAGATTCGCAAGGCCACGCTGGCCAAGAAGATTGTGCCGGTGATGTGCGGTTCGGCCTTTAAGAACAAAGGTGTGCAGACCCTGCTTGACGCAGTGGCCGCTTTCCTCCCCAGCCCCCTCGACATGAAAGAGGTGGACGGAATCAACCCCAAGACCGAGAAGGAAGAGATGCGTCCGATAGACGTGAACGCTCCTTTCTCGGCTTTGGCTTTCAAGATTGCCACAGACCCGTACGTGGGCAGACTTTGTTTCTTCCGCGTGTATAGCGGTTCGCTGGAGTCGGGCTCGTATGTGTATAATGCCAATACGGGCAAGAAGGAGCGCATCTCGCGCATCATGCAGATGCATTCCAACAAGCAGAACCCGATGGAGCGCATCGAGGCCGGCGACATCGGAGCCGCAGTCGGTTTCAAGGACATCAAGACCGGTCACACGCTGTGCGACGAGAAACACCCCATCGTCCTTGAGTCGATGAAGTTCCCCGAGCCGGTTATCAGCATCGCTGTGGAGCCGCTGACGCAGGGCGATATGGACAAGATGACCAATGCACTGACCAAGCTGGTGGAGGAAGACCCCACTTTCCGCGTGAAGAGCGACGAGGTGTCGGGCCAGACCATTATCAGCGGTATGGGCGAGCTGCACTTGGACATCATCCTCGACCGTTTGCGCCGTGAGTTCCAGGTGGAGGTGAACCAGGGTCGTCCGCAGGTGGCATACAAGGAGGCCATCACCGCCACTGTCCAGCATCACGAGATCTACAAGAAGCAGACTGGCGGCAAGGGTAAGTTTGCCGACATCCTGTTCGAGATCGGTCCTGCCGACGAGGGTGTCACGGGCTTGCAGTTTGTCAATGAGGTGAAGGGCGGTAATATTCCGAAAGAATACATTCCTGCTATCGAGAAGGGCTTCAAGGAGGCTATGCAGAACGGTGTCCTGGCCGGCTACCCGATGGACAGCATGAAGGTCACGGTGCTGGATGGTTCGTTCCATCCGGTGGATAGCGACCAGCTGTCGTTTGAGGTCTGTGCCAAGATTGGTTTCAAGGAGGCCTGCCGCAAGGCTAAGCCGGTTCTGCTTGAGCCCATCATGAAGCTCGAGGTGCTGACCCCCGATGCATACGTGGGCGATGTGACGGGCGATTTGAACCGCCGTCGCGGTATGCTGGAGAACATTTCCGCCAAGGTGGGTGTGCAGGCCATTCATGCCCTGGTGCCCCTGGAGCAGATGTTCGGCTATGTGACCGCATTGCGCACGATCACTTCGGGACGTGCCAACTCCACGATGGAGTTCTCCCATTATGCCGAGGTGAGCCACGACCAGCAGGAGAATATCTTAAAGAGTAAATATAATAATTATTAAAAATAAATAACCGTGAGTCAAAGAATTAGAATCAAACTGAAATCTTACGACCACAATCTCGTCGACAAGTCCGCCGAGAAGATTGTTAAGACCGTTAAGATGACGGGTGCAGTGGTGAATGGCCCCATTCCGCTGCCGACAAACAAAAAGATTTTCACTGTCAACCGCTCGACTTTCGTTAATAAGAAGAGCCGTGAGCAGTTCGAGCTGAGCACCTACAAGCGTCTCATGGACATTGACATCAATGACCGTGCCAAGACTATCGACGCTTTGATGAAGCTGGAGCTCCCCAGTGGTGTTGAAGTGGAAATAAAAGTGTGAAATTAACTCAGCCAATGTGGGTAGCCGTCGAGAGATGGCGAGAATAAGCTGAAAACTAAAAACAAACAATCCAAAAAGAAAGAAATGTCAGGATTAATTGGAAAAAAAATTGGAATGACCAGTCTTTTTGATGCCGACGGGAAACAGATACCGTGCACAGTTATTGAAGCTGGTCCTTGTGTTGTAACACAAGTGAGAACCATTGAGAAGGATGGTTATGAGGCTATCCAGCTTGCTTTTGGCGAGCAGAAAGAGAGCCGTGTCACCAAGCCTTTGAGAGGTCATTTTGCAAAGGCCAATACCACACCCAAACGCTATCTCGCAGAATTTAGCCGCTTTGAGGAAGGCCACAAGAAAAAGTATGGTGAAGTTTTGACAGTGGAAGTCTTCCAAGAAGGAGAGTTCGTCGACGTGGTTGGAACATCCAAAGGTAAGGGTTTCCAGGGCGTTGTCAAGAGACATGGTTTTGGCGGTGTCGGTGACCTGACTCACGGTCAGCACGATCGTCTGCGTGCCCCCGGTTCGATAGGTGCAAGTTCCTATCCTTCGCGCATTTTCAAGGGCATGCGTATGGCCGGTCAAACGGGTAATCACAGGGTGAAGATTCAGAATCTT
>JAEEGH010016734.1_pt1 | contig 15740 bp, 19 predicted proteins | sample 9134181 | NCBI WGS metagenome assembly JAEEGH01 (sample SAMN16246544, study PRJNA631951) | gut metagenome | biome: gut microbiome; feature: rumen; material: DP-attached | host: Bos | place: Iran: Karaj | collected 2018-10 | reverse complement strand
GCTCAGAGACCGAGGTATGGAGTCTGAGCGGTCTGCCCACATGGCTCACCGCCAGCACCGAGGCTGGCACACTGCAGCCATTAGGCAAGCAGACGCTGACCTTCACTGTGGCAGCAGGACTGCCCATCGGCAGCTACGAGACCACCGTCTTCCTCACCGGTATGCAGAACATCAACGACCCGCTGTTTGTCAATGTGACCAGCGAGGGCGACGTGCCTAACTGGGTGGCTAAGACAGATAAGAACACGATGACCGTCCTGGCCCAGCTGGAGATTGACGGCGTGCTGAGCACCGACCCGAAGGACATGCTGGCCGCCTTCCGTGGCACAGAGTGTGTGGGTGTGGCCAGCCCGATGTACTTCAGCCGCTACGACAGCTACTTTGTGCTGATGAATATCTATGGCGATGACTCATATAATCTGACTTATAAGGCATACGATGCCAGCACGGGCACGGTTTATTCGTCCGTCAGTCCGTCGGACGAGCTTGCCAACCAGTTCGTTCCTGACAGAACTGTTGGTACATCAAGCAATCCGGTCATCATGACGCCTCAGGATAAGATTGAACAGGTTATTGCAGTGGAGGGTGATTCTTGGAAGTGGTTCTCGCTTTATGCACAACCGAAGGGGATTACGCCGGATGAAGTATTCGCGTATGCAATTAATAAAAAAACTGTCAATACGATTGTCGGCAGAGAACAGACCTGGACTCCTAGGGCTAATAGCCTATCAAGCTTCCAATACGACCAGATGTACAAAGTGTATGCCAATGGGGCCTTCAGCCAACCGATAACGGGTGCCACGATAAATCCTGATACGGTAGACATTAAGCTCTCTAAGGGCTGGAACTGGATAGGCTATCCTGTACAGGCATCGAACTCCCTGAGTGCCGCCTTTGCTGATGCCGACCCGCAGGAGGGCGACCAGGTGAAGAGTCAGTCGGGCTTCTCGCTCTATACGGGAGGCGACTGGATAGGTACGCTGACAGCGCTGGTACCTGGAGAAGGCTATATGTACCAGTCGACCGACTCAAAGGAAAAGACGTTCCACTACCCAACGCCGGCTATGACCAACCGCAGAGGTGCCGTGGCTTCAACTTCTGACGTTCTGAAGCTTACCACACAGAACAACATGACCATGATTGCCGTGGTGATGGATGGCGAGCAACTGGTGGACGATGCCCAGGTAAGCGTCTTTGCCGGTACGGAACTGCGCGGACGCTCGACAGCTGCTGTAGTGGACGGCAAGCACTTCCTGACCATCGGCGGTAACAGCCAGGCAGAAATGCTGACCTTTGAAGTGACCACGGCTGACGGCACCAACCACCAGTTGGCAGGCAACGGCTTGTTCAACGCCAATGCGCAGCTGGGCTCTATGCAGCATCCTTACGTACTGCAACTCAACGACATCATCGATGTCAACACGCTGGCCGTGAAGCATGTCATGCTCTACGACGGTAGCGGTCGTCTGGTGCGCAGCGGCGACAAGCCCTACACCAAGGCAGACCTGAAGGCGCTGATGCCTGGTGTCTATTATCAGCAGATTATCTACACCAACGGACAGAGTCGTGTGGAGAAACTATTAAGATTAGAGTAATATGAAAGCAAAAAAGATGTTTTTCACCTTGTTGGGGCTACTGCTGTTCACGAATGTGAGCGCAGGCCCCACCAAGCTGCTCTATGCAGAATTCAGTGATACTGACAACAATGGTTCCAATGAAACCATGACGCTGAAATGCAGCGACACAGCACCTGATGGGGCTAAGATATATCAGAATACAGACAGCTGGAAAGACGTTGCTAATGAGGTCATTAGTAATATCGTCAACGTTATTGTCGATGGCTCCTGCGCCAACTACGATGGCACGGCGCTGCAATACCTTTTCTGGCAATTCCCCAATCTGACGACGATTACCGGCCTCACCAATCTGAACACAAACAGTGTAGAGAGCATGCGCTCTATGTTTGAAGGTTGTCCGGAACTGACGTCGCTTGACCTCAGTTCGTTCAATACCTCAAACGTGACCGATATGAATAGTATGTTCTCAGGCTGTACAAAACTGGAGACCATCTACGTCAGCAGAGGTTGGACAACCGATAAAGTCTCAGGTCCAAAAGGTGACAATATGTTTAAAAGCTGCTCAAATCTCCGTGGCAGTCAAGGATCTACTCTCAGTACGTATTATGGATATAATGTGGACTATGCTCACATCGATGCAACCAACTATCCTGGTTACCTGACAGAGAGGAACAGCATCATCAGATTAGGTAATAATATCGACAATAGCAGTATCATAACAGCTTTTGACGGCCTGATGAACGCCAAGGTGGAACTGAGCGGCCGCACGCTGAACAAGGATAAGTGGAACACGCTGTGCGTACCCTTCGACATCAGCGACCCCACAACAGTCTTCGGCACGGGAGTGAAGGTGAAGACGTTGAGCGGTTATACGAACGACGGCACGACTGTCACCATCTCCTTTACTGATGCCGCTACGATAGAGGCTGGCAAACCTTACATCGTGATGCTGCCCAGTGGCGCTGACGACATGGTGAATCCGCAATTCTCTGGCGTCACCATTAGCAACGCTGCTTTGCAAGGCATTACGGCAGGCGATGCCACCTTCAAGGGCAACTACGCGCCCGTAGCATTGGCGAAAGACGACAAGACGAGGCTGTTCCTGGCCAGCAACAAGCTGTACTATCCCACAGCCGCCGTGACTGTCAAGCCCTTCCGTGCATACTTCGAACTGACGAGCGATGTGCCGACGGCAAGCGGAGCGCCCAATCTGGTGATAGACTTCGGAGAGACAACAGGAGTAGGGGAATTGAGAACTGAGAATAGGAGAATTGAGAATTCTTTCTACGACCTGCAGGGTCGCCGACTGAACGGCAAGCCGACACAGAAAGGAATATATATACATCATGGCAAAAAGGAGGTACTGAAATGAAGAAAGAATATATTCAGCCCGTGATGGAGGTGGTAGACCTCAAGACGGATCAGTATCTGCTGACTGTCAGTGACCCCGGATATGGCGGTGGTAACAATGCAGAACCCGAGGCCCCTGAATTCGAGTTCGACTGGGTAGAGAAGGCCTACGAGTTCGGTGGCTGGGAGAACTTTTAGGTCATAGAAAGCCAATATGCACCTTCTTCTCTGGTAGAGCAACTCTTTGCCGAGCATCCATTTGATATACTTGACTGATTCACGTCTGGATAAACCGAATCTTCATTCTGTTACCCTCAGGACGGACAGCAAAGTGTACCCAGATGCTCTTCGCACTCTTTTCTATCAGCAACTCGTCGAAGTCCTCACCAGACTCATCGCTGATGTTGAGTAGGGTAGTGGCGTACCTCAGCGCCTGCTCGATACCCAAGCATCGAATATCCACGGCACAGCCCGTCAGGTGGTTTGAGTTCGCTGCACCACCCACCGCCTTATTCACCTGTGGACTCCTGTATCCACTATTAATAATAATCGGAGTCTCTTTGTATCTACTCCCCTCGCCCTTCGGAGAGGGGGCGGGGGTGAGGCTGCTTTTCTCTCTCAACCGCTCCAGCCAGCTGCAAACGCGTTTCAAATTCTCGATATTCACTCGCGAAGGGATGTTCCCATCCGCTGTCTTCACACTCGTTTTGCAGAGCTCCCCCAGCGTAAAATGCTGGGAGAGTCGTGCTTGTTTGTTAATTTCTATTATGTTACTATTCATAATTTAAATTTTCCATATTGCCTTTTGTCGACTTGTCGACTTGTCGACTAAGCAATAGATTTTGTTTTCTTTAGATATTTTCCTGCCTCGTCTCCTTCTGCAATTCTCTCGATAAGATTATCTGCCAGCAATCTTTCAATTTTTTTAAAGGCTGACTTAGTATTGTTGTACTTGAAAATCTTGTCGACATCATCCTTTGTAAATACTTCCGGCAGACGATTATACCCCTCAATGCTTTTTGACTGGTGTCGTTTCCCCGAGAACTGCACGTCGTTGTTCATGTCGTCGAAATACTTTTCTGCCAGGACACCGAAGAAGTGCTGCTGCATGGCATACTGGATGCGGGCTATGAGTTCACAGAGTTTCCAATCCGTATCGTCTACCTCGTACTGCCCCGTCCAACTGTTGCCTTCCTGATGTAGCTGCCCCCAATGGCGCATGTCGATGAACGGAGCCGAGAAATTCAGGGCGTGGTAAGGTACGCGTTTCAGCATCAGCTCGTTGGCTTCTGAGTCGTCCTCGCGACAGTCGTCCATGCGGTTCTTCGTCCAGTCATACAGCCGCTTCACCAGTGGCCACAGCGGCAGTTCTCCATAGCGTCCGTCCAGCTTGTAGGCCCACGACTTCATGCGCTCTATGCGCTGCCAGTCTATGTCCGTAGCTTCCTCATACTTGATCATCTCGTAGTTCGTCTTGGGCATGGGGATGACCGTCAGACGTGTCGAAAGACCTGAGCCGAAGTTCCTTTCGTTCACTTTCTTTTTCAGGGCGATGAGCGTACCGCTGTAGATGTAGTTCCACATCACGCGGAACTCGTCGACGGGTGAATCCTGATTCTGATACATCTGGCCGTCCTTCTCGTTATGGAAGGCTTTCAGTTCCATTGCCTGCTTGTTAATCCATGAGCCGCCGCTTTGCAGGGTTATCGAGTTGTCCAGCTCCGTGTCGAAGGTGTACATGTGCAGCTGCATCTCCTTGCCGTCTACAATTTCCTTCGCATTCAGCATATCCTCTATCAGCTGGCCGTTCGACGTTCTTGAAGGGTGTATGCGGATAATGCCCTGCGGCTTGTCCTTACCCTCCTTGTTCGCGGCCTTCTTCTTGTTCTCCTTCTTATAACGGTTCAGCGCCGCCTTGCCAGCTGCATCGGCAGCCTGCATGGGTGTTATCAGCACGTCGTTGATGTCGTCGGCCATCGACTTGTTCGATGCCGGATGTCCGATGATGTATAGCGAACAGTTCAGCCGTCGTTCCTGTTGCGGACGGTGGTAGAATCTGTACCAGCAGCGCGTCATCAGCGTCATCAGCACGCCACCCGCCACGAACATCGCAGCCGGATACTGGCTCCGCTTCAAGCCCTCGCAGACATCTTTCAGCACAGGAAAATCATCGAACATCGATTCTATTTCCTCGCCCCAGGCATTTAGGTTCATGGTTAAAGAATCATGGTTTATGGTTCCTTTCTTCTCACCATTAACCGTTAACCCCTCACCGTTAACCTCTTTCATCGCTTTCTGCCACTCTTTCGATGGTTTCGGTAACCATGTCTTGCCTTTCTTCGCCGTCTCACTCTCGGCGGCAGCTACATATTCGGCTGCATTCCTGACCGTACGTTCTACGTCCTCGTTGCGCTCCGTAATCATGTCCTGCACCCACTTTTGGGCTTTCAGTACCGTTAGCGTCTGCCGCGCATCACGATCCAACATGATGTAGAGGTCGCGGGCCAATGCTACGCTGGCTTCATGGCGTGACACCTGTTTCGTGCCGTCGCCAAATCTTTCTTTCGTCCACGCATCGATGATGTTTTGCAGTTCGGCATCCACCATTACATCTTGCTGAGCGCCCATCTGCCCATCTTCGCCAGCATTCTGTTCAGCATCCTCAGCGGCCACATCATCAGTCTTAGTAGGACCACTATGACCAGCACGATACTCAGCATCGTATTTTTCAGCAAATTCCTTGTTCTCATAATTGAATAGTTCTTCTTTGTTAATGTATAAAATATCACTCTCTGTTGTCAGGTACGACCTGCGGCTGGCATCCTTGCATCCCTCATCAGCCTTGACACCGAGGACGTTGGCCAGCCATAGCTGGTTGTCGATGAGATTGCCTCGCTCCACATCCGCCTTGAACACAATCTTCAAACCATGCCCCGATGGCGTGATGTAAACGAGCAGAATCTGTTTGCGTAGCTCATTATCAATTGTCAATTGTCCATTTTCAATTAGCTCCCACGTCTTACGTGGGGCGTCGACGTGGTCAATGTCCAGCATGCACAGTCCTGACAGTTGTACGGCAGCCTGTTTAACCCACGGACGTTTCATAGCCTCTATCTCCTCTTCGGTCGTCTCATCGGTTATCTTCTCCCTGGCCTTTTCCGATAGTGTCAGCTCGAAACCCTTGGCTTGGAACAGGGCGGCAGGCAGCTTGTCTTTCAGCGATTTGGCGTATGCCAGCAGCTTCTCTTTCTGCGTCTTCTGTACAAATGCCTTTCCCACCTTGGGCTTGGCCGTCTGTTCCTGTAGATAGCGCATAAACTCCTCGCTGAAACTCTTTGACCATGTATCGGCATCACGTTCGGCATAGTCCAGTGCCATGCGGAGATTATCCACCAGCCAACGTGTCTGTGCGGCTCTCACCGCCCCGAAGAAAACTTCCTCGGGGCAGGCTTCTGAGAGCGGCATGAATATCTTCTTCTGATATACAAACATACTACAAATCCACTATGTCGTTAGCTACGATATCCTGATAGAACTGTCCGTTGCTCTCGTGCGTCGAGAACCGCAGGCTGGCGGCCACCGTCTTTCCTGTGGCAAAGCGGCACGAAGCCAGATTACCCAACATCACCACTAAGAACTCGTCGCCGTATTCGTTCAGTTCCTTCAGGCGAATCATGCACTTCGCAAGCTGTCCGCCTTCCTGTTTCTTACTTGGCACCGTGAACGTCTCACCCTGTGCCACTACCTTATAGATTCTTGTTTCCATAATCCTTGACCATTAATCTTTAACCCTTATAATCTCGTTGTAGTTGGCTCCGATGACCTTCGCCATTTCAGCCTGTAGCTGCAGCAGTTCGCGCTCAACGGTAGGGCCGCAGTCCAGTGTGGTCTGAATCACCACCTGCTTCTGCGTCTTGTTCAGGTACACCTTCAGACGCTGCGTGTCGTGCAGCAGCTTGCCCTTCACTTTCAGCTTCAGCTCACTCTTCAGCTCGCCCTTCACCAGTTCCGCAAACCGCTCCTGCATCGTGGCTACGGGGTCGGGGTCGTTGGCATCCACATTGATATGGATTGAGTAGCTCGACTCCTTCTCGCCCTCACTCTTGTAGAACGAGCTCTTGCCCTTCTGCTTGATCATCCTGCGGTTGCTCTCCTTCGATGATTCGGGGTTCACTACTACGACATCGTTGCCGTACATTTTCACACGTGCCCTAAAGGCCTTCACCGGCTTTCCTTCCGGCTTCTCAATAAAGTTTTCTGTCATATTATTACTTTTTGATTTGTTCAACCATAGTTTCAAACAGTGCCAACGACTGTGGCAACACCTGTGGTATATCCATACGTTGAGGTTTCAGCACTGTGTTCAGCTGCTGATAGGCATCCCAATAACTGATGGGTTCATCTTGACGCATCAGGGCTATCAGCTGTTCCGAAGTTTCATTTATCTGGCTGGAGTTCAGCGGATAGGGTGACGATTGACGCAACACCTCGTTCTGTGTATCGTGCAGAATGCGCTTCTCAACCAGTATGCCTATCAGTTGCAGCATGCCCTCACGATCCATCTGTGCCGATTTCAGCATACCCATCCTTTCACGGCGAATCTTCTGATATGGCTCGTAGTCGTCAGCCCATTGCTGTGCCCGGGTTATGATATCCTCTACACCCAATTTCTCTGACTTCTTACATCTTCCATCAGACTTCTGCATGCCCCAGCACGAATAGTTCGACACCACATCCTGAGCCCCGAGAATGGTCTGGTTATGACATACCTTCACCATCGGGCCTATACCCAGCTGAATACCTTTCTGATGATAAGCTACCGCCAAGCACGTCACGATGTCGTCCGTCTCGTCGCTGCGAATCTCGATGTTGGCATACACACGGCGCAGCAGGTGTGCCTCGATGGCCCTTTCACCGTATTTCTCTTCCAGCTGTGGCAACAGCGTTACACCAGGGCGTCGCGAGTCGCGGTTGGCAGCGGCAAAGATTTCCTGTATTACAGGCTTCAATCCGCGTCGTTCGAATACCTCCAGCACCTCACTAATCAGTGCAAAGTGATAGATACCGCCTACGGGGTCGCCCGTCGGCAAATTCTCGTGGTAGCTCTTTTCCAGCTCCTCCAGCGTCAGCACCTGCACCGGTGCCTCTGCAAAATTCAATTGTCTTTGTTCCATTATATTTTTATTTTTTAGTTGCTTATTGTTTATTCCTTATTGTTTATATCCCGAACAACAAGACTTCCTTGGTGCATTTGTCAGGTGCAAATTCATCGAAAACCTCATCCTCATGACAATTACTTCGATAATTTGAAGCTTTCCTGATTCGTGTTTTTATTTGGCTCCTAACCCTTCTTCTGGTCAAAGGTTCACCATTCTTGCTGTTTTTTTCGAAGGCTGCATACGCACCAAGTATACCCTCATTTATCAAGTCAAGCACAGATAGCGTATTTACCTTTTCGCTATGATTGTAAGCCACCAAAATAATATAAGGAATAAAGCCTTCCATCAGTTTTGTAACGGCTCCGGGTTTCTGACGGTTTTTCAGATAGATGTCCCGTTGCTTCTTCGTCATCCGCTTCAGTTTCTCCATGTCACGGACAAAGGCACGTACATTCTTGTCATTCGACGCCTTCAACTCCTGTATTATCACTTTGTATTTCATCGCAGCGACCCATTATTTTTCATTCTACTCAAAACGCTCTTCTTCAACAGCCCCATTTCCATGGCCATCATCTTGTAGCAGATGTCCAGCACCAGGTCTGCAGACGACACACCCGTGGTATACGCCACATGCTGTTTGGCAAAGTCCACCAGGTTCTCGGCCATCGTGATCTGCATCTCCTCGTCGAAGCCCCGCACGTGGTACGACAATATACCATACAGTTCCATACTCACCACGCCTTGCAGGCTCATCAATTCACGTTCAGCCAAACGAGTCAGCTGATGTTCGGGCAACAGGTTTTCATGCTTCACCTTTACACCCTTGGTGCATTTGCGCACCGTCGAAAAATTCTTCAGTTCTTTCATTTCTTTTTTATTTTTTGTTTGTTACTTGAATTTTCTGGGTGCAAAATTCGGGAAAAAGATTTGGTGAAAAAAAAAAAGAAAGTTTCACGAAAACTTTCTTTTACACAACTCGCTGATTACCAACAAAAAAGGGCGCCTTTCAGCACCCTAAACTTTCATAAAACTTTCACGCCATACCGTTCTAAGACATCATTTACGGCCTTTTTCACCAGTTTATCGTCAGGCGTTACGGCTAAGGCTCCTCTCACCGAATGGTTCTTGCCTTTTTCAGGTTCCAGCAGTTCTGCCATCCTCACATCCGTCGTCTCTTTCACGATGACACCATTTACCGCCATCATATGCGAAATCTGCGCTACCAGATTACGATTGAACAATGTTCCCTTTTGGCTTCCCTTCTCATATACCACTCGGCTCACAGCGTCCTGTTCCAGTATCTCTTGCCATATCTTAGCGTATTGTTCCCTATAACCTGCAGTCACTACCGGCATCAGCCTCCCCACATAGTCCATCACCGATTGTTTCATGCCTTCACACTTCTCTTCCTGCACTTCCTTCTGCGATTCATAACTGATAGTAGAACCCGATTCTGCAATACCAACTACCACTGAATCCTGGAATGTACATCCCGTAAACATACCCTGACCGTATGCTGTTTTCTTCTCTTCACTCATGGCTGTTAGATTGATGGTGATACACGTTGGAACCTTCTTCTGCTACACCTACCGCAACGTCGGCGTGGTCTAAATGCATGTGGTCTATCTGACCCTCGAACAGATGGTCATTATTGATTATTATCAGATTCACCTGAACGATGTGTTCCTTACGACAAAGTATTCGGAATAGCTTCTTGATGTTTTTTATAACACAGGGACTGCCTTTTTTGCTGACAGTCCCGAATAGACTGCCAAGCAAATCATTATTTTCGTTTTTCATAATTTGACTTATTAGTTCGTTTTTATTTCGAATTTGTGATTTAAGTTTCAACGGCCGTAATTACTTATCTGGACGGCAAAGATACTAAAAAAGCCGGTCTTTACAAGGCCGACTGATCTATTAAGATCAATTTTTGATCAAATTTAACTATTAAGAATCAAATGCACAGCGGATTGCAACGCCACACTTCGCTTGTCGAAGAACCGACCCTATTGTGCATACCAGAGATGATAGCGATTCTTGAGTTTGGGCATCGAGGTACAGGGGATGAAAAAGTGGATCATCAGAACCGACCCGAATTTTCACAGCGAATCAAAGATGTCCCCGCGATACGTCTAACCAACGACTAAAGAGAATCGCAATCCCAAAGCATTGGCAATGAGCATGAACGTAGAAAGCTGCATGTCCGTCTGACCTTGCTCAAGCGATGATATATACTCACGCTTCTTGCCAATACGCTCACCCAGCTGCTGCTGTGTCAGTTTCTGGCGCTTGCGCTCGTCACGCAACAATTCGGCATAATACCATGCCTTTGCCTTTGCCTCAAACTCTACACGGCTAGGGGAGCCAGTAGGACCGTACTTCTCATCAAAATGCTGCGACCCTGTTTTCAGTTGGGCCAATTTCTTTTCATCAAGTTTAATCATATCCTTGTCCTCCTCAAATATATTTTTTCAAAATTCTACGGGCAATTTCTATCTCGCCCTTATATTGCTTTGTGCCCTTTTTAAGAAACGAGTTCAAGAAGAGGACACGTTTACTCTCCATGAACGAAAGCGTCTCCACTGCAAAGATAATAGTGCGGTACTCATTGTTGCCTACAGAGATTCGCGCTTCATAGAATTCCGTATCCTCAAGGCTCTTAACAAACTTCTTGTTTACTACGTATTGAGTCTTGATAATCATCTCCACGTAGTCATACTTGGCCTTGGTCTTTTCATCAAGACTGGCATAGTATTCGTCATACTCCTCAGAGTGGATAGTTTCCCTTATGTCTTCGTTCATGCCGCAAAAGTAATATTTTTATTCCAATTCTCCAAATAAATTGGAAGAAAAATGTTCTTTTTCTTCGTTTTACCTTTTTACTTTTTTACCTTTTTACTCTTCTATATATTGCTAATAAATACCTTCTTATGGGGCGCAGCCAGTACCAAACTTTTGCACCAAGCATCCGCCACCTGTTATATAAATAATGTGTCCTATCCTTGGCATCCACCACATGCGTCACACGCGCCTTGATGTCATTGAGTCGGCAATGTTCCGAGTGCACAGCGGAACCGACCCTATTGTGCACAGCGGAACCGACCCTATTGTGCACTCGGTCAGAGAACCGACCCCGTGATCTGAAAAACACCTTCGGGCGGGCGAGTGTCAGGGGGCGAAGAAGAATGAGGAAAAGGACACGAAAAAACGGAAGCCGTGAGATGACTTCCGTTTTCCATTTTATTCTATTAAATAAGTGGATCATCTAGATTGCGTAGCCAAGTGCACAATAGGGTCGGTTCCGCTGTGCACTCTGTTTGCATGTACACAACAAGGGCAGTTCACGTGTGCACTCGAAAAACATAAAACCCGTATTTTGTTATTCTTAATTCAAGTTATTCTATTTTATTGTCTTCTGTTTGGGGTAATAAAGTACCATACTTAATTTTGAATTTATCAAGTTTTGCAGCAATTGTATCAAACAATTCTCCATTTTTATCACGATATTCCTGTAAGCTTCCTGAAGGGTATAAAGCTGATCTTGTTAGTTTGCTTACATCACTAACAATGCTTACAAAATCATCGTAACAATCTTTACGACTTGATGGGGGAGAATTTAGGTGGGAAGCAACCATTAACAAACTGTCACTGTAGCGTTTTGTTTCATTTCTGAGATCATAAGCATCCAAAGAATCTACAATTTCTCCAATTGCGACATTAAAGTCGTCACAGTATTTTCCGCTTGGGCTCTCGTTATCATAGATAGCTTTATGCCAAGTTCCCTTTATTTCATCATATACAAAAGCATTTCCGTACATGGCTTGTATTAATAAAACATAACCATGTCTCAATTCTTCGTCAAAAGCACTCTCAGAATTATCACAGGACAATAAAGTGCTTATACAAAATAAAAATAATAAAAATTTCTTCATATTCTTTTATTTTTAGGTTATGTTTGCAAAGTTACAAATAATTTCCCAATAATCAATCAAAATTATTGGGAAATTTGTAATCAATTGTAGAAACACTATAGACAGTCGAACATTTCAAAATCTTCTATACTCATTTTGCCCCTACCAGTTAGTGCATTAAAAAACTTCTCAGTCAGTTCTTTGCCCGCAGTTGCCTTGGTATTCTCATGCACGAAATATCCATTCTTAATAGTTATTGTGGAAATAGCCCATGAAATCATATTGTCTTTCTTATTTGTGGTTAAAACATAAAGCTCTGTTTTGTCTTTATTAAATCCTTTATCTACCACATAATAGGTACCATATATATTAGAAGAGAACACGCCTCCTGCTTTCAATTCTTTTAGATACTCATTAAGTCCATCGGGATTTACCTTATCAGGGCATGACGGAAACTTGGTTGGTGTTCTCCAAAATCGCTGTTTTGCTGTTAGCGTCAATGAATTGTATAAGTAATCTATCTCTTCTTCCTCTTCGACAAACTTTTCTTCTGAAAGTATATAGGAAGAATTTTGAGCATCAAACTTACTGTATCCACCACGCCCATCGGGAACAAGTTTTGAGAATGGATTATCATCGATATTTGTTGGCTTTGCATATATCTTATTATCAACTTGTCGTTCTACTTTTTTGTAGTTGACGTCAGGTGCGGCAGTCTTAGCCCAGTGTTGCCAATTCTCCAAACAATTCTTTGCCTCTTCTTTCGTAACGCTCTTCATCCATTTAAAATTTGGATCTTCCGTTTCATAACCATACAGTAACTGCGGATTCTCTAAAAAAGCCTCTATACTTCCACAGATAAGCTCGACTTTCTTTCGTGTAATCTCATTACAAAGAATGTTTTCAAGTTTTGTAAGCCATCGTAGATTTTCAGGACGATTGTTGCAGCGGTTAGTATCAATATGGTCTACCACATGCTGTTCAGATGGTGCATGACCATGAAAGGCTGTCGCAATAATCCTATGCACACGTTCGCCACAAAAATCCATGTAACCAGTAGAAACATTTTGTTTCCCAAAAGTCCAAACTTCGTCAAGTTTACGTTTTGCCATTCCTTGACGCTGATGGCGCATGATTGCCCCATCTTCGCGAGCAGAATAATGCTCAGCTTTGTACACACACTCCTTGATTTCCAAGGAGAAATCAATAGTTTTAGCCATAAAATAGATGTCGTATTTTAAGTGTTACCGCCACTTTTAAATATTAAACAAATTACTTGTCGTCTGCAAAAGTAGTAAATAAAGTTCTATTGCAATAAAAAACAATCTTAAAATTTACTAATTTGCCAATTATTTGTTTGGTATAATTAACAATATTCGCTATCTTTGCAGTAAATTCAATACTATTCAATATGAAAACGATAATTCACGGTATTCCGAAAAGCAAGGTAACATTTCTTGATGAAAGAAAAGCAAAAGTGGAACTTCAAAACGGCGAAACGTGGTTGATGGGGTTTCCAACGCCATTCAATTATCTTTCAGGTGTACATTTCATTCAGTTACTTGGATTTGCTTTCGATATGTATTGGGGACTTTCTGGAACGTTGGAAGGAGACTACAGACGTATCAACGAAAGGATTTATCATGATGGTTACGAGATGATGTTTTATATCGTTTTGGAGCCAAAACGTTCAGAAGAGCGCCAAAGAATTGGAGAACGAATAAGGGAATTACGGAAGAAGAAAGGAATTGACGCTAAAGACCTTGCTTCTCGTATTGGTATTGATGCTTCAAACCTAAGTCGAATTGAGCAAGGACGTTATTCAGTTGGTCTTGATATACTTTCGAAAATAGCTTCCGCCTTGGGAGCCAAAGTAGATATTGTTGAGGATGGCGAAAAACAATAATGACTGCTACGACGATGGAAGAAAAAGAGATTTTTAAGGCTGAGACCTCGACGGAACTGGAACTGCCGATGTACGAAGGACTGCAAGCGGGATTCCCCTCGCCTGCCACTGACTATCAGAACGATAGGCTGGACTTCAACCGTGACTTCATACGTCATCCGGAAAGCACGTTCTACGTTAGAGTGAAAGGCGATTCGATGGTGGATGCAGGCATCTTCGAGGGCGACTACTGTGTGGTAGATCGTGAAGAGGAGATTGAGCATGGCAACATCGTGGCTGCCTATCTGAATGGTGGGTTTACGATTAAGTACATCGACCTTTCGACACGTGACCAAGGGTATATACGACTGGTGCCTGCCAACAAGAACTACAAGCCTTTTGTGGTCGATGCATCGGACGAGTTCACTGTCTGGGGAAAGGTAACATTCACGATTAGAGACTGGAGGAAAAGTCATTGTTTGCCATAGTAGATTGCGATAATTGCTACGTCAGTTGTGAACGGGTGTTCAGACCTGACTTGAACGGCAAGCCTGTCGTTGTCCTGTCGAATAACGACGGATGTGTCGTGGCACGCAGCAACGAGGCTAAGAAGCTGGGCATCAAGGCTGGTATGCCTTACTTCCAGATGAAAGAGCAGTACCCTGGCGTGGATATTGCCGTATTCTCGTCGAACTACGAGCTGTACGCCGACATGACGGACCGTGTGATGTCGCTGATTCGGCAGGAGGTGCCTGCATTCTTCCGCTATAGCATCGATGAGGGATTCTGCATGCTGAAAGGTTTGGAGCATACCGACCTGAAAGCATGGGGCGAACGGCTGCACAAGCGCATCAAGAAATGCACGGGTATGCCTGTCAGCATAGGCATTGCTCCAACAAAGACATTAGCCAAGATGGCCAGCCACTATGCCAAACACTATTCGGGCTACAAGCACTGCTGTCTGATAGACACGGACGAGAAACGCGAAAAGGCCCTGAAGCTGTATCCGATAGACGAGGTTTGGGGCATCGGACGCCAATACACCAAGCGACTGGAAGCCGTGGGGGTCAAGACTGCCTACGACTTTACGCAACTCAGCAAGACATGGGTGCAAACCACCTTTAACATCGTACTCGTGCGTACGTGGATGGAACTGAACGGCGAGGACTGCATACAACTGGAAGACATGAGCCAGAAGAAGAGCATCTGCACCAGCAGAAGTTTCCCTGGCATGGTGGGCGATTTCGATACCCTGCGCACCAGCATCAGCAACTTTGCTGCACGCTGTGCCGAGAAGCTGCGCAAACAGAAGTCTGCTGCGTCTATCGTCAGCGTATTCATCGACACCAACCACTTCCGTGAAGACCTGCCCCAATACTGGAACATGGGCGAGGAACGGCTATTGACACCCACCAGCTCGACACAAGACATCGTGCAGTGTGCCTTGCGATGCACCAAGCGCATCTTCCGTCAAGGCTTTCAGTACAAACGTGCAGGCGTCATCGTGATGGGCATCTGCCCTGAGAATGCCATCCAAACCAATCTGCTTGACTACGACCCTGTGCGCTATGAGAAGCTGAAAAGGCTGGACGAGGTCATAGACCGCATCAATCGCGAGAACGGCAGCGAGACCATCGTACTCGGCTCACAGCAATATACACCTAAAGACGGCAAAGGTAAGGCTGGCGTGTTCCGTGATAGCATAAAGCATGATTTCCGTAGTCCCAACTATACCACACGTTGGAGTGATATACCTGAGGCGGAGTAAAAGTGACATGCGACAAATGCGACAAAGCGACAAAGCGACATTTGCTGTTTTCAAAATGATGATAGAGAATGGGGGGAATGCGACAAA
>JAEEGH010016732.1_pt1 | contig 15742 bp, 9 predicted proteins | sample 9134181 | NCBI WGS metagenome assembly JAEEGH01 (sample SAMN16246544, study PRJNA631951) | gut metagenome | biome: gut microbiome; feature: rumen; material: DP-attached | host: Bos | place: Iran: Karaj | collected 2018-10 | reverse complement strand
CACTGGCCCTCCCCGTAATGGCTGTGATATTGCTTGCTGCTATGGCGATCGCAGCCGAAAGGATGAACCGTCACATAGTGAGACCCATCAACAGCATCATAACCAATGTCACGGAAATGAGCGACGATCCGCTTCCCAAGACCGGAGAGACATATTTTGACGATCTTGTGGATCATGTAAATGCGATGCTTGCAAGCATAAAGACGAGAGACAGAGAACTCCTCGATTCAAGGCTGAAGATCAAGGATTCCGAGATACAGGCGGAAAAGACGCTGATCTCCCTTTTGAAAAAGCAGATAAGCGCACATTTCACCGTAAATACGCTGAATGCGGTGAGAGCACTGATCAACAAAGACGAAAAAGAAAAAGCGGCAGAGATATGCAATGAGCTTTCGGAACTCCTCCGTTATGCAAATGCGGGTGAAGACAAGATAAGCCTGATGGAAGAGTTTCATGTGCTTGAGCAGTATGCATCCATCATGCGCAAACGCTACCCTGACATGTTTGAGTTTGAAGCGGTGAATGACGATTCTTTTGCGGATGTTTTTATACCCAGGATGCTTTTGCAGCCCATAGTCGAAAACGCGATACTCCACGGTCTTGCAAATAAACAGGGCAGCGTGTCTGTTACCGCCGAGATACGTGGAAACGACGTGGTGATAAAGATATACGACAACGGCAAAGGAATGTCGCCATCGGAACTTGCGGAAGTCCGTGACAGACTCGCAAATCCCGATAAATACAGGGATACCGACCTTTCACATGTGGCTCTCATAAACGTCCAGCGGCGCATCAAACTCGTGTGCGGTGAGAAATACGGCGTAGAAACCGAGTCCGGAGAGACTTTCGGGACTTGTGTTACCGTTATTCTTCCGGCGGATAATGTATGGACTGTAAAAAGAGCGTAATATTTGCAATATAGAGATGAATATATGCAATATCCATAGTGACCTTGTATATTTATAATATATACAGGGTTACTGTTTTTTTGCCCAAAGTTCTGTGATAAAGGAGACTGACAGGATGAAAAGGACCGGAAAAAATGTGGGAAGGCTGATCGGCATGATCTGTTTGCTCTGCTCGATGCTTTTTGCCGCGGCATGCGGCTCTGAGAGTACTCAGAGCGGTAAGCAGGATAACGTTAAAGAACAGGATTCCAATGACGGAAAGTCAAAGGATGACGGCAAGAAAGAGGAGTCGGACAAAAAGGACGACAAGACCGACAATGACAAAAAAGATAATAACAAAAACGATGACGGCAAGCAGAACGGAGACAACGGGAAAGAGCCCGATGACGGCAAGCAGGATGTGGCCTCCGATCTTCCGATAACCTTTTATCTTTACGGAGATAACTCTGTGGCTGTTCTCGTAAAAAGCGAGGCGTGCGAAAAATACATACCGAAGGAAGGCGGCGAGCCGGCGGAATACATAATCGAAGCAAACGGCAACTTCCTTAATTTCCACTTTTCTTATTATGACAGATCACTCAATGTAGATACGGGTAATAACTGGATCTATTTTTACAAAAGAGAGGGAGAGTTTATAGTTACGCCCGATACTTATTTTACGATCTTTACGGGCGACAACCTGTGCAATTATATAAAGGCCGAAGGCGAGATCAGACTCTGTGAGACGAAGTTTGAATCATCAGACCGGGACGAGCTTGCTACGGTAGACATGGCATCCGCGGTGAAAAGAGTTGACCGTGACGGCCTTGTAGCGCTTATAGACAGCGTTATAGGCACGAAGCCTAAGGGAAGCTGGAGCGGGACATATCTTGCAAACAATTCCGACGAACTTAATGGTTACGCGACGATCACTGTTTCAGACGGCGGCGCTATTGTCGTTGATGCACGGCTGGACGGAAAAGACCGGGAATTCATCGGCTGGGAGGATACCGAAAACGCCACCATAGGAGAAACATATTTCAGTTCACGACTTATGGTGATGAACATGGATACTGATAAGAACTGGACAAGTATAGATTATCACTCTGACAAATATACTGACAGCGAGATCCATGAATTTATCTACATCAGCACTGATCGCAAGAGCACCGGCGCAATGGATAAATTCCAACAGTGGCATAATGCTCCCGAAGGCTATGTTGATGAGGACAGGACCGGAGAGATCTTCAGGACCGACCCCGAAGATTCTCAGTATTTCACGCCTGACAGCGACGATTACACGCTTACCGTGTATAAAAACACGGAAGACGGCAGAAAATACGATATAAAGTGCGATCTGTACTATCTTTACAGCTTTAACGAAAACGGATTTTCGCTGGGACTTAAGAAAAAGTATGTCTGCAAGACGGAGGAGGATGCCGCTGCAATATATGATTACAGAAAGGAAGATTCTTCCTTCGAATGTCACCTTTCCGGAAACCTTTTGTACATGGTGCCGAAATCCGACAGCTCATGGTATTACAACAAGTTTGAAGTGATCTCCGACTGGGGTTATGACAAGTGGTATGTCGGCTGCAATTACTGCTACGGCAGCAGAAATGATGACGGCACCTATTACATGCAGATGTACATCAGCAAGCCGTATACCGAGGCGGAATACAACGTAACGCTTGAGGACGTGCTTTTCTGGCAATCCGTTCCGAGCGGTACGCACAGGAGCCTCGACAGCAAGGATCCGACAATGAGTATCAACGTGAGCGAGTACAGAGTAGAGACTTCGTTCTACGGTGATATCGGAGACGATGAGGAAAAAAACAAAAAGCATATGGCATCTCCCGACGAGATAAGATTTACGGGACGGAACATTGTCGGAGTCACATTTAGCAGCTTGTATGACTATGAAACCGAGAAATACGTGAAATATCTTATTTTTGCCGAGATGAGCTTTACTGAGGATGTTGCGGAAGTCACGGAATACTTCTTTGAAACCGAAGATCCTTTATCATCGGATGTGAACTTATCCAACTTCAAGACAAAGAACGCAACTTTTACGCTGTCACAGAGATATGACATGAAGCGTACAAAATAAAGGCTTTTGCAAAAGGTCTCTAAATAATTTAAATACATTTTTACAAGGAGATACGGACATGTTAAAAAAACTATTGATGATCGCGGCGATAGTGGCAACAGTGCTTCTTTCGGCGTGCGGGGTAAGTGTTGAGGATTCCGGCAGCGGCAAAGACCGTGATGAAAAACAGCCCAAAGCAACACAGGAAGTCAAGCAGGACAACGACGATAAGCAGTCGGGAAAAAACAACGATCCCAGAACTGACGTCAACCCGGGAAATACGGACAACGGAAACGGGAATACCAACAACGACAATGGCAATGTAAACAACGATAACGGAAACAACAATGACGGCGGAAACAACGGTCAAGACGATCCTTATCAGGGCGATAACGGGAACAACAACGGAAACAACAATGAAAACAATGAATATGCCGGCGCAAAGGCTGAGATCATGCTTTACAAGCTGGATGACAACACACTTGTCGTTAACGTGACCGGCCCCATGTGCACCAAAGTGAAGGCAAAACCGGACGGAGGTTTGGGCGAATCGGAGTTTTATCTTTCAATGAATAACGGCGAGACCAGGATGGAAATGATTTCCGAAGCTTTTCACGGATGGTCGGGTGAGGGGGACAACACAGTCTATTTTTCGGCTACCCCCCAGTATCATAATGGGATCATCGTTATATGTGAAGACCGGTATTACTGTGTTGTTACCGAAGAGAATCTGTGGAACAGGGTGAAGCTCAACGGTGATTATGTTTTGAAATACGGAGAAACCTACAGAGCAGAGTATGAGGGCTTTGAAGTGGCTGAGGGCAAGGTCTCCGATATCATCGGCACCATCGATGAAGAGACAAAAAACAATATGTTTGTAGAGGCAATGACCTCAGTCAAGGCGGACAATCCTGCAGACCCCGTGTGGAACGGCGGGTATCTCATGGGTTACAGCTGGGAAGGGAAGAACGGTTATATTGAAGCGGAAGTGCTTGAAGGCGGTCTTATTAAATTCCATGTAGTGACTGACGACGGCGAAAAGATCTACTTTGCAAAACAGACAGAATATGACAAAGCTGAATATTCATACGGCAGCTACATAAAGGCAGTCGCAGAAGCCGTTATGCTCGATGGCTACAATAAGCATGCCAAGTTTGAACTTCGTACAGATCCCGACAAGGCTACAGAACTCAAGGCCGAGATCAGCGAGTATGATTATGAAGACAGGAGCAAGGATTTCTATGTGAGCAACGATTTTCAATTGTTCACCCCATGGCATACAGCGCCTTCGGATTACAGCGATTCGGATCCCTACGATCTTATCGGGTTTGCCCAGCTTTCGTCCGATCCGGTATTTACGCCTGTGAATGATAACTACGCGCTTGCCGTCAGAGACAAATCTTCCGTATACATTGACAATGAAAGATCGGTTAACTGCAAATATGCGATGCTTACAAGCTTTGACGAAAACGAGACTATGGTGCAGAAGGTCGAGCAGTACATCTTTGACAACAGCGGGGATGCAGAAGCTTATTACCAGAAATGCCTTAAGTACGTTTATAACAAGGATCCGTACAAAAAGGCTGGAAATTCCGTATATTACACATATGAACCTGAGAGCATTTATTATTACAACAAGAAAGACGGTTTAGGGTCGTACATCAACAGCGATAATATATATTATGACTGCCATTATCTGTACAACGAGTCCGAATACAACGGACGATGCGTCGTATATTTAAGTCAGCCTATTAGCAGTGAGTACATCAAGATGGGTATAAAAGACGCGGCACGCTGGAAGAAGATGTATGGAAAAGACTATTACAGTAAAGACATGAAGGGGGTACAGCTTTGCTGTAGGATAGACAATTACTCAATTTCGGTATCCATCGAAGGAGAGACCGGTGCAAATAAATACCGTTTTGGTACCATAAACAATGTAAGGCTCGATGGCACAAAGGTTGTCGGCATGACAACAGACTATTCCTATGACTACAAGACCGACAAGTATTTATATCAGGTGATCTTCAGAACGCTTGAATTCACCGATACCGAAGCCGTGGCATCCGACTATTTCTTCGATGTTGATGATATCACTAACCACGGCATAACCTTTGACAACGTCAAAGACAAACAGGCGGCACAGGTAATCTCCCAGACCTTTGATCTCACAAGGACCGCCGATTGATCATTATTTTTCACGACATAAAAAAGAGTGCATGACCTGCGCTCTTTTTTTTTACACTCATGAATTTTCTCTGAACACAATCTTAAATAACACCAAATTGTCTGCAAAAACTTGAATTTTTCATATCCGTGAGTAAAATGGATAACTATAGAAAATCGAAAGCCGCTGATACTTAAAGAGGAGACTGAGATGGTGCCGGCTTATCTGTCATAAGGAGGACAATCACATGGTATTTGGCAAAGAATCGCTGGTCTACACCAACGACAATTGTGTCGGATGCAACCGCTGCATCAGAGTCTGCAGCGCCATGGGCGCGTGCGTTTCCACAGCGCCCGACGAGAGAGGGATCTCAAAGATCGAAGTGGATAAGGACAAGTGCATAGCCTGCGGCGCATGCTTTGACGCATGTGAGCACAATGCAAGAGAATTCAGGGACGATACCCCCGATTTCTTTGAAGCCCTCAAACGCGGCGAGAAGATATCTGTTCTCATCGCTCCCGCATTTCTTGCGGATTATCCCGGTGAATACGCAAAAGTACTCGGCGGACTTAAGAAGCTTGGTGTTCAGCGTTTCATCAGCGTTTCGTTCGGCGCCGATATAACCACATGGGCATATATCAAGTATATCCAGACACACCACTATCTCGGCGGCATTTCACAGCCCTGCCCGGCTGTTGTGGGATACATTGAGCGCTACCTGCCCGAGCTCCTTCCGAAGCTCTTCCCGGTACACAGCCCTATGATGTGCGCTGCGGTCTATGCTCGTAAAGAGATGGGCTTAAAGGAAAAGCTTGCATTCATCAGCCCCTGCATCGCAAAGAAGATGGAGATCTCGGATCCCAACACAAAGGATTATATCCAGTACAATGTGACCTTTGACCATCTCATGAAATATATGAGGGCAAACCGCCTCATGGGCGAGCCTTACAAGGATGAGATCGAGTACGGCCTTGGTTCAATCTATCCGATGCCCGGCGGACTTAAGGAAAATGTATACTGGCTTCTCGGAAATGACGTTTTCATCCGTCAGATCGAGGGCGAAAAGCGCATGTATCACTACCTCAAGAAGAATGCCGACAGGATAAAAGGCGGACGCACGCCTTACCTCTTTATCGATGCCCTGAACTGTGAAAACGGCTGTATCGCAGGAACCGCAACAGATCCCGCGATCACTGATACAGACGATCCGCTTTACCATGTTCATGATATTCAGGAACGTGTAAAGAATGATGACAAGAAGAGCGCATGGAGCAGAAAGCTCACTCCGGAAAAGAGACTCGCTGCGCTCAACAAGCAGTTTGAGCACCTGAATCTTGACGATTACATCAGAAAATATACCGACAGATCGAAGGAATGCGCAAAGAAGATACCTACTGAGGTAGAACTTGACCGAATCTTCAAGGATATGGACAAGTACGACGATGCATCGAGGCACATCAACTGCTCATGCTGCGGATATGATACCTGCCGTGACATGGCGACCGCGATCTACAACGGTTTTAACCACAAAGACAACTGCGTTCACTATCTTAAGGACCTTGTCGAAAAGGAAAAGACCGAGGCACAGGATCTGGTGGAACGTGAAAGAGTGCAGCTGGGATCTCAGCAGCAGGAGATCATGAACACCATAGAGCAGATCAACGAGCAGTTCAAGACCCTCCGCGAATCCATCACGGAAATGTCGGCGGGCAATAACAGCAACGCTACGGAAAGCTCGGCGATCCTCAAAGACATGACGAACGTTTCCGACTTCTGCGTAAGACTGAACGAATCGATAGGTCATATCACCGCATCTCTCACAGAACTTAAGGCAAACAACGAAAAGGTCGTAGATATCGCTGATCAGACAAACCTCCTTGCGCTCAACGCTTCCATCGAAGCCGCAAGAGCCGGAGAGGCAGGACGTGGCTTTGCGGTAGTAGCGAACGAGATCAACAACCTTGCCGTAAACTCCAAGGAGACCGCAGAAAACAGCGGCGTGGCAAACCAGAGCATCGACTCAGCCATCACATCCATCGCCAAGGAAACTCAGGAACTGCTTGATATCGTCGAGGGTGTTAATACCCGTATCAAGAACCTGGCAAGCTCTGCAGAGCAGATATCCACTTCGACCAATGTTGTTTCCGAAACAGTGCGTCAGGTAAGAGAGGCTTTACAGGGACTTGTCGACAAAAGCGGCGCCAACATATAAAATAAAAACATAAGGCCGGTATGGTCTCTTCTCCCCGTGTGCATGGTATGCAAGCGGGGAGTTTTTTTGCTTAAATCTTGCCAATAATGGCTTTTGGTGTTGAATCGGCGGGCATGTTCGTGTTATGATACAAAAAGAACGGGGGAGTACAGTGATGATACAGAAGACCGATGCGGACAGGCCTGTAAAAGACAAGGCATACACTATGATCGACATTCTGAAGATCGTTTTCTTTGTATATTTCTTTATATCTGCACTCATGCTCATCTATTTCAGCGCGATCGACAGGTCAAATCCTGTGGAGCCGCCTGAACCATACGTTTTCGATGACTGGAGGGTCACAGCTCCCGACGGGACGATGCGAAAAGCAGGAAGTTCATACAGACATCCAAGCAGTTCAAACGGTGTGTTTACCGCTGTTACTGTTTTGCCTGAGGAGATCGAAAGTGAAGCCGATTTCTGTCTGGTGCTCGGCGGTGATGCGGCCGTTTACGTAAAAGGCGAGCTTAGGAAAGATCATGTGGAATCGCGCGATGTCGTGATCCCCGGAGGAAGCGTAAAAAGGTTTTATTTTGTTGTGCCTATCTATCCTTCGGACGCAGGAGGAGAACTGAAGATCGTAAGGACCGGCACCACAAGGCTCGGCTGGGTATACCAGAATACTTTGCTGATCCCGAACGGAGCGCTGTTCTCATATCTTATGCAGAAATATGGGACGCCATTCATGCTTGCCGAGATACTTTTTATCCTTTCGCTGGTGACGGTGTTCCTCAGCATCATCATGATGCTGATCTATAAGCACAGTATGGACATGCTCTACGGGGCGATGGGCATACTTGTGATCTCGGCGTGGATCGTCACAAATTCCTATCTCTATCCGTTCATCTACGGGCATTATCATGTTGACGGCCTGATAAACTACATGCTCTGCCTTATGATGCCATTCGGGCACACGTTCTATCTGAATGCCTTGCAGCACAAGCGTTATGCCAAGGTATACAGCGTGGTGCTGTGGCTTTCGGTGGCGAGCTGTATCGTATGGCCGGTGTTGCATCTGCTTGGGATCTATTCGCTTTCATATGCGCTCACCTATATCGATCTGATACTCGGCATCCAGGTGGTCACTGTTTTGACGCTCCTTGTTATGGATCTCGTGAAAGGAAAGATCGTGGAATACAAATTCACCGCTATCGGTGTGGCGGGCTTCCTTTTCTGCGGGCTTTTTGAACTTGTCATATTGAATTTCATCCCCATGATGCAGCAGGAGATCCCGATGCTCATAGGTCTTGCGATATCGCTCAGCCTTTCCGTTATCCAGCAGCTCGAGGATATCAAAAAGATGCGCGAGGAACGCCAGAGGGCAATGGATCTGTCCGAGACAAAGACCAGGTTCCTTGCCAGCATGTCACATGAGATCCGCACACCCATCAATGCCATCCTTGGCATGAACGAGATGATCTTAAGGGAAAACCGCGATCCCGTGATAGAGGATTACGCGGGAAGCATAAAGAGTTCGGGCAGGATGCTCCTTATGCTCGTGAATGATGTCCTTGATTTTTCAAAGATAGAAGCGGGTAAAATGGAGATCGTGAATATGGAGTTCAGGCTTTCGAGACTCCTTAAGGATATAATCCCGATACTGAAGGAACGCGCGGACGAAAAGGACCTTGAGCTGAAGACCGAGCTTCTCTCCGAAGTTCCCGACGGACTCGTTTCCGACGAATTCCGCATCAGACAGGTGATCATAAACATCGTGAACAATGCGATAAAATATACGGATGCGGGGTCTGTCACGCTTTTTATCGGAGGGCATGAGACCGACAATGACGGCTTTCTTCTGGAAATGAGCGTGAAGGACACGGGACGCGGCATAAGCGAGGAAGGGCAGAAAAACCTTTTTGAAGCTTTTTCGCGCGCGGATTCCTCAAAGAACAGGAATATCGAGGGCACAGGCCTTGGTCTTGCGATCGTAAAGAGCATCATGGATTCCATGAACGGCATGATCGGCGTAAAGAGTAAACTTGGCGAGGGCTCTCAGTTTGATCTGGAGATACCTGTGAAGGTATGGCTTAGAGAGCCTTTGACCGAGAGCCTCATAAATTCCTGTGACTTAAGCGAAGGCAGCGGCGGTGAATGTGATTATCGCGCCCCCAAGGCAGCGGTGCTGGCTGTTGACGATAACAGCGCAAACTTAAGGATAGTAAAGCTTTTCCTGAAACGCCCGGAAATAGAGCCCGATCTTTGCGACAGCGGGCGTAGAGCGCTTGAACTGTGCAGAGAGAAGCACTACGATCTTATCCTCATCGATCACATGATGCCCGAACCGGACGGCGTGGAAACGCTCCACCTTATCAGAAATACGGAGGATTCACTGAACAAGGACACACCTGTGATCGTGCTCACCGCAAATGCTCTTGCGGGAAGCAGACAGGCTTACCTGGACGAGGGCTTTGCGGACTATCTCACAAAACCGCTTGATTCCTCGCTTCTCGAGCAGACTGTAAAACGTTTCCTGCCTGATGACAAGATAGAGGAAGTCACGGAAAACGATGTACAGACAGAGGAAACCGGAGCTGAAGATACGCCTGTCCACAGAACGCTAAAGGAACGTCTTACCGCGATAGAGGGGCTTGACTATGACACGGCTTTAAGGTATACGGGAAACAGCGAAGCGATACTTGACGAATTTGTCAAAGACCTTGTAAAGGCCTGCAACGGTAAGATCGCAAACATGCGAAGATGCGTTGCCGAAAAGGATCTGGAGACATACCGCATGGAGGCTCATGCGATAAAAGGCATGATGGCGACGATAGGGCTGTCCTCCTTCAGCGAGAGGGCAAAAAAGCACGAATTCGCGGCGCGCGAAAACAATTATGATTTTATAACAACGGATTGTGATGATTTCCTGGAGGAATACCGGAGTATCTGCAACCGGCTGACCGAAGGGGAATGATGTTTCATGAAATACAGGTTTTACGATAAAGAGCCCGCGTTTTACGGGAATGTGTTCACATTGGCGCTTCCGATCGCATTGCAGAGCCTTATAACCATCGGTGTAAACATGCTTGACAACATCATGGTGGGCTCCCTCAGCGAGGAAGCGCTTTCTGCCGTATCGCTCGCAAATTCGTTCATCAGCATTTACCAGATCTTCTGCATGGGGCTCGGAATGGGCGCATCTGTGCTGGTGTCGAGATATTACGGCATGAAGATGAGCGGAGACCGTCCGGAAGAGGCGGCGCACGCGCTAAAACAGACAGTCGCTCTGATGCTCAGGCTTACAGTTTGTCTTGCAGCGCTTTTTGCGCTGGCAACGGCTCTCATCCCCGATATCATCATGACGACGTATACGGAAGAAACGCCCATAAGAGAACTGGGCTCAGTATATTTCAGGTGGTCGGTCGTGACATATTTCTTTGTCGGAACGAGTCTCACGAGCACCATAGCGCTCCGGAGCGTCCGCCAAGTGAGACTCCCGCTCTTTGTTTCGATAGGAGCCTTCTTTGTAAATCTCTTTGCAAACTATACTTTCATCTTCGGTAAATTCGGCGCTCCCCGCATGGAGGTCGCCGGCGCGGCTCTCGGCACGCTGATAGCAAGAGTGTTTGAGGCGTTTTGTATCCTGGGGTATCTCTTTTTGAAAGACAGCCAGATAGGCTTCAGGGTGAAAGACCTCATGATGAAGACCGGCACACTCATCGGGGAATATATAAGGATCTGCATACCTGTGCTGATAAGCGACGGTATCCTCGCCATAGGAAACAACATGGTTGCCGTCATTATCGGACACCTTGGAAAGACTATGACGGCCGCAAACTCGATAACTGCCGTCACACAGCAGCTCAGTACCGTTGTGGTGCAGGGCGTGAGCCAGGCGGGAGCGATAGTCACAGGGCAGACACTCGGGACCGGAGACAGAGAGCGCACGATGAAGCAGGGCTATCTTTTCTTTGGACTCGGACTCGGCCTCGGAACGATATCTGCGGCGTTTATCACATTACTTAAAAATCCCATCATCGCAAGCTACACGGGTGTGGGAGCGGAGACAAGACAGATCGCCGGGCAGCTGATGCTCGCCATAAGCTTTATCATCATCTTTCAGGCGACAAACAGCATAATGACCAAGGGCGTGCTTCGCGGCGGAGGAGACACAAAGATGCTGATGATCACAGACAACATCTTTCTGTGGGTCATATCACTCCCTCTGGGCGTCCTCGCGGGCTTTGTGTTCAAGCTCCCGCCGTTCTGGATATATGTGTGCTTAAAGAGCGACCAGATAATAAAAACACTATGGAGCTACCTGAGACTCAGCAGCGGAAAATGGATAAAAAAGATAACCACCGGGAAAACTGAAAGCGCACCAGAGACTGCGGAAAATACGATAGAAACACCGGAGAATACAATAGAGACATAGGGAGGTATGATCATGGGGGCAAATGCAAAAATAACGGTACATCCGTCTTATGAAATCGGTGAGATCTCGGGCAGGCTGTTTTCTGCCTTTCTGGAGCCCATAGGGACCATCGTGAACGGCACGATGTTTAATCCCAAGCATCCGACGGCGGATGAACAGGGCTTCAGGACAGACTTCATACAGGCTTTGAAAAAGACAGGGCTTCCGGCCGTTAGGATGCCCGGAGGAAACTTTGTTTCCGCATGGCAGTGGAAGGATTCGATAGGACCGCGCTCAGAGCGGAAGGTTCATCTCGATCCCGCATGGCATCAGTATTACACAAACGAAGTGGGACATGACGAATATTTGCAGTGGGCCGAAAAAGTGGGAACCGAGCCGCTTTACACGATAAATATGGGCACAGGATCCATGCAGGATGCAATGGATCTTGTGGAATACAGTAACCATCCCGGCGGAACGTATTGGTCAGACCTCAGGAAAAAGAACGGCCATGAAATGCCCTACAATGTAAAGATGTGGTATCTCGGAAACGAGATGGACGGCCCATGGCAGCTTGGCGCCTGGGATAAAAACCCCGAAGGCTACGGCACCAAAGTGCTTGAAACCTCAAAGGCCATAAAGTGGATCGATGAATCGATAGAGACAGCCGTATGCGGCTCTTCCGCGCCGTTCATGGAGTCTTTCCCCTTATTTGACCAGACAGTACTCGACAAGTGCTATGACGTGGTGGACTATGTTTCCGTGCATCATTATCACGGAGCGCCTCCCGGAGACATCAAGGCTCTGCTCGGAGGATCGCTGTATTATGAGGACTTTATCAATACAGAGGCCGCGATGATCGATTATGTGCAGTCAAAGCATAGATCGCCGAAAAAGGTGATGATCTCGTTCGATGAGCACGGCGCTATGGTAAGGCCTTTGCAGGCACTGCATCCGGGCTACGGACGCTACAACATGGCAAGGAACCATTATCGCTTCGATCCGAACAGAAAATATGTGCTTCACGACCCGGATAACATGCCTGACCGTGTGTTCCCGGGCGGCGACATGCTCCATGCGCTTTCGATGGCGTCCATACAGCTTGCGCTTTTAAGACATGCCGACAGGGTAAAGATCGGCTGCATGACTGGCGGCCTCGGAGCTCTTGCGGCATCGAACCACGATCACATCTGGAGATCGGCTTCGCATTATGTTTACATGCATCTCCTGCAATATGCCAAAGGCACTTCGCTTGATACTAAGGTGGAGAGCGAGACCTACGACATGCCGGGCTATGCGATCGAGGACACTTCGCAGTATACGGGAAAAGAAGGCGTGCACTTTATCGATTCCGCAAGCGCGTGGGATAAGGAAAACAAGCGTGTCACAGTGTTTGCGATAAATAGGAACGAAGAGACGGATTATCCGCTCACCGTGGATCTTAAGGGCTTTGAAGGATATAAGCCGGCAGCGGTATACACGATGAGGACGGACGACCTTGATCTCAAGAATTCGTTTGAAAACGATACATTGTTGCAACCTACGGAAGAGAAGGACTACACCTTTGAAAACGGAGAACTGAAAGTGCGCATACAGCCGCTTTCGTGGAATGTTTACGTTTTTGAAGGTTAAGCGGAGGGAGTATATATGGATTATACAAGACGTGTTCCGAAGGAGTATTACGAGCCCATTTCGGACGGCGGAAGGGTAGAGGAAATAACCTATCCCTCAAAGGTCTACTGCGCAGATTCTGCAGAGGTCACAAAGCGCGCGCTGGTCTATCTTCCGAAAGGATATGATGACAACGCTGAAGAGGCCTACAGAGTGCTTTATCTCATGCACGGAGGCGGCGGAAACGAAGAGGAATTCCTCTATGGGCAGGAAAAAAAGAGAGAGCTGCTGTACATCCTTGACCACATGATCGAAGACGGAGTTTTAAAGCCGCTGATCGTGGTATTCCCGAGCTTTTATTATTCCGATTCTCAGAGCGCACTGCATGACATCAAGGAAGCGGGGCTTCTCACAAAGTTTTACCACAATGAATTCAGGAACGATCTGATGCCTTTGATAGACAGTAAGTATCGTACGATCGCGGACCGTGAGCACAGGGCTTTCGGTGGTTTCTCAATGGGCGCGGAGACCACATGGGAAGTGATGCTCAACTGCCTCGATATCGTAAAGCACTATATGCCGCTAAGCGGTGACTGCTGGATAGTGGAGCAGAAGGGCGGCGCAACTTTCCCGGAGAAGACATCGCAACTGATGCGCGAGGCTGTCAAAGACGAAGGCTTTGGCGACATGTCCTATAATGTGTTCGCTTTCACGGGCGACAAGGATATCGCTTTCCCGGCGTTAAGCGCCCAAATAAAGGCCATGCTCGCGGACGGCTGGGACAACGGCAACGACAAGAGGCTGCGCTTCGGCTCATGGGAAGAAGGCGTACACTGGTATCCGTACATTTACGAGTATATATACAACATCCTTCCGGACGTATTTTAGGAGAGTAAACGGGCAAAAATCAACTTAAAGTTGTATTTTGCCCGTTTTTCTTTTAAAAATATACTTCCTGTTGAAATCAACTGTTCAACTCAACCGAAACATATGGTAATATAGCTGTAGTTCAACCAAACTGATGTGTCACACGGGCGAAAGCCCTCACGGAAAGGACAGGACATGGGACAGAACAACAAAAACGGTAAAACGGGAAAGAAGAGTATAAACGATTTTTCCGCCAATCTTCAGGCCTTGAGGAAAGAACGGAACATCACACAGGAACAGCTTGCCTCTCACCTCGGCGTGAGCGCGCAGGCAGTATCAAAGTGGGAAAACGGGAAATATCCGGAAAGCGACATAATCCCTGCGATAGCGGATTTCTTTGATGTTTCGATAGATTTCCTTTACGGAAGGGAGAAACGGACGATTTCCTTTGAGCAGACATTGCATGATAAGATCCAGGATATCTGCAAAAAGGAAAGCGAGAACAAAATGCCGGGGGGAACGGAACTCTCGCAGTTTGTAAGAAACATGCATTGGGCTTCGATGACAGCTCCATGGGCCAATAACAAGGAATTCTATAATCCGCCCTGTGACGGTCTCGACGATCCCAAGATGGCGTCCGTGTACATAGATGACAGATCATACTCATATATGGGACTGAGGCGTGATAACGACTTTTACGTATGGCTGAACGATCCCGGGGATTTCGATGCTTTTGAAAACGTGGTAAACAATGCCGATCCACTGTGTGAACTGTTTGCATTACTCGGAGACAAGGAAAAGTTTTCCGTCCTGGCTTTTCTGTATTCTCTTGGACATGATGAATTTGTAAGCGCCCGTCTCATAGCGTCATCCATGAAAATAAGCGTCGAAAAGGTCGAAGAGGTGATGGGAGAGATATTCAGGCTCATCGGCCACTTCAGTTACGGAGGGAATTCACCTTTTCACAGGATCACTATGGTGGACGAAGAGCAGGAGGAACATTATTACGGGACAGATCAAAACTACGGCGGGCTTTTCATGGCTCTTCTAATGATCGCAAGAGACTATGTGGACACCCCATGCGGCTTTAACATGATGATCAGCCACAGGAGGGAAAAATGGCTCAAGCGCGAGAAGATCGTAAAAAAGGAAAAGAAATAGGAGGAGAGCGTTTATGAAAAAATGTTATCTGCTATGTGATGCGCCGGAGAAGAAGATAATCTTGCATATGGTACGTGAACAACTGGAAAAACATGGAGTGGTGACGATTTTTGGCGACTATGACGAAATTGAAGGATCGGATGAAGACTGTGTTGCGGTTCTGATGACTTTTTCGCCGGAAAAAGGGGAAAAGCTTAAGGAAAAAATGCCGAAGGCATTTAAGGTCGGATTGATGTGGGAAGATGATAAGAATCATTGCTTTGATCTGGTTTTCAGATTCCCTCTTTCATCAGCCGAAACAGGTGATAAGATAGCGGAACTGTGTAAATGACGATAAGTACAAATAAGAGATGGG
>JAEEGH010016729.1_pt1 | contig 15742 bp, 13 predicted proteins | sample 9134181 | NCBI WGS metagenome assembly JAEEGH01 (sample SAMN16246544, study PRJNA631951) | gut metagenome | biome: gut microbiome; feature: rumen; material: DP-attached | host: Bos | place: Iran: Karaj | collected 2018-10 | reverse complement strand
GCGGCAAGCCGCTTCCCGACTACACCGACAAGTCGCCCGAGGCGTCGAAGAAGCGCGCAGCCGCGCGCGCGCCACGGACATTCGCCGGAAACAATCTTACAAACCGCGTCACCGTCATAGGCATCGCGGACGGCCGCCAGCCACGCCATTCCATCGGCGTCAACTACGTCGAACTGCGCCACCTGCTGGAATGCTGGGGATGCGACCCGGACGCGCTCGTCTCGCTCGATGGCGGCGGCTCCACGGTCATGGCCCTCCGCGAGGACGGCAAGATGCGGATCAAGAACATTCCCTCGGATGGTGCCCCGCTTATGCCCACCGAGCGCCGTGTCGCCGAGTCAATCCAGATCATCGGGCTTCAATCCAGCGACTAGACTTGCCGCAAAGAGCGCAAAGTGCCTAAAGGGTGTGTCAATGCTCTTTGGCGAATCGGCGATTGTTCTCGACAAGTTCGTCAAAGGTGACAGGTTCGTAATTGTTCACCTCGACCGAAGCGTTTAGTATGCATTCATGGGTTTTGAGATATGGCCAGTAGTCGGCGTTCGTGTTGCCGTGTATGTGGCCGTGTATCATGTACGCCCTCATGCAGTGGTTGAATGTCATCATCGGGTAGTGGCAGAGTGTCAAGGTATGCACGCCATCACTTGTTTCAAGCATCGTGTGGACGCCGTCAAAAAAGTGTGACAGTTCAACCTTGCCAGTCCAAGAATGGTCATGGTTGCCGAGAATCAGCGTTTTCCGTCCTTTGAGCCGTTTCAGTATTTCTTCTGGCGCGTTCGCACGGAAGAACAAGTCGCCGATGACAAACACTCTGTCATCCTCCCGGACCTTTGCGTTCCATCGCGCAAGCATGGTTTCGTTCATCTCCTCCAACGAGGAGAATGGTCGGTTGCAGAGCCGAATGATGTTAAAGTGTCCGAAGTGTTGGTCTGATGTGAAGTATGTCATGATAGTGTTTCCGAGCGACACAATTTCCGTTAGCGCGGGAGAAGAATCGGCATCGGCGCCCAAGAGACGAAGGGGAGGGCCTGACGGCGGGCGCGACCGAAGTCGGAGAAGTGCATCACGTCCGCGATGTGGAAGTCCGCAGGGAACTCCTGCCACCCACGATGCAGCGACTCGCTTTCCGGTAACAGACCCAAGTTATCCAGACTGAGGATGCGGTTACGGACGCTGTCGGCATCGCCGATGGTGATTGGCAGCCCGGCCTTGTGCAGAGCCAGGAACATTTTCACTGTCTCGACGATGCGCCCGATGTGGTGTCCGCTCAGGCAGACCTCGACGGTGCGTTGCATCTTCTCGTATTTCTCGTCTCCAGGCTTGTACCAGTTATAGCTGTGCGGACGGTAGACATAGAGGTCGATGTGCGTCGTGTTGCCGCCGCGCTTGATCTCCCACGGGTGGTCGCCGAGGTCATGGTCGCACGGCACCTTGTGGTCAAGCCACGCCAGGAACTGCTCGGGCGAATCCGGGTCAATCTCCAAAAGCGCACCGCAACGCCCATCGGCGTAGCGTTTGTACATCTCGCGTCCGGAAAGGGACTTGTCCAGGTGGTCTTCCTTCTCTTCGGCGGCGATGTAGGCTATGCGGCAGTATTCGAAGAATTTGTTGGCCGTCATGTTTTCCACGTAGGCGTTTTCCTCGCGGTGGAAGAAGCCCGTGGCATGGATTTTCACGAATTCGCGCGACTTGGCTGCGCCGAGGGCCTTGCTAATGGAATAGAGATCGGGGATGTAGCGCTCCGCGACGAACCGCGGCACAATGCCCTTGCGCTCGTCAAGCGGATACTCGACGGCAATGCGACGGTTGGCCTTCGCAGGATCTCGCAGGACTTCGCGCAACCAGGCGATCACATCGTCCGGGGCTGTCGTCAGAGCGCGCCACGCACCCCAGTAGTGTTCGTGGTCCAAGTTGAATTTGCCCTCTTTGGGGTTGACTTCGGCGCGCCACCTGCCGGAGAAGCCAAAATAGGTCGTCCCCTTGTAGCGGCTCGCCCAGCAACGGCCCCACTTCGCTTTGGCCGAGCGAATCGGGTAAGGCACGTCCCAAGTCGGGTCTGGGCCAGAGAATCCGTTCTTGAAGGAGTCCAGCAATAATGCCAACTCGGTGTATTTCTTCTTCTGAAGTTCCATTTCCTCGTCATAGGTCATGATGGTTTATCCTTTCTTAAATTTCCGTTATGGGAATGAGAAAATTATACTCATTCCCTGCATCGGAAAGCAAGCTTAAATCTAGACGACTGTCAACCACTTGGGGCGACATGCCAATAGTTAGTTATACAAAACTGCATGTCCAACGTGCTGGTCCGATATAAAGCATGTCATAACAGCGTCTAATCTTCCGGCACGAGCAGCGGCGAGAGCGGGTATTGGCAGTGGCGGGCGTAGTTGGCCAGGACCTGCGCGTCTTGCGCGTTGGCGTAGCAGTAGCGGCAGAGATGCGGACAGGTGTTATACGCGCCGATGTCCTTGCTGACGATGCAGCCGCACGCCTTGCGCTGTCCCTTGTCTTTCTTTGATTTCGGGATATGCCAGCCGCTGATTATCGTTTCCGGCTCTGCATCGTCAAAGCCTAACGATAGAGTCATCTGCTTGTCTTGATCGGTTGGTTTGACATATTCCGCTCCGATGAAATCCATAAGCGCGGCATCATCGTGGAAGAGCCGCATCATCAGCTCGTCATCGACGCACTTGTTGTGTCTGACACCATACGCGCTCAAATCGGCCTCTTCGCCGCATGTGGCGAGTTCAAGGCCAAACTCCTTGTTCAGCTCCGCAAGCCCCTTCGCAAACTGCCGTTGCTCATCCGGCGAGAACTCGCGGACGCCAAGTCCCTCCAGATTGCGCTGAACTTTTCGATACGCCCCTATGTCAATGAAACTGAACACCAACTTCTCGGTATAGCCCTTGAGCTGTCGCCCGATGTTGCCAATCCTCTCCAGCAATTCATCGATAGAGAGGCCGCAGGCGGGAGGGCCGGGCTTCATCCCGGCCGCACATCCCAACATCAGCGGGTCAAACCGCCAGATGACGCGTTCCTTCCCAATCCTATCTGCAAGCCGCTTGAAAGTGTCGATGCGTTCCGCAACCGGCGGCACATTCGGCTCCAGTCCCTCGCGGACATAGTCATTCAGCGTGAACTGGAAGTAATATTGCCTGAATCCCAACGCCTCCATCTCGTCCAGCCGCTCCAACAGCGGCTTCGGGTTCTTCGACCAGAAGACAATCACGCGTGTCTTGTCGAAGGAAACTTTGTGGATTGTCCCGCTATAGGTGTTCTTCCACTCGCACCAACCTTCGCGAAGGCGAGAAACAAGCCAGCCGGAGTAGAAAGCGGGGATATCCGTCTCGCGGCTTGCGGAGAGGATGACGGGCGTCAAAGTGCTGCCAATAATGTCCATGTCAACTCCGATTGTATCGTTTAAGATGTTCATAGACCCAATGGTCCGATGAGGCGTCAAGAATACGCAACTGGGATTTTGCCCGAGTTATGCCAGTCCCGACCGATTCAAGCAAATTGCGACTTTCACCAAAAGCCTTTGTGATGACTAGAATAACATTTTCCAAGTCCCAGCCTTGCGCTAGCTCAATGGTTGTAAGCCCAATGCAATCATCGCTTTCAGTAAAATCCTTGCGCAATTTCTGCTCCTCACGAAAAGATTGGGTCCGCGAATACGTGCTATTCCAGTTAACCGCATTTGAGGCTAGCAATTCACGAACGGTTTCAGGCATGTCGCATACGACGGTAATTCGCTTCACGCCAAGCCTTGCGAACCATTCAACTTTGGGCTTGACGGTAGATCCAATTGTTGCGCGCGAAATCGGTTCAACCGAAAACACGTCTGCCAGACCAGGCTGGAAAGGCTTCTTTTCGGTCTCGTTATCGCCATATTTTGAATCCATAAGCCGTTGAAACTCTTGCGCGACCTCCGTCAGCACTCCTGACATTTCGCCTATTTGCCGATATGGCGTCTTCAAAGTCAGCCATGTCGCGTTAAACCGACGACTTCCCCCCGCAGTCCTTGGAGTCTTTACGCGAAGTTTTCTAACTTCTGAATCAGTTTCCAAAGCTTCTGCCTTAAGGCTCTGACGCTCATCGCAAAAGGCGTAAAACTCCCGCTGCGGATTGCCCGCCTCCGTCAGGTTAAACAATGCCTGAACCATTTCCGGTTCAATACTCTGTATCTCATCTACCATGACGGCACCAAAGACATCCGAAGATTTAAGATACTTTTCTTCTCTTGCACACAGACCCTCAATCCCCTTGTTCTTGCAGACCTCGCAAAGTTTTGCCTTTTCTTCATCAGATAGATTACTGCTAATTATATCGGTCGAGTTTCCTTGCTTTCGCTGGACTTCGCAATCGGGTATAGGGCCTTGCCCCTTGCCGCAAGCGTTAGGTACACACACCGCATTATTATTCCCGTTCCTGCGACTCTCCGCATTCCGCCGCTTGCACCAACCACAGTTCTTAACTACGCAACGACCAATATCTTTGAAATGGTCGCAAAGATACTTGTCAATCGTTGAGAATTGAATTAACTCGCGCTCGACATATTCCAGGCCTGGAATTTGCGCGAGAAGCGATGCCGCCATTCTCCTTTGGTTGTGACTGAAAAGCGTGACCGTGCGGCAGGCCAGCAGAACAGGCTGGTGCGTTCGCAAAATGGACATGATGCCATGCCAGAGCATGGTCGTCGTTTTCCCACATCCGGCACCGCCGCGAATGCGCCGGAGTTGCTGGCGCCCGTAGATTATGCTTCGCTGCCTTTTATCCATTTTTGTTTCTATGTCGGGCAACGGTTCGGCATTCTTTGGGTCAATAACAAATGCCTCATAAAAATCCATGGTGGGAACTAAGCGATACTTATCGTAATCAGTGTCACCAGAAAACTCCTTCTTGTCGGGATTCCAAAATACCTGCTTTGTTTGGCTGGCAAATCGTTTTACCGATTCTTCATCCAAATCCACGCATTTCAGTTCCTTCCAGGCTTTGTTCTTGAAATCTGGTTTCTTATTGGGGTTTGGGAGCTGTTTGCCTAGACAGACAACACATGCGGCCATCTGGCGTCCCCGTGGCGGAACGAACAGGATTCTATCAGCCACATTGCCGTGTCCGTCATCATACATTTGTATATCCGCCCATTCGTAGCACTCAAAGAAGTTTTTGTCTCCAATCTTGATTTGCAACAGATTCTGGTAGAGGTATCTCAACCTGCTGTCGTCACATCCTGCGTCAATAAGCTTGTTTCTTCCACGAACAAGGTTGCGAAGGCATCGATTGCCCGATGCGTACAATTTGTAAACCTCGCTATTTACGAGGCTGTTCACATGAAAAGCGGCATAAGCACACATTTCCGGTTCGTTGCCAGACACTTCAATTGGAGTAGCAAGTCCGCCCCATGACTGACGGAACGCCTCGATTTTACCTTTGGTGGTACCCCAATCTTGATTTCTGTATTCAGGGGAGAACGCAACGAACATCTCGTTATAGAAATTTCGGTTACTTGACCGCCTTGACAGAACCGTCTTCAACTTTGAAACAAAAAGTCCTAATTGCTCCTGGGAAAGCAAATCAACCACGTTTGACAAAAGATGCAGTCTTGGCGTATAGATGAACGATTTGAGAATCGTGACCTTGATCGATTCCGGTTTCTTGAAATTGCATACATTTGACGTAATTCTCCCTCTTGCACAAGGGAAGAGAGTTTCGGCAATTGTCCTTGCGCGGTCAAGCGCCACCTCGGAAATGTCAAGAAGAGTCACACTTCGAACAGTAAGCCATAACTGGGGGATGTTCTGTTGCATTGCCCTGTCATAAAGGGCAAGCAAGTCAAGACCGCATCCACATCCCCAGACGACAAGGTCTATTTCGCCCTGGAAAACGTTTTGATACTGTGCGAAGAGATTGTCGTAAAGCCATTTGAACTTTGGCGCGTGACGCCGAGCCACCTTTGCGACATAGACGTTTATGTCATCCTCGTCGCGAACAACATAGGCGTTCTCTCGGAGCCACTGATATCTTATGTCCGCGTCTGGGGGCAAAAGACCTTTGCAGATATCGAAGAAGGTCTCATACAATGGCCTAGAATCTTCTGTCTGAAGCAAATCATTCAATTGGGCAGTAAATCTAGAAGGTGCGTCTTGTTTTGGTGAAGCAGCCCTTTGACTTGGCTTTGCGTGTGAAGATTTGATTTCCTTTACAAATTCTTTTTCTAAATACTGAAGCCATATCTCATATTCACTCCTTTTAATGTAACATGATCCCGGTGTCATATCCGCGAGCGCAGTCGCTATTTCTTTTGCTATTGCTGCTCTAGATGCGATACTAGAGAGATCTTTTTCTGACAGACTGGACAGAACTGAGGCAATGAGGTTACCTATTTCCTCGCGTGAAACAGGATGCCCCCATTTGTGTTTTCCTAAAAGAACCTGCAACTGTGCAATTAAGGCCTCACACATTTTTCACTCTTGCTCCATAAAGCCAATTATGACCTAGGTTGGGACATCTCTGACGATTTGTCAGCCGTCATTTCCTCCTTCATGTAGGCAAAGACATGGGGGGCCATGCAGCGTTCATTCGCATTAATGGCCACGACCTCAGCCTCATCCTGGTATAAATAGGAGAATGCGTCTTTTAGAAGCAATAGATACTTGTCAATTAAATCAAACATGCGAACCTATCCAAAATAAAACTGAGAGAGGTGCTCCCTCGGTATGTTAAAAGGGTATGTCTCCCGTTAGTTCGTCTGGCGGCATGTATGAACGAAGGAGGGCGGTGAGTTCCCTTTTCTTCTCTGAAAAGGTATGGTAATCACGTTTTTCGCTGTTTACAAACGCGATGGGAGAAGCACACTCATATGTGCATTCATACCAACCTTCAATGGAACTACCATTCCACTCCATATATGTTGTCCTGATTTCTTTTGTCGGAGAGGCTCCGGTGTCTAGGCATTTCGCAACAATCTCCGTCCATCCCTTTGCCAACGCTAACGCAAACAGGCTTCCCGACACATCATATGAATACTCCGAAACTTCTTCGACATAAGAACAGATCTTAAACTTATCGGAAAATAAAAGCGACTTGTTATCAAGCGATGACAAAATCTGATCAAGGTAGTTTTTATAGGAAACTAGTCTTTTACAAGCCTTATGGACAAAACTTCGCCCTTTCGCATGCGCAATCATTTGTTCAAGCCCAGGGGTTCTTTCTACCCCGTACTGAAAAAGCATTTCAAGTAGCAGATTTTGCTTTTCATTGTCCAGCAATGCGGCAAAGTCTTCGGCGATAGCAAGTACAGGGGTTTGGCTTTCCCCAAAGCCACCATAGGTCAACTTTTTGGATGGATCTCTTCCAGCTTTTAGGCAAGACTCGGCAAGTTTGTCTAATCCGTATTTTACAGCGATACCAAATAAATCGCAGGCATCGGGATCTAGGCCGACTTCCAAGGCTTTCCGTAGAAGTTCTATGCGGTCGTTAGACAACCAGCATAATTCAGTTGAAGATTCCAACACTTCGCGGTCTTCATTAATGGCTTTATTTATAAGCATATTGTACTTGGCAGTTTGGTCACAAGTTCCTCCCATGGAATAGAGCAATCTGGCAGTCTCCCAATCGCCAGAGATTATGGCCCAATCAACAGCCGTAAGCCCCCTTTCATCGCGGGCATTTATTGGAAACCTTTTCAAGCAACTGTCAAGCACGTTGAGCATGCGCGATTTGGCAAGAATGTAGATCATCATGGTGCAGTCAGCACCCTGCCCCTTAAGCCAATCCCTTGCGGGTACCAGCTTGTCTAGCCTTTTTTGGCGCTTGAAATCGCATTCCCCTTTCTCGTTCGCCTTGGGAAGGCTTTCGACCTCCGCAATGCTTTCGGTTATGAGTTGCAACGGTGCCTTGCCCGTAGACTCATCCTCTGCGAAGAGGTCTGCACCATTCGCGTATTGCTCTTTCATGCCTTCAATGTCGGCGGCCTTGAGGAATCGGAAGAAGGACTTGGTCGCCCGGTTTTGCATCGATTCGATGAGTTCGTATGCCTCTTCGAGGGTGGCGGGCTTTTCAACAAGGTGGGGGGGAATGTTGGTCATGTCGTTAGTGTTCTTCATAGGTATGATCCACTTGAGGTTGCGGTACTCCTTGATAGTTGCGAGTTCGGGCTTGCGACCCATTTCGACTGGGCGAATGTTGCCGTTTACGACATCGCCAGAGACTATAAAGCTGGTAGCGAGGTTCTTCTTCGTGCTTGCTGTGGCATTTTTCCCGACAACGTTCATTAACAAATTCGCTGCGAGGAGCCATGACCTGCCATTGACCGGCTCATCGGCAAGCTTGTCCGGCAGACCGGCTACGAACCATGAATACCTGGCAAGGGCAGACAAGTTGGCACCATCCGCGAACGGGGGAGGATAGGAGGAGACAAGTCCTTTTACGCAGTACAAACGTGCCAGAACTGGCTTGCCGTTGCCACCCTCCGGCGTAAGCGGAATGAAGGCCATCGCAATGGAAACGGATGGATCATAAAGCAATGCGAAGTCGGGACCATCTTGTCCGAACGGGCGGGCGCGTTGCAACGCTTCGCTTGCGGCAAAGCCATCGTCCGCGGACAGACAAAGAACCTTCACGCGATAAAGCAACCGCTCGGCGGACAAGGCGTAGTAGTTGGTAATCGCCTTGGCGTTTTCGGCTGAAATGGCTGGCGATTCGGAGGCGTGGCCATCGACAGGCGTTCCCCATGAGGAAAGGACGATTCGCGAATCCTCGCTTGAACGTAGGTTCCACTGCAAGTCGCGGTATAGGCTTATCTGCTTCATTGCCGATAATTCTCCTCTGGCATGGCTTCTGGGGGACTGGTCGGATCCTTGGGGATATAATCCTTGAGGAGATCAAGAACATCCTTCTCTCTTTCAACTGTAAATGCTTTGACAAATTGCGATGGGTATACAACTCCTTTTTCCACTTTGGGCTTCTTTTCCAGAAACGTTATTGAAGGAGTGTCATCGCCAAAGGCAAAAGGATAATCGTCAATGCTTTTAACTTCGCATTCCAATGCACCGACAGGGGAAATGCCGTTCTTTAGACACCATTCAACCACATCTAGCCAACCGAGCCGCAAGGATCGGACAAACAAGTTCTCAATTGTTCGAGGCCTTACTTTTCCCGCACTCATATAGCAGCTAACCGCCAGTTCCTCTTCCCTTTCGCACATCTGATTATAATCATTTTGCTCATCGCCATCGTCCCAGTTTATGAATCGCTCGCCAACTGACAAAATGCCTTCTTCAAGCGCTTTCACAATTTCCGGGGTTTTGCCAAAGTTCACAAAAGACCTTGCTTTTGCATGCTTCAACTCCTCTTCGGACACTTTCTCTTCTGTAACGCCATGTTTTCGCAACAGTTCTATAATGGCCTGCTGTTTTTCTGCGTCTGCTATATTCTCCGCAGCAATGAAAATCGGGTTCGGTCTGGAACTTACCGAACCGCAATACCCTGAGAACTCGGCATTCGGATCGCACCCAGCATCTAAGCATGCCGAAATCAAATCGACATACCCTTCAAACAAGGCATTGAAGAACAAGGACGTGCCTTCGGGATTAAGTCCTATGGACAAGGCGAAGACAAGGATTTTTGCAAGGTCATTGAGATCTTCAATCACCATATTCTTGGAATATAATTCCTCTCGGCGCCGCCAGATTTTACATATCTCCTTCGCGTCAACAGATCCGCCGAACGAGTAAAGCAATCGCGCAGCGTCAAACTCGCCCCAAATCAGAGCCCAGTCGATGGCAGTGAAGCCATTTTCGTCCCGTGCGTTTATGGGGAACCGCGTCGCCAAGTCTTTTATGGCATCATTCAAGCCGTTTCTTGCCAACATCGCAAAAGTCTTGGCACAATTGGTCCCTTGAGACTCTAGCCATAGCTTGGCTCTATCTAATGAACAAAGCCCCCTTTTTCGCTCCCCGTAAAATGGATCTGGTAGGAAAAAGTCATTTTTCTCGTGTTCACGAGCGATCTGTCTAGAAGCATCTGCGTTGAAAAACTGCCAGGGATCACCCCAACGAACTGCTATTGATTCGGGATTTGGAGCCGACAATGTCGGAAGCTCTTTCACACTTTCACGTAACCTCTGGATAGATTCGCTCACCGGTGTTTTGCAAGGTGAAGATACCCCATTGTGCTTCTCAAAGACCTTTTCCGTCTCAAGTAGCACATCGATGGCGTTGATTCCCAGCCGTGTTCTTTCAATGCGTTCAGACACGACCTGAATTGGCGACTTCCCGTCTTGTTCCGAAAAGAGATCCGCTCCGAGGTTATGAAAGTGTTGCAACCGCCCAAGGTCTATTTCATGACGCTCTGATTCTTCGAGATACGTCCAAAATTCACGTGTTGCGATGCTCTCCCTTCCCGCTATGATGTCCAATGCCTCTTCGAGGGTGGCGGGCTTTTCAACAAGGTGGGAGGTGATGCTGTTCATATCGTTGGAATTTTTCATAGGTATGATCCACTTGAGGCTACTGTACACACCGTATTTTGCGAGTTCGGGCTTGCGACCCATTTCGACTGGGCGAATGTTGCCATTTTCAACATCCCCTGTGACGATAAAACTTGTTGCTAGGTTCTTCTTAGTACTCGCTGCCTGATTGCGGCCAAGAACCGCTTTCAGCAGATACGCCGCGAGAAGCCATGACCTACCATTAATCGACTTGTCAGCGATCTTATCCGGGAGACCGGCAACGAACCATGAATAACTGGCAAGGGCAGGTAAGTCGGAACCATCCGCAAACGGGGAAGAATAGGAGAAAGCCAAGCCTTTTACGCAATAGAGGCGAACAAGCTCGGGCTTACCGCTACTCCCCTCCGGCGTGAGCGGAACAAAAGCCATTGCAAGTGAAACTGCCGGATTGTTTAGTTCCGAGAAACCGGGGCCGCCTTGTCCGAAGGGATGTGCGCGTTGCAGTGTCTCGTTTGTCGCGAACGCATCGTCAATTGGAAGGCCGAGAACCTTGCCGCGATAAAGCAGACGCTCGGCGGACAGGGCATAGTAGTCGGCCCTTGCGACGGCATTCCCGTCCGTTAATTGTGGTTGCTCCAAGTCGTAGCCATCCTCTGGAGTTCCCCAATAGGCGACGACGATTCGCGAATCCTCGCTTGAACGCGGGTTCCGCAGCAAATCATATGCGTATAGGCGTTTCCGTTTCATCGCCGCCTAGGTCTCCTGACGGGACATAACGAGAACCAGCTGCTCGGGCTTTTCAATGGCGTCTTTGACCTTGCCAGTTGTTCGAATGACAATCTCTCCGCTTTTCGCCTCCAGTACGCCTTCGCCAATACGTTCAAGGGTTTTCCGGTTCCGTGCTTGAACGGGGATGTCCCCGGCGTTGCCCCATCCATTTGGCAAAGACTTCGGGCGGAAAACGTAGGTGTAGGGGTCGTCATCGGGAATGATGGACTTGAACGATGAAACGAGGTCGCATTCGACGCAGGCCTTGCGGATGTCCTCCTCTGACGTCCCTTCCAGGATCAGCATAAAGCTCGAGTCCTCGCCCGTTGCAGCGGCATAGCGCTCGGGGATTAGCTTTTTGATGGTTTTCAGGAAGAATTCGCGCGACAAACGGAGACGCCCAACCGCTTCAGAGGTTTTCTCCTGGATGTCCAACTGAAGCTTCTGGACAATGGGACCAGCGGCGAACTCCCGTTCGTAGTCGAGGCGAGGATCTTCCACTGATGTTATCGGCAAGCCGATCAAGGCTTTCAGGTCGTCCCGAATCGGGTCTTCGACCAAGACATGGAGAAGGGCTTCACAAAGGTCGGCCATGTCCTGTTTCGGCAGGGAGTCAACAAGCCAACTCTTTTCGGCAAAGGCCTTTGGAGCCGTGAAGGAGTTCCAGAGCTGATAGACCCGCTTCCCGATGAGAATTTCCTGTTCTGTGGCGGGAACGGTAAACTCCGAAACGGGTAGGACAATCCACGAATCGTACATTTCCTTGTAGAGAAGTGCGGGAAGAGAACTCCCGTCCCACGCGAAAAGCCGCAACTCGCCTGCCTGAGGATTTGGATCGAATTCAGACGACCGCTTGCCATAGGAAACCTCCGGTGTGGCAGCCTGTTCATCCTCCGATGAGGACACGTCTTCTTCAACGTAAAGACGCCACTCCTTCAAGAATACATCCCGGAATCTTTCCCTTGTCTCTTTTTCCGTCATAGCGAGTCTCCTACTTCAAAAGTGCTTTTGCCAAGTCTTCGCCAAGCAAATCTTCGCACGTGGCGATAAGAACCGAGGCGAAGTTGACGTCATCGGATTGGATGCCGAAATCCGCCAGCAGTCTTCCTGCCGTTTCAATGCAACCGGTTTTCATGGTGTAAGCCCGTGACTTTTTCACTTCAAGTGTCTCCAGAACAGCCGGATTGTCAAGCGTACCGCTGTTGGCCGTCACATACAATAGCAGCGCAATCTTGCGTTTTTCCAGTCCCAATTCCTTTTCCAGCGAGGAAAACAGATTTGTAACCGCAAAGACAGCCTCCTCAGCGGACAAATCCGGATGAATGAATTCGGTGGGGGCGTCCAGCCGCCTTGCAATTTCCTCAGGGGCGATGGCCGCCTCCCACACTTCCTTGCGAGTTCCGTTTTCCTGCGTGATGGAGCGGGGTTTCCAGCCGCAAACAGTGAAAATCCAATCCCGCACGATGTTCCTGACAATCCCTTTCGAGTGGCTGAACAGCTTACCGCAGACAGCCTCTCTGAGCGGGATGCCATTCTCATCCATGTCCCACTTGAGGAATTGCTTTAACGGCTTCTTGGACACCGCCTCCTTGCGGGAACTGTCGAGAAGGAAGTATGCATCGAAATGGGATACGGGATCGTCGCGGTCGAAGGCGGATAAAGCGCACCCGGTTCTTGCCAACTGCCCCTTCATCGCACTTCCAATGTAACGTCGCAACCCATCCGCTAGTGCGGCATTCCGTTTGGAAACTCCCGCCACGGAACAGAGTTCAAACCAGGCATTCCATGCGGCGTCGCCGCCGCTCTTTTCATAGAAGTCCATATCGTTCATAGTGACCTCACCCTATCGCATAGAATCTTCTGGTGAACTTCCGCAATTCCTCTTTCTCTTCGTCCGTCATTCTGCGGCCACTGTCATTCGCCACGATGATGGACTTGAGTTTCCTGCGTCTGTCTTCTTCGGCGCGAAATCTCGACTGCTTGCTTTGACGCTCACCTTCGTCATCCACCTCCTCATCCGTGAAGACACGGGGAGGGTGTGCATGAACATTCTCAATTTCTATTGGAACGGCATCAAAATGCCCGAACATCGTCTTGTGGCTTTTTAGTCCTTTTTCCGTTTCATTACCGAAGTTCTCAAGTACAAAACGCCAACCCGCTTTAATCAATTGCTCATCTTTTCCACTTTTTGGAGTCGTCCCATGCCACATCTTGACTGCGGCATGAAGGCATTTTTCCGGTTGCGAGGTCGCAAGGCAGATGGCTGGGTGGCTTGTTCTATCCTCCCGCTGATGGTAAGCACTTCCCAATTTGTCCTTCCAAATGTTTTCGCCGACAAACCATAGCGAGCCGAAGTCAAACTTAATCAACTTGCAAATGGCCTGTAGCCGTCGTGTCAGATAATCGTCGTCCATTCTCCCTCCTACATCATTAATAGTAGCACAGTTCTGCATTTTTCCACTCCATTCCATCAGTCATGTCAAAAGCATATCAAATACGCAATGCTTTTGCCACAATAATAATGTATATGCAAAATACCTTTCACCACAAAAGACAGAAAATGCTAAACAAATTGAGCATTTTTGCCAGAAACAGGCTAAATGCTAATCTCGATTAGCATTTTCCTCGACCATTCACCATCTTGAGCGCGTGGCGGGGGCAGCGGTCGATGCAGCGGCGGCAGTGAATGCAGTCGGGGTTGCGGAAAAGGCCGTCCTGGGCGTCTTTGGGCGGGTTGAAGCCGAAGGGACAGGCTTTGGAGCAGAGACCGCACTTGACGCGTTTGCATTTCCTTGTCATGATTGTTGCTCCTTTCGCATTACTTCGCCGCGTCAATGCGGGCAATCAACTCATTCGCCCAAACGATGGCCTCATCGTATGGCAAAAGATTGGCTAGCTCCTCCGTGCCGACTTCATAAGACAGCCGCATCGATTCAGAAGCATGGACTTGCGGTGGCCAAGGATGGGTTTTACGGTTTGCGAAGAGCCGCTGGCAGATCCGACGGAGTTCCGAATAGTCCACATTCTCGCGGGCAAAGATAAGCTGGAGGTCGATTAAATCCTGCGCCCGCACAGAACGCGGCGATGTGAGTCCATGGATTTTTTGCGCGATTTGGTAACTGATGCGCATCAATGGCAATGGGGATGGTATCGGAAAGCCCAATTCTGCAAACACATGCTTCAACTCGTCATCGACTTCAATCAAATCGAATTCGTCCGCATCGCCAATTTCGTTGTAGGCTACCTCAAGAGCCACCGTACACCACGCATGGCTCCTGTATGTCAGCTTCACTTGGTATGGCTGCATCACGTAGTCTATCGGCACATTGCGTGGATGTGCCTTTGGCATTTTGACGAGTCGTCCGGAAAAACCATTCCACCCAGCTTGCAACCGATTGGCAAACAAATCTTCGAATTCCCCGACTTCTACGCGCCGGGCCGCATCAAAGTCCATCGTAAAGCGCGTGACCGCATTGCCGTAGCGCAACTTCAGCGCCCCGCCGCCACGCATAACCGCGCCATCCAAAAACTGCCCGACGATGACATTGGCCATGAGCGTCCGCAATCTGACTCCGTCTTCGTTCGAGTCTACTAGACGCCGGAGCATCCGCTCCAAATATGCGACATTATGCGGAGGCTTCATTCCTGATTGTCCTTTCCAGCCTTGCGCAATCAGCTCGGGAAACATACCCCTGCCGCGATGCCTCGCGCGCTGCAGCTATGCGCCTGTCATCCCGCACAGCGCCCCGAGCCGAACGAATTGCCTCCGACACCTCCTGAAGCGGAATGCCCTCGTATTCCCACGCTGTCTTGACTTTCGCGACAACCACTTTTATTCCGCCTCCGAGTTTTCTCCGCAGACGCCCTGGCGTGGCCACGCAAATTCGCATGGGATTCGTTGGCGCCAGGTTCAGTACCCCCAATACCGACTCGCCGTAAATAACGGCATCCTTGCCAACGGAAAGGACGGCAAGGACATACGGATCAATCGGTGAAGGCGGGTAGTCAGCCACACGGTAAACGCCCCGCGCCGGGTTCTCAAGTCGACCGGACTTGACCCAGCGGACTAATTCACATGACCGTATGCCGGTTGCCCGTGCTTCCATAGCTGTAAAATAGCCGTGTCGCCCCGATGCGAGACTAACGGCGCTTGCGTAGTGTTCCATGTCAATATAGTATCAGAAATGTAACTGATTTGTCAAACGCGAAATAACATTTCGACAACTTACAAAATCACGCTTCACTTCGGCGCATGGATGCTGGCGTCGACGAAGAGCGGCAGAAAGAGGATGGAATCGATGATTAAGAGGAAGATGCCGGAGGCCATTTCGTCAATGTCGGTCACATCCATCGCCGCAAGCAGTACCAGTGTCATCCAAAAGGCAATGGCCAGGCAGAGGACAGTCACGGCGGGATGGCGGGCGCGCCTTGAGAAGCAGTACCTCCAGACCAGACGCGCAAGGATTATTGGAAGGATGGCTTGACTCGCAAAGCACAAAAGGTCGGCCAATTCGTAGGAACCTA
>JAEEGH010016721.1_pt1 | contig 15744 bp, 13 predicted proteins | sample 9134181 | NCBI WGS metagenome assembly JAEEGH01 (sample SAMN16246544, study PRJNA631951) | gut metagenome | biome: gut microbiome; feature: rumen; material: DP-attached | host: Bos | place: Iran: Karaj | collected 2018-10 | reverse complement strand
CGGACAATATATTCCGCAAACTGGTGGCCGTGCTCCGGGTCGCGGTGCCCTATACGGGAATGATCGTATCCACGCGGGAATCGGCCCGGATGCGGGAACAGCTCCTGCACTGCGGCGTTTCGCAGATCAGCGGCGGATCGCGCACCAGCGTCGGCGGCTATACGACGGAGGAACGGCACAACGAGACGGCGCAGTTCGACGTCTCGGATACGCGGCCGCTGGATGACGTGGTCCGCTGGCTGCTGGAGCAGGACCATATCCCCTCTTTCTGCACGGCCTGCTACCGCGAAGGACGCACGGGCGACCGTTTCATGTCGCTATGCAAGAGCGGCAAGATCAGTCTCTGCTGCACGCCCAACGCCCTGATGACGCTGAAAGAATATTTAATGGACTACGCCTCACCGGCGACCCGGGCGGAAGGCGAACGGATGATTGCCGCCTCCCTGGGAGACATCCCCGAAGGCCGCGTCCGCGACGTAACCGTCGACCGCCTCGCCCGCATCGAAGCCGGCGAAAGGGACTTTAGATTTTAATGGAATATGAAAAAAGACAGATTTGACATCAAGGAACGGGAAGGCCTGAGCCTGATGACCGACGCCGTCGTCATCATCGACAAAGAGACCGGCGTCAACTACCTGTATGTCTGCCGCGGCTACGGCGGGGGCCTCACTCCCCTGATCGACGCCGACGGCAAACCCATCGTTACAAAGGTAAAATAGTGGCGGACATTCTTCAAATCGCCTTTTTCGGGGCCGCCAACAGCGGGAAGTCCACGCTGGTCAACGCGCTGGCGGGGCAGGAAGTCTCGCTGGTGAGCCCGCTGCCCGGCACGACGACCGACCCGGTCCGGAAGCGTATCGAGCTCCCGGGGCTCGGCCCCTGCGTGCTGGTCGATACGGCCGGCTACGACGACAGGAGCCCGCTCGGCGAGGAGCGGCGGCGGCTCACGGAACGCGTCATCGACAGCACCGACATCGCCGTGCTGCTGCGCTCCGGCCATCCCGAGGACGACCGATGGGCTGAAATGCTCCGCAAAGCCGACGTCCCGGTGGTGGAAATTCCTTCCGGCGGCAGCGTAGACGGTGACAGCCTTGCCCTGCTCCTGAGCCGGCTCCAATCCGCCCGTCCCGATGCGGAAGAGCGTTCCCTTCTCGGCTCGCTGGTGAAGCCCGGCGACACCGTCGTCCTTGTCATGCCGCAGGACAGCGAGGCCCCCAAGGGCCGCCTCATCCTCCCGCAGGTGCAGGTTCTCCGCGAGCTCCTTGACCTTGGCTGCATCCCCGTCTGCTGCCAGCCGGAAGGCCTTCAGCGCGCCCTGGACGGGCTCAGTGCCCCGCCCGCCCTCACCATCACCGACTCCCAGGCTTTCGCCAAAGTCAACGCCATCCTGCCGAAGGACTACCCCCTTACCAGCTTCTCCATCCTCCTCGCAGGAGCCAAGGGAGACATCCGGACCTTCGTGGAAGGCGCCAAAACCATCGGCACCCTGAAGCCCGGTGACCGCGTCCTGATTGCGGAAGCTTGCACGCACGTCCCCGATACGGAAGACATCGGCCGTGTAAAAATCCCGAATCTCCTCCGCAAGAAAGTCGGCGGAGACCTCGATATTACCATCGCCGCCGGCAACGACTTCCCCGACGACCTGACCCCCTACCGTCTCATCATCCAATGCGGCGGCTGCGTCGCCAGCGAGCGCCTCCTCCGCTCCCGCATCAAAAAAGCACTCCTATCCGGAGTGCCCATCACCAACTACGGCATCGCCCTCGCCTCCCTGACCGGTATCCTGAACCGCGTCGTTATTCCTCAATCCTAGAAAGCACCGCCCCGCTCACACTGCTCAACCCGAAATTCGCGGATCTGCATACCCTGCAATCTACACACTTCTATGGCACATTGTACCGCTCCGTGCGACAAAATCGCCCCGCACAGCAGCACGATATGCCCTGGAGCCTCCTCAAAGGCCAGTAGGGCCGCTTTGCGATTTGCGAGTTGAAAGAGAAATGACCACGAGAATCCGCATTCTTAGGAGGGATATCCGGTGTCCGGGGGCTTGTCCACCCCCGGACAAGTATAGGGGGAGGGGCCCGACGGATACAAGTTATTTGCGAAGCAAATGACGCAGGAGACGTTGGGAGGGGCCGGAGCGAAGCGGAGTCCCCCGGACACCTATGCCTCCTCCCTATATAAAAACCCAGATACTCTATTCAGCGAAGCGGGCGGATAGCCATTGCGCCATGTTTGAGCGCGAGAACGCGTCGGAAAAGCGCAGGTGAAGGTCCTGCTGAAGATGCGGGAGAGGGTCCGGGTGGATAACAAGTCCGGAGGCGGCCTGGGAAGGGATGACACCGACCAGGTTGGAATTCGTGCGGATGAGCTCCAGGAGGGCGGGGATGCTGTCGGAGACGAGGACGGAGCGGGCGTAGATATCCTGGCTCACAGACGGACGGTAAGGGGCCCAGACGGCATAGCGGGGCTCCTCCGGGAAATCCGGACCGGCGGTGACGAGGGCGGCCTGGATGACGCCCACGATGGAACCGGCGTCGAAGTTGAGCGTATCACCGCGCGCGGAAGTGAAATAGTAGAGGTCCGCGTCCATGGATTCGGGGAAGGCCGATTCGGGATAAGTTTCAATAATGAAGCTGGTGGCTGTTACCGCCAGGAGGTCGCGGAGCAGTTCCGGCAGGAGATGGGTGGCGACAAAGGAGGTCGCGGCGATGCGGACGGGGCGGTTGACGGTCATTTTTCCAGCGCTGCCGAAAAGGGCGTCAGCAGCGTCATACCAGTGGAGAATCTTCGACGCATAGTCTTTGAACACATATCCTTCGGCGGTCAGGGTCACTTCTCCCCTGCCGCGTTCGAAGAGCGTGACGCCGATCTGTTTTTCAAGTTCGGCGATGTTCTGGCTCACCGCGGGCTGGGTGACACCCAGGTGCTGGGCCGCCCGGGTGAAACTGCCCTCGGCGGCGGCCATCATGAAGACACGCAGTCTGAAATCATCCAGCATGATAAGGAATCCTTATAACCGACCACAAAGTAAGCGATTTCGGACCACAAAAACAAATTTATTGAGATTTTGAACAAATTTATTGTTTTTCAATAAATAATTACTATCTTTGCATCAGAAAGGTCCGACAAGGACCTGTAAGCCCGCAAAGGTGTGGTTTTTGTAGCATTTACAAACAGATAGATCTTGTAATATTATTGAAACGATGAAAAGATTTCTGATCGTCATTTTCCTCCTGCCGTTCATGGTCGTCTTCATTCCGGCCAAGGCGCAGAACCAGGAACAGGCCATGCAGCAGATGCTGGCCCAGCTCCCCAACGATCCGGCGGTCCGCGTGGGCCATCTGGAAAACGGACTTACCTATTACATCCGCCACAACGAGCTCCCGAAGGGCCGGGCGGAATTCTACCTCGCCACCAATGTGGGCGCCATTCAGGAAACCCCTGACCAGGACGGTCTCGCGCACTTCCTCGAACACATGTGCTTCAACGGAACGGAGCATTTCCCCGACAAGGGCATCCTGGACTATCTCCGCTCCATCGGTGCTGAATTCGGCCGGAACGTGAACGCCTCCACGGGCTTCGAGGAAACCCAGTACATGCTCAACAACATCCCGGTCGAGCGCCCCACCGTCGTGGACACCTGCCTGATGATCCTGTGCGACTATGCGCATTTCGTCAAGAACGACCCGGTCGAGATCGACAAGGAGCGCGGCGTCATCATCGAGGAGCGCCGCCAGCGCCGAAATGCGCAGTGGCGCACGCTGGAGGCCTCTCTCCCCATCTACTTCAAGGGCACCAAGATGGAACGCTGCACCCTGATCGGCCAGCAGGAAAGCCTGGAGACCTTCAAGCCGGAGAGCCTCCACAACTTCTATGCGACCTGGTACCATCCGGACATGCAGGCGGTCATCGTGGTCGGCGACGTGGACGTGGACCGTACCGAAGCGAAGATCAAGGAAATCTTCTCCATCATCCCCAAATGCGAGAACCCGCAGCCGAAGGAGCACCTGTCCATTCCGGACCATGCCGACCCCTATGTGGGCGTCATCACCGACCCGGAGACCACGAATCCGTCCATCGAGATGATCTGGCACAGCGAAGCCGCCCCGGAAATCTACAACTCCACCATCCTCGGTCCGACGAACGACCTCATCAAGGTCCTCGTGCAACTGGTGATGCAGGAACGTTTCGCCGACATCGTCTCCAAGCCCGACAGCCCCTACCTGGCTGCCAGCCTGAGCGTAGGCAGCCTCAACTATGAGGACATCGATGCCGTGACCGGCGGCGTCGCCCTCAAGGAGGACAACATCATGGGCGGCTTCAAGGCGTTCTATACCGAACTCGAGCGGATGAAGCGCTTCGGCTTCGGCGACGACGAGGTGAACCGCGCCAAGCAGCAGATCGTGACCATCTTCGAAAATGAAGTCAAGAAGGCCCCCACCCGCCGCAACGCGGAATTCGTACGCCCGCTCATCAGCCATTTCTTTGACAACGACTCCTTCATGGAGCCCGAGACCGAGCTGCAGGTCGTGAACCAGATTCTCGCCCAGGTCAACGCCCAGATCCTGTCCATGGTCGCCGGCCAGCTGCTGACCGACAACAACCTCATCGTCCTCTACTCCGGCCCGGAGAAGGAAGGCATCGCCACCCCGACCGAGGAGCAGCTGCTCGCCGCCGTCGCCGAAGTGAAGGCCTCCGACATCCAGCCGATGGAAGGCGAGGAGATCGCCTCCGACTTCCTGGATCCGTCCCTGCTCAAGGGCTCCAAGTCCAAGAAGGCGAAGAAGACCATCTACGACGCCACCGAATGGACCCTCAAGAACGGCGTGAAGGTCATCGTCCTTCCCACCGACTACACCAAGGACCAGATCCTGTTCGACCTGTACAAGGACGGCGGACGCAGCCTCATCCCGACGGAGGACATCGCCTCCTTCGACGAGAACATCTTCGGCCTGTACCTGAACAACACCGGTGTCTCCGGCTTCTCCGGCACCCAGGTGTCCAAGATGCTGACGGGCAAGACGCTGAGCGTCACCCCGTACATCAGCGGTCTCGAACACGGCATCAGCGGAAACACCACGGGCAAGGACCTCGAAACGACCCTGCAGCTGATCTATCTCTTCTTCACGGACCCCCGTTTCGACAAGGACGAATACGACAACGGCATCAACCAAATCAAGGCCGTCCTTCCGAACCTGGTCGGACAGCCCAACTACAAGCTCCAGAAAGAGGTCTTCAAAGTGCTCTACAACGACCATCCGCGCCGCGCCCTGATTTCGCAGGAAACCCTGGACGCCGCCAGCCTCGCAACGCTTGAGAAGGACTACCGGATGCTGTTCAACGACGCCGCCGGCGCCACCTTCCTGGTGGTGGGCGACGTGGACATCGACACCCTCAAGCCGCTGGTGGAGAAGTACATCGGCTCCCTGCCGAAGGGCAAGAAGGCGCTGAAGTGGGTGGACACGAAGGAACGCATCCAGAGGGGCCGCATCGAGGACATCTTCGCCGTGGACATGCAGACCCCGATGAGCACCGTCCTCCAGACCCATACCGCCTACCTCCCCTACACGGCCGAGCGCAAGGCCGCCCTGGACGCCGCCTCCTACATCCTGGACATCCGCTACACCAACTCGCTCCGCGAGGATGAAGGCGGCACCTACGGCGCCAGCTGCAACGTCTCCTTCTCGCGCCGTCCCGAAGAGATGGCCATCATCCAGGTCAGCTTCTCCTGCCGCCCGTCCATGTGCGACAAGCTCCGCGACCTCGCCGTCCGGGGCATCAAGGACCTCGCCGAGAACGGCCCGACCGAAGAAGAAGTGACGAGCGCCGTCCTGAACCTCCAGAAAAACATCCCGGAACGCCGGCAGAACAACTCCTACTGGCAGGGCGCCATCGAGTCCTACGAACTCTACGGCCGCAACACCGACGCTGACAACGAAGCCGCCATCAACGCCCTCGACAAGGCCAAGATCCAACAGGCCGTCGCCGAAATCCTCGCCCAGAACAACCTCATCGAGGTGGTCATGAAGCCGGCGAACACCGCCGAAGCGGAATAGCCCGGAAGGACGGAAGTCAAGTCCGGACAATGAAAAAGAGGACGACCCTGTCGGGCCGCCCTCTTTTTTGTTTGAAACCCAGCTTAACCTTGCGGCTCCGCTTCTGTAATGGAAATCGGAAACTGGTGATAGATTTCGGTCAGCTCTTCCTCCGAGAGATCGGCCAGCGGCTTTCCGTAGAGGTCCATCGCTTTTTCGTCCCGCACTTCATTGTACATCCGGATAAGCAGGGATTGCATGTGCAGATAGGCGCCATAACTGGCCCCCCTGTCATACACCAGGCTGAAATGGGTGTTCTTCCCATGCTCCCTGAGGAAAGCTTTTCCATGGCTGACCATCCCGGCATCGTCAAAGGTCCCGTTCCCGAAGAAGACTCTGTCGAGTGAATTGATTCTGACAATGCAAATGTCTTCACGATCCACGCCGGGGAGGGTTCCTGCGACGTTTTTGACCACCTTCGGGCCATCCGCATACGACTTGGCCGGCGGCATATAACGCGTGACAGGCGTGACGGATCCCGACGGGGTGGTGTACCGGACTTTCAGCGCCCGGATCTTCCGGAGCTCCAGTTTCAGATCATCGACATACATCATCCGAGTCTCGGGAGCGGCGTTGATGACAACGGTCGTTCCGGGAAATTCCACGGGAAGGCTCTCGATGCAGGCGGCGATTTCAGACACTGAGACGGTCTTCTCCCCCGTGTCAATGGTTCCGTCCGTCTTCACATGCAGGACAATTTCGTTTTTTTCACTATCTTTGTCCGACGGGACATAGACAGTCTGCGCCTGCAGGCCGACGGCCAGGCAGACGAGCGGGAGCAGCCAGAGCACCCGCCAGCCCCTCGAAAGGGGCGATCTGGATTTTGACATCATAGTAATACGATTTTTAAGGATACTGTGATTAAAGCTGTTGGCAACTGAGTAGCCGCTCCTGCCGACAGCTTTTCTTATAAGCAGATACTGATACTCTTTCAGGTTGAAACCGCTCCGGAGCACGGCGTCATCGGCCTCATACTCATGGAGTTCCCGCAGGTCGCTCCGAAGCATCCAGACGGCCGGATTGAACCATTGGGAAGCCGAAAGAAGGTCCACCAGGAGGAGTTCCGCGGAGTGCCCGTTTACGATATGCGCCTTCTCATGCGCGATAATCGGCCCATGCGCTCCCTCCCAGTCACTCTGAGAAAGCACGACATACCGCATCCAGCTGAAAGGGTCGATCTCCTGCCGCGTGACGATGATCTTGCAGCCATCCTCCTCCCGAACACATTCACCCCGACGGATGATGCGCCGGACGGAAAGAACGGACACCAACGCTCGCGCGAGCAAACATGCCACGCCCGCGAAGTACAGAACGGTCAGTACCTTCACCCACCAAAGTTCGGAAGACATTCCGCCGTCACCCACTGCATCGGCCATGTGCGCCCCTGCCGATGCCATCCCCTCCACCGCCTCTGCCGGCACGACATACCCGGCCGGAGCCATCTCCATCGGCTTATGAACGGTGATGACGCACAGCGGCAGCAGGAAACTCAGCACCGCCGTCCCCGCCAGCACCCTCCGGTTGAACCGATGGAAGGTCTCCTTCTTCAGGAGAAAACGGTAGAACAGGTAGAAAACCAGCAGCGCGACCGCCGCCTTCCCTTCATATGCAAGAAATGAAAGCATGTTATTGTCCCTTTTCAATGAGGTCGATGAGCTCTTTCAGCTCCTCCACCGAAATCTTCTCCTCCTTCACCAGCGCCGACACCGCATTGATGTAAGAATTGTCAAAGTACTTGTCGATAATGCCCACCAGCGAACGCTGCTTGTACTCCTCCCGCGAAATCTTGGCAAAGTACTGATACGTGGGCCCATAAGCCTTATGGTCGATGAACCCCTCCTCCTGCAGCGTGCGCACCTGCGTGGACAGCGTGCTGAAATGCGGACGCGGCTCCGGATACAGTTCCCGCAGCTCCCTCACGAACAGCGGCCCCTTCTCCCAGAAGTGCTCCATGATGATCTCCTCCTTTTTGGTCAGTCGTTTCATAAGCGCATCGTTTTTCCGCAAATATAGCTAAAGTTTTTAGTTATGCAATTATAATCATTAATTTTTCGTTTAATATCATTAAATGAGCAGCCCCGTTATTTCCGAAAGAGTCAATACACCGCGGGAAGGTCGCATCGGTCGACGGAGGGGCACAAAAAAGGACGGCCCGTGGGGGTCGTCCTCTTTGTGTGTCGTCCGGAGATTACTCGCCGGGAGCGATGGCCTCGGCCGGGCAGACACCGGCGCAAGTGCCGCAGTCGATGCAGACGTTCGGGTCGATGGTGTAGACATCGCCTTCGTTGATGGCGCCGGTCGGGCATTCACCCTGGCAGGTTCCGCAAGCCATGCAGAGGTCGGGATTGATTACGTAAGCCATAGTTCGATTTCGTTAAATTGTTGTAGTGTCCTTTTATAAAATTGTACGCTGCGCGCACGGCAGTGCAAATTTAAGCATAATATTTGTTTTTCAAACAATCACCTTGTAACTTTGTCATATGATGAAACACGTATTTTACTGCGCCGCCGTCCTGCTGGTTGCCTGCGGCTGCCGCAACGCCAGGAGCGCGGAGGTGAAGAAGGCTATGCAAGAGTTGGGCCAGACCACGGAGAATCCCGTGATGGCCGTCGCCCCGGACGACGGGACGGAGGACAGCGTCCAGATCGGCGAGGTCGTGGAGTTTGACAAGACGGTCCATGACTTCGGCGACATCAGCGTGAACGACGGTCCCCAGACCTGCACGTTCACGGTCAAGAACGTCGGCAAGGAGCCCATCGCCATCTACGAGGTGGTGACCTCCTGCGGATGCACCGACGCGCAGTGGACGCGGGAGCCCCTCCAGCCCGGCAAGACGGGCATGATCTCCGCCACTTATAAGAACGAGGACGGCCCCGTTCCATTCGACAAGACCCTCACCGTCTACATCGCCGGCGTGAGCAAGCCCGTCATCCTGCGGCTGCGCGGCATCGTCCATGAGACCAAGAAGTCCCTGTCCGAGCTCTACGGCGCCGTGAAAGTCGGTTCCATGGGCCTCAAGTCCCTGAACTACAAAGTTCCGAACGTCCTGCAGGGCGAATCGTCCTCTGACGAAGCCAAGGTCGCGAACCTCGGGAAACAGCCGATGAAGGTCACCTTCACCGACGTCTCCCCCAACCTGACCGTCGAGGTCGTTCCCGCGACCGTCCCGGCCGGTGAAACCGCCGCTTTGCGCTTCTCCGTCAAGTCCGCCCCCGGTGTCTGGGGCAAGCACGTGTACAGCGCGACACCCGTCGTGAACGGCGTGAAGGCCGCCAAGCCCGTCACGGTCACGGCCCTCACCCGCGGCAATTTCGCGGACTGGACGCCCGACCAGCGGAAGGCCGCCGCCCAGTGCATCTTCGACGAGAGCACCGTCTCCTTCGGCACCGTCAAGGCCGGATCCAAGGTCGATGCAGTCTTCACTTTCACGAACAAGGGAAAGAGCCCCCTCACCTTCTACAGCCTGGACGCCGATGCCGACGGAGTCACGGCCACCCTGCCCGGCGAGACGGGGGCGCAGAAAAAAGGAAGCATTCCCGTACAGGTGAACACTTCCTCTCTTCCGAAAGGCGAGACGGTGATCATGCTCACCGTCACCACCAACTGTCCCGCCCGGCCGCTCATCAACCTGTTCCTGACCGGGCTGATCCAGTAATAATCAGTTCTTCTTGAACTTGACCGGCTGGACGGTCTGCTTTCCGTTCTTGTCCTCCACGACGATGACAAAGCTGTTGGTGGAGGCCTCCAGGTCGTATTTCTGCTGGAACATGAACCCGAAGTCCAGGGTGACCTGATCCTTGCCGGTCACGCCATCCCCGGCCGGGAACCAGCTCTTGAAAGATTCCTTGACCATTTCGTCATTGACCAGGTCGATGACGGTCGTCGCGTTCGTCGTGCGCTTTTTCACGAAGGACACCAGTGCGGGGGCGGCTCCATCCTCAAGGGTCACCGTCATCTTGTCAATCTTGCCCGGCGCCCAGACCGCGACCTTGCACTCCAGCTCGGCGCCGTCCAGGTCCACGACGGCGAAATCCGGATTCTTCGGCCAGGTGATCGCCGGAGCGGCGGTGAAATGGAACTTGGCGGTCTTGGAGACCGTGCTGCCGGCCTGGTCCGTAGCGCGGATTTCAATGGTGAAGGTGGAATTGTTGTCCACGGGCTGTCCCAGCAGGATCCTTTCCAGAATCTTCTGCAGGTCCAGCTTCAGATCCTCCCTACCGCGCAGGGAAGCGCCGACCCGCATGCCAAGCCCGCCCAGCAGATTGGCGGAGGATTCGTCGCCCACCAGGTCCATGACCGGATTGGAGCCGTTCGTGCTCTTGTTGCTCTGGATCTTGATGTACTGGTTGACCAGATTGTTGTTCGCGCCGAGGTTCAGCACCAGTTTCACGTCCTGGATCTTTCCGGGAGCGAGAACGGTTATATTCGCGTCCAGCGACGCGGTCATTTCCACCTGCGCGAAGCCGGCGTTGCTCTCCCAGTTGATGGTGGGTTTGGTCGGATCGACCTTTTCTTTCTTGCAGCCGACGGCGAGGAAAGCCGCGACGGCCGCGATGAGATACAATGCTTTTTTCATGTCTTTTCAAATTCGTTCGTGCAAAATTACACATTTTACCGGAAAGGGCAATGGTTGAATTATTCGGGATTATTCCGTAAATTTGCAAGATAGAGAAAACAGGCAGAAATGGCAGAAGAGACCCAGAAGAAGAGCGGAGCCGACTATGGCGAACAGAACATCATCACCCTGGAATGGTACGAACACATCCGGAGGCGTTCCGGCATGTACATCGGCCGCCTGGGCAACGGTGAAAGGCAGGGAGACGGCATCTACGTCCTCCTGAAGGAGGTCATCGACAACTCGGTCGACGAGTTCTCCATGGGTTTCGGCAAGCGCATCGACATCACCATCGACGAGGACAAGACCGTGACCGTGCGCGACTACGGCCGCGGCATCCCCCTCGGCAGCGTGGTGGACGTCACTTCCAAGCTGAACACCGGCGGCAAGTTCGACACGGAGGCCTTCCAGAAATCCGTGGGCATGAACGGCGTCGGCACCAAGGCCGTGAACGCCCTGTCCTCCGATTTTTGGGTGGAATCCTTCCGCGACGGCCAGTCATCCTTCGCCCATTACTCCCGCGGCATCCTGCTGGACAGCGGACTGCGTGAAACCACCGAGAAAAACGGCACCATCATCCGCTTCGTCCCCGACGAGCAGATGTTCGAAGGCTACTCCTTCCACATGGACATCGTCGAGACGATGGTGAAGAACTACTCCTACCTCAAGAAAGGCCTCACCCTCGTCCTGAACGGCGTACCTTACAAGAGCGAAAACGGCCTCCTGGACCTCGTCACCGAGAACATGGCCGAAAAGCCGCTCTACCCCCTCATCCACATCGAGGGCCCGGACATCGAAATCGTCCTCACCCACGGCAGCAGCTACGGCGAGAACATCTCCTCCTTCGTCAACGGCCAGAACACCCGCGACGGCGGCACCCATCTCGCCGCCTACCGCGAGGCCATCGCCAAGACCTTCAAGGACTTCTTCAAAAAGGACTATAAGCCGGAGGACGTCCGTCAGGGCGTCGTGGGCGCCATCGCCATCCAGATCCAGGAGCCCATCTTCGAAGGCCAGACCAAGACCAAGCTCGGGTCCACCTACATGTGGGAGCGCCAGGTGAAGAACAAGGACGGCAGCAACGCCATCGACCGCGGCCCGACCATCCGGAGCTTCGTCAACGACTTCGTGTCCAAGAACCTGGACAACTACCTCCACATGCACATGGACATCGTTCCGGTCATCGAGAAGAAGATCAAGGAGTCCCAGGCCGAGCGCGAAGAGATCGCCGGCATCCAGAAGAAGACCCGCGAGCGGAACAAGAAGGCCAATGTGTACAACCGCAAGCTCCGCGACTGCCGCATCCACTTCAATGACAAGCCGGTGAAGAACAAGGAGGATGAGCGGGAGAAGACCTCCATCTTCATCACGGAGGGCGATTCCGCGTCGGGAACCATCACGAAGGTGCGCAACGCGAACACGCAGGCCGTGTTCTCCCTGCGGGGAAAACCCATCAACTGCTACAAGGAAAGCCGCAAGAAAGTGGCCGAGAACGAGGAGCTGAACCTGCTGATCTCCGCCCTCGGCGTCGAGGAGGACCTGGAGGATCTCCGCTACAACAACATCATCGTCGCCACCGATGCCGATGACGACGGCATGCACATCCGCATGCTGGTCCTCACCTTCTTCATGAAGTACTATCCGGACCTCATCCGCCGCGGCCACGTCCATATCCTGCAGACGCCGCTGTTCCGCGTGCACAACAAGAAATCAACGCGTTACTGTTACTCCATCGAGGAAAAGGAGAAAGCCATCAAGGAACTGAAGACCGGCGTGGAAATCACCCGCTTCAAAGGTCTCGGTGAAATCTCCTCCCACGAGTTCGTGGACTTCATCGGCGACGACATGCGCCTGGATCCGGTCAAGCTGGCCGACGAGGAATCCATCTCCGAAATCATGGAGTTCTACATGGGCGACAACACCGGCGAACGCCAGCTCTTCATCATGGAGAACCTCCGGAGCGAAGAGGAGCTTGAAGACGTAAACATCTGACTATGGGAAAAATCAAAAGCACCGTGCGCCCCGGGTGGGCCAAGTTCTGCGGCTGGCTGCTCCGCCGCATGGGATGGGTTAGCGAAGGCGGTCCGATGAAAGAAAAGAAAGCGATCGTCCTCGGCGTCCCGCACACGAGCGTGTGGGACTTCCTCGTGAGCTACCTGTTCTACACCCAGTTCGGCAAAGTGGCGCACATCATGATCAAGAAGGAATTTTTCTTCTGGCCGCTGGGCCCCATTCTCCGTGCCTGCGGCGCGGTTCCCGTGGACCGCGAAAGCGCCGCTTCGATGGTGCGCAGCCTGATTCACCAGATGGACTCGGTGGACGAGTTCCACCTCGCCATCGCCCCGGAAGGCACCCGCAAGCCGGCAAAACGCTGGAAGACGGGTTTCCATCTGATTGCCCGCGAGACGGGCTCCACCGTCTATGTCGGCTATTACGACTGGGGCCGCAAGCGCATCAGCGTGGGCGAGCCCATCGAGCTCACCGACGATCCCAAGGCTGACATGCAGCGCATTTACGACCATTACCGTCCGATGGGCATCCAAGGGAAGCACAAGGACGGATTCATCGTCCCTTAACGAACGATCATCCATGGCTAAAAAAATCAAGAGTCCCTACAAAGCCTGGCGGAGGTACCGTTACCGCGAGAACACCTGTACGACCCTTCAGAAGGTCTTTATCCATTCCACCACCACGTATGCGAAAAGAATCGCCTTCCAGTACGTGGACGGCGGCCAGCAGTATACTTATGCGGATTTCCGGACCAAGACCGAGCGCCTGTCCCAGCGGATGTCCCGCTTCGGCATCAAGCACGGCGACCGGGTGGCCATCTTCTCGCAGAACATGCCCAACTGGGTGGCGGCCTTCTTCGCCGCCACGGCCTTCGGCCGCGTGGCGGTCCCCATCCTCCCCGACAGCTCGGAGAACGAGCTCACCAACATTCTCAACCACTCGGAGTCCAAGGCCATCTTCATCTCCAAGCGGATGATGCCCAAGCTGAGCGAAGAGTGCAAGCGGAAGCTCACCCTGATCATCGACATTGAAACCTTCGAATTCCTGAAGAAGAACAAGGAGGACTTCAAGTGCAACGGCTGGGTGAAGGATCCGGCGCCGGACGACCTGGCCTGCATCATCTACACCTCCGGAACCACCGGAAAGGCCAAGGGCGTCATGCTCAGCCACCGCAACCTGGCCAGCAACCTGGCGGCGGCCTTCAAGGCCAAGCCCGCCTTCAAGAAAGACCGTTTCCTGAGCATCCTGCCGGCCGCCCATGCCTATGAGATGAGCGTTTCCACGCTGTACTCCTTCTATGTGGGCGCCACCTGCTACACGCTCCAGAAACCGCCGACCCCCACCATCCTGCTCGCCGCGATGAAGAAGGTCCGGCCCACCATCGTGTGCTCCGTCCCGCTCATCATCGAGAAGGTCGTGAAGAACAGCGTGCTCCCCACCATCCAGAAAAGCCGCGTCCTTTCCTGGGCTGACAAGCACATCCCCCAGGTCCTGCGGTGGTTCATCGGCCGGCGGATGGTACGCACCTTCGGCGGCAAGCTCGAATTCTTCGGCATCGGCGGCGCCAAGCTCGACCCGACGGTGGAGCAGTTCCTCATCGAGTGCCGGTTCCCCTACGCCATCGGCTACGGCCTCACCGAGACGGCGCCGCTGGTGTGCAACGTCATGGTGGACAAGAAAAAGCACCTCGGATCCATCGGCGTGGCCTCCTACAAGGTCGACATCCGGCTGGACAACGTGAACCCGGCCAACGGCGAGGGCGAAATCGTCGTCCGCGGCAACAACGTGATGCTGGGCTATTACAAGGATCCCGAACGCACGCTGCAGGTCCTGGACGACGAAGGCTGGTTCCATACCAACGACGTCGCCACCGTGGACGAGCAAGGCAACTACTATATCAAGGGCCGCCTGAACAACACCATCCTGGGCCCTTCCGGCGAGAACATCTACCCGGAGGAGATCGAGCAGGTGATCAACAACATCGAAGGCGTGGAGGAATCCCTCGTGATGGAGCGCGACGGCAAGCTCGTCGCCCTCGTGAAGTTCAACGACAACGCCATCGACTGGGACCAGGCCACCGAGGACAAGTGGTTCGAGGAGCTGGAAGCCCGCAAGAAGGCCGTCCTGGACTGGGTGAACAAGAAGGTCGGAAAAAACTCCAAGATCGGCGAGGTGGACGCGATGAAGGAACCCTTCGAGAAGACCGCCACCCAGAAAATCCGCCGCTTCAAGTACAAGGACTCCCACGGCGACGAACCCGGGAAACCGGAGAATCCTTCCACCGGCAAGCCCGAAGAAAAATGATAAAAAGGGACTGACCGCAAGTCAGTCCCTTTTTCAATACCCCATAGGCAGACGGGCCCGAGTGATCGACCGGAAACGGACGGCAGGTATCTGCCGCAAAGATAAGCGGACGCCGCCTCTTGACCAAAAAATCGGCCTTTTTAATTCTTACACCTTAACTTCTTGTTTTTCAAACAGATACGAAAAATCCCGGCCTTTTGGAAAGGTCGGGATCCATCGTCTGCGGGGCCGGAATTACTCGGCGACCACGTTGAACTTGAAGGTGCCCTTGATGCCCTTGTAGAGCTTCACGGCGGCTTCGTACTCACCCAGCTCCTTCACCTCGGGGGCGAGGATGGTGATGTCCTTCTTCTCGATGTTCAGGCCCTTGGCGGCGAGCGCCTCGGCGAGCTGCTCGGTGGTCACGGAACCATAGAGCTTGCCGGTCTCACCGACCTTCGCGGCGACCTCGAGAACCTGCGCGTTGATGGTGGCGGCGAGGGCCTCGGCGTCGGCGACGAGCTTGGCCTCCTTGTGCGCGCGCTGACGGAGGGTCTCCGCGTGCTGCTTCTTGACGGACTCGGTGGCCACGGTGGCGAAGCCCTGCGGCACGAGATAATTCATCGCATAACCGGCCTTGACCTTGACGATCTCACCAGCGTAGCCGAGATTGGCCACATCTTTCTTGAGCAAAATTTCCATAAGGCAGATTATTTAAGGAGGTCAGTGACATA
>JAEEGH010016718.1_pt1 | contig 15746 bp, 11 predicted proteins | sample 9134181 | NCBI WGS metagenome assembly JAEEGH01 (sample SAMN16246544, study PRJNA631951) | gut metagenome | biome: gut microbiome; feature: rumen; material: DP-attached | host: Bos | place: Iran: Karaj | collected 2018-10 | reverse complement strand
GAAGAAGATTATGTAAAAAAAGTGATTTGGCTTTCTGGTAAAAAGCTTCTGCTTCCAAACAGAAATGCCCGCATGGCCTGGCTGGAACGAAGCCTTAAAAATACCTATCCGGATACTGCAGATAAAATGCGAAATGCGGTTCAGCTTGTAGACTGGTATGATTTACAGGAGCTGAAGTTTGGTGGTTCGCGTGGGGTAGCATCAGCAGATATCAGCGGTCCATTTGTGATTACCCTTGATTTTGATGTTTTTACAAAAGATCCTGGCAATCCTCCGGAGCTTTTTGTTGATGAGCTGTGCAACTGGATTCAAAAACAAAAACCTGAACTATTAACTATGTGTCTTTCAGCTTCATATCAGCCAGATCCTGAAAATGCATGGAGATGGTTAAATCGTTTTATTACAGGTTATAAAAGAAGTGCTGACTGGTATCTTGAAAGTGGAGATTTTGGCGAAAAAGAAGAGAGTAGAGATGATTTTGAAGCTCACAAAAAATGGGCCGAACTTCCTGAAGTTTATAAAAATGCCGAAGCACCATTTTATTCTGGCGGATATTTATGGCAGAATGCTCCAGCTTTTTTAACCAAATCTCTGATAGAAAAAAAGATAAATGCAGGAAATGAAACAGCAAAAGAGATTCTTTATATCTGGAACGATAAGAAATTAAAAAGCATGAAACAGACTTTTAATGAAGAGAAACTGCATGAAATGGCTGCTCTTGCAAAATCAACAATGCATCAGTTTTTTGAGGGAAAAGATTTTTACGCTCCGAATCAAAATATTCTGACAGATAAAGAAAACTATGGTGTTGCAGTACGTTTTCGGAATTCTGAGGAAGACAGAGGCTGTCTTTCGTTATATACGGGAATTATTTATGAAGATATGGAGAAAGCCGTTCAGTATTGTACAAAAGAGGCTCTTGTTGATCCGAGATATACGAATATTCGTCAGGAGGAAGAAAAGTCTCTCATTACAAATATTTCTGTCTTTTCTGATTGGGAAAGCATGAATTCCTGTTATGATTTTACTCCAGGTTTGCATAGCCTTTTACTGGAAGATTCAACAGGTGAGAAAACATTACTTCAAGCTGCAATTGCGTTGGAACGTAATTACAGCTGTGAGGCATTTCTATCTCGTCTTTCAAATAAAGCTGGACTTGGCTTTGATGGCTGGAAAGATGAAGGTTTGAAATTTTATAAAGCTAGAACGATTACTTATTCAGCATTTGAATTATAATTTGCCAGCAATTCTTTATAGAAGTTATAAACTGACATATTTATATGAGGTTGAAGCCATATTGCCCCAAAACCGAGGGTTAGAATAATCAGAAGATACTGGCCTATAAAACTTAAATAAAATTTAAAAAGTTCTGCACGATAGCCTTTTGTAATAGCCTTACTTACATTCATTGCTTCTCTAATCTTCAGGTCATTGTTATCTGCAATAGCGTAGGTATTCAGACAATAGGCAAGCCATTTGAAAATATAAACAGAATAAAAACAAATTAATCCAGATATATGGATAATTTTGCTTGCTATTTTTGGATCTATAAGTTTTTTTTCTATAAGAATGTAAAATACAAAACCTTCAATGCAAATAAGTGGAATAAGGAAAAGGAGTCCCCATATGGATACCCATAGAATAGTCCACCAGTAATTACCAATACCTTTTCCAGCAAGCTTGAAATTAGCAAAATAATCTTTAAGTGTAAAATTATAATACTGGTCAGTCTTTTTTTGCTTTGCAATCTGAACAATTAACGCAAAATATGCCATGCTGAAAACAGGAGTTATTAAACCGGTAATTAAAATATCAAGAAATTGAAAAGGTTGAAATGTGGTGGAAAATTTGAAATTAGTAAATAAGTTTGTACTATAGATCTTAGGAAGAATTTTTGAAAACGGGGAAAACCGGATTGGAATAAATACTGTAAATATGATTGCCAGAGTATAAGAAACAATTAAACTGATTAGTAACGCAAGACGCGGTGTTTTAGAATAAGGCTTTAGCTGTTCAGCAGCCAATACTTTTTTAGCATTGAAATTCATAAATTTTCCTTTTTAAATAACAATTTTTTAATTGTAAAATTGAAATTCCCGTGCAAAAACACGGGAATTTATTTTACATATTCAGAATTCTAAGAATCTTTTTTGTGAAAAGAACACAAAGAATATCGATAATCCAGATTACGTTCCAGCCGAGAAGCAGCAGGCGGATAATACCTGCAACAGGTTTTCCTTCCTGGAAGCGGGTTACAGCTCCAAATAACCATGAAGTTACCGGAATAATTGCCAGAATAAGGCTGATAAGCCATGGCAGTCCAAAATAATCTTTACCTTTTTTTGCCATTAAAATGACCTCCTGATTTGTCTTTATCTCTATTTTATAACGGATTGGGTAATTTGCAACGTTTTTTTGGCTAACGACCGTTCATTTTTTCTTAAACTAATTAACGTTAGTTACCGATATTTATAGTATGAGTAAGAAAAATATTTCACAGGAAAAAATTATTCAGGCTTTTATGGCCAGCGCTTTTGATAAGAGTGCCGGCGCCAGTTCTCTGGCTGATGTAGCAGATATTCTGGAGATTAAAAAGGCTTCTCTCTATAACCACTTTGAGAGCCGCGATGCTATGTATACTGCAACACTTTCTTATTGTGCTAAAGAAATAGAAGCTGTAGGTTTTACGCAGGAGAAGACTCTTGAAGGAATTAAGGGTGGAAAAACAGCTCCTTCTGCAGTGTTTAAGAAGCTCATAACACGCTATACAGAGCTTTTTGAAAACGAACCTTTGTTCCAGATTTATGTTTTCGTTCACAGCGAACAGTATTTTAATCTTGATGCATTCAAAATTGTTGAAGGGGAAAACAACAGAATTTGTGATGCAATAAAGGATATTCTTACTGCTTTTGCTGCTGCAAAGAAAATTGCAAAGAAAACAGATAAGGAACTTAAAGATATTGCTGCACAGCTCTCTGCAATCATTATTCAGCATAGAGATTACTATATTGCAGCAAGAAAAGAGATTGTACGACAGAATCCAGACAGTAAGGCTGGTGGACTTTTTGCACTTCCAACAGATGAGGCTGCTCTTAGCCGAACTCTCAAGCTGGTAGATGCTGTACTGAAATCTCTTTAATCACCGTATATCCGATGAATTTCATCGGTATATTCACCATCATCATTACGTACTACAAGAGGCGGTTCAATTATGAGCCGTCTCTTTGCATTTTTACGGGCTTCTATCATTACCATATTCGGTTCTTTGTCAGCAAAAGGGTAAATAAGCCTCATTCTTTTTGCTTCCAGCTTATGAGCAGCAAGCGATTCAAAGATTTCTGGAAGTCGGTAAGGTCTGTGAATCATAAAGAAACGCCCGTGTGTAGCCAGAAGATAATCTGCAGCCGCTACAACATCTTCAAGTGTACATAAAACTTCATGTCGTGCTATTGTTTTTGCATCCAGATTATTACCTTTTCCGTGAATGTCAGCCATATAAGGCGGATTGCAGGTTACAACATTGAAACTGTGTTTATCAAAAAGTTTATCAACCTCACATAAATTACCTTTTACTATATTTATCTGATTTTCAAGCTGATTCAGGGCTATACTGCGCTTTGCCATTTCTGCAGAAGCATCCTGAACTTCCAGTCCGGTAAATGTTATTGAAGATTTCAGATTATTTGAGTTTAAAGCCTGGCTTCTAGCCATCAAAAGTGGAATAATTCCGGTTCCTGTTCCCAGATCGATTACTTTTTCACCAGCCTGTACTCCACTTGCAGAGCGTAAACCTCCTGAAACAGCAAAATCAGCCAGTAAAACCGCATCTATTCCAAACTGGAAGCGTTCTGTGTCTTGAATAATCTTAAAGCCGTTGCGTAATGTATCAACCTGTTCCATAGTTCAAATATAACAGAAATTTACTATATAAAAAAAATTAGCAATTAACAAAAGGTGTGATATACTATTCTTATTAACATAAACAAAATTATAGAAAAAAACAATTCTATATTTGATTGTTTATTAAAGGAAGGGATAAGTGGCTAAAACAAGAATTGGTAAACTTCGTATTTCTTTAGCAGTCAAGTTGTTGGTAATGTTTCTGGCAGTTCTTTTTGTCGCAAACATTATCTTTGGAGAAGTTGCATATAGAGAAGCTTCTGTTGGAATGACTAGAAGTGTTTATAGTCAGATAGATTCTCTTTCCTGGGATGTAGTTCACCAGATTCAGGCTATAAACGATAAGCACTTTCAGACTCTTCATTCAATTGCAGAACTTGCTATTATGAAGGATGAAACAGTTTCTCTGGCAGATAAACAGAATCAGTTGAAAAAAGTAGCTGCTTCAATTGGCTCAAATATTCAGAATATGGCCTTTTATGATGCACAGGGAAATGCAATTACAGATGATGGCCGTCTTATGAATTTTGCTGCCCGTCCTTATTTCAAAGAATCTTTTTCTGGAAAAGATTTTGTTTCGGATCCTGCATTAAGTGCTGTTACTAATAGTATTCTTCAGCATTATGGAGTACCGGTATATAACGAAAATCATAAACCAATTGGTGCAATCGTAATGGTTGTCCAGGGAAATACAATCCTTGATACAATTTCAAAGATCGATATGGGTGGTGGAATGCATCCATCGGTTATCAACTGGGCTACAAGTACAACTGTTGCAAATGCAAATGAAGGAACTGATGAAAATGCAAATGGAGATCAGCAGCTTGATGAAACACAAGGACTTGGTCTTATTCTTGCAAATATCTTCCAGGGAAAAGAAGGTATCGATGCCTTTGAAGATCCTAATATTCATGTACATCTTATTGCTTCATACAAAAAAATCCCTGGTACAACCTGGACACTGTTTGGTGTAGCTTCATATGATTATTACTTTGGAGCACTGAGTTCATTGAATCGCTCTCTTACATATGTAAATATGATAACACTTTTAATTTCTGCTGTCATAATTGTTATTCTTGTAAGACTTCTTATTAAGCCTCTTACTGTTGTAAAGAAATCTATTGAAACAATTGCCAGTGGAAATGCAGATCTTACACAGCGTATTCCAGCAGCTTCAAATGATGAAATTGGTGATGTAGTTCGGGGCTTTAATACCTTCGTTGAAAAACTTCAGGGAATTGTAACAAATCTCCAGATATCTAAATCAAATCTTATTAGTGTTGATAGCGGACTTCAGGAAACAACACAGGATGCTTCTGCATCAATTACAGAAATTATTGCAAATATCGAAAGCGTAAATAAACAGATTCTTAGTCAGGCTGATTCTGTACAGGAAACTGCCGGCGCGGTAAATCAGATCAGTTCAAATATCAGTTCTCTTGAGCGTATGATTGAATCTCAGGCTGCAAGTGTAACTGAGGCTTCTGCCTCTGTAGAACAGATGATTGGAAATATCAATGCTGTTAATAACTCTGTGGGAAAGATGATTGAATCCTTCCATACATTGCAGGAGCACTCTTCAGCTGGTTTCACTACACAGAATAATGCAAATGAAAAAATCATGCGTATTGAAGAACAGTCTAAGATGCTTCAGGAAGCAAATATCGCCATTGCCAATATTGCAGAACAGACAAACCTTCTTGCTATGAATGCGGCAATCGAAGCGGCACATGCTGGAGAAGCAGGTAAGGGATTTGCTGTCGTTGCTGATGAAATCCGTAAGCTTTCAGAAACTTCAACTGATCAGTCAAAGACAATTGGAAATGAGCTTCAGAAGATTTCTGAGACTATCCAGGACGTTGTAAGCGTTTCTAGCGAAACAAATACAGCCTTTACAGCTATTACTAACAGTATTGCAGAAACCAGTCAGATTATTGAGCAGATTAAGGGCGCAATGGAAGAACAGCAGATTGGTTCTAAGCAGATTATAGATGCTTTGCATGCTATGAATAATTCAACTTCTGAAGTACGTTCTGCATCTGATGAAATGACAGAAGGAAATAAACACATTCTCAAGGAAATTGAGAAACTTCAGATTTCAACTGACTCAATGAAGGGTAGTATTGATGAAATGCAGATTGGTGTTGAGCGAATGAATGCAACTGGTGCAGCCCTTTCTGTAATCACCGGCACTGTTGCCGACAATATTAAGAAGATTGGTTCAGAGATTGATTTGTTCAAAGTTTAACTTGAATTCTTTTTAAACTCACTATATACTTCAAGAATGGATGACAAAAAGCATCAAAAATGTCATCCATTTTGGAGTAAAAAATTATGATTTTTGATGAGAATTACACTGTTCCAAAAATGATAAAGAATTCTGCTGAGCAGTTTTCTGAAGTAAATGCACAGATGAAGCGCATAAAGAATGGTCAGTTTGAACCTGTGCTTTATCGTGAAGTATACCAGCTTGGTCTTGATTTTGGTGCAGCTTTACTCAGCCTTGGAATTCAGCGTGGCGATCCAGTTGGTCTTATTTCTGATAACCGTGCAGAATGGTTATATGTAGACCTCGGTATTATGAATATTGGAGCTGTTGATGTTCCACGAGGCTGTGATGCAACTCCAATCGACCTTGAAAAAATCCTTTCTATTACAGAAGCTAAGTATTGTGTAGTTGAAAATAACTCACAGGTTACAAAACTTCTTTCTTTAAAAGATAAGCTTCCTGCACTTAAAACAATCATATCTATTGAAAGTGATGTAAAAGCAGATAATCAGGAAACTGCAAAGGCTGCAGGAGTAACAATTCTTCTTTATGAAGATCTGATGAAGATTGGCCAGAAATGGCGTATTGAAAATAAGGGTAAAGTAGAAGAAGAACTTGAAAAGGGTAAGGGTGATGAACTTGCTACAATCATCTTTACTTCTGGAACTACAGGTACACCAAAGGGAGTAATGCTTACTCATCACAACTTCCTTGCTCAGCTTGATGAAATTCCAGAGCGTATCTTCCTGAACCCTGGTGACAGAGCATTAAGCGTACTTCCAGTATGGCATGTTTTTGAACGCGAAGTTGAATACGTAATCTTGATTCAGGGTGCATGTCTTTGTTATTCTAAGCCGGTTGGTTCAATTCTTCTGGCAGACTTTAAGACACTTAATCCACATCTTCTTCCAGCTGTTCCTCGTGTATTCGAAGCAGTTTATGATGGAATTACAAAGAAGATGCGTAAAACAGGTGGTATTGTTCTTGCAATGTTTAACTTCTTTGTTCGCGTTGCAAAGATTCAGAAGGCAATGTCTCGACGCATGTTCAACAAAAATGCCTGCTATACACGCTACTATCCTGTATTCTGGTGGATTGTTTGTCTGATTCCTTGGACTCTTTTGTGGCCTCTGTACGGTCTTGGAAATCTTCTTGTATTCAGAAAAATCAAATCTATGCTTGGTACAAACTTCCGTGCCGGTGTTGCTGGTGGTGGTGCATTCCCTAAGTTTATTGATGAATTCTTCTGGGCAATCGGAGTTCAGATTGTAGAAGGTTATGGATTGACAGAAACTGCTCCAATCGTTGCAGTTCGCCCTATGGCTGATCCAATTTTCAGAACTATCGGTTCTCCAATCCGTGGTGTAGAAGCACGCATTGTTGACCCACAGGACGGTTTTGTTCTTGGCCGCTGTAAAGAAGGCGTTCTTCAGATTAAGGGACCAACAGTAATGAAAGGTTACTACAAACGCCCAGACCTTACTGCAAAGGTAATCAATGAAGACGGCTGGCTTGATACTGGTGACCTTGCAATCATGACAATTCATAACGAACTTTGTATTAAGGGCCGTATTAAGGATACAATCGTTCTTCGCGGTGGTGAAAACCTTGAACCTCTTCCTATTGAAACAAAGCTTTCTGAATCACGCTATATTAAGCAGGCTGTAGTTGTTGGTCAGGACCAGCGCTACCTTGCAGCTTTAATTCTTGTTGATGAAGATGAAATTAAAAACTACGCTGCTTACAATGGTTTGCAGTATGATACTTACGAAAATCTTCTTGAATCAGAAGCAATTCAGAAGCTTTACGAAACAGAAATCGCAAACCTTATCAGTGCAAAGAACGGCTTCAAGATGTTCGAACGTATTTCAAAGTTCTCCCTCATCACAAAGCCATTCGAAGTTGGCGTAGAACTTTCCGCAAAACAGGAAATCATGCGCTTCCGTATTAACGATTTGTATAAAGATAAGATTGCGGCTATGTTTAAAGAAGACTAACCTAAAATCGATTAACCGATAAAAAAAGACCTGCGAGAGCAGGTCTTTTTTTGTTTTAATGTCATTGTCGGGCTTGACCCGACAATCTTTATGATACTTATTTACTCAACAGATTATTAAGATGCTTTACGAACTCCGCAGGTTCCTTAACTTCCATACCGGCAATCATCAATGCCTGAGTGAAGAGAACTTCTGAAACGTCTGCAATCAGAGCTTCGTCGTCGCTTTCCTTAATCTTTGCGAGAATTGGGTGGTCGCCGTTTACCTCAAGAATTGGTTTCAAATCAGGACCAGCCTGGCCCATAGCGCGCATCATCTGAATCATCTGATAGCTTGGGTCGTTTTCGTCTACTACGATACAAGATGGGTTTTCGCCGCTCAAAGTCTTAGAAAGTTTTACTTCCTTAACCTTGTCGCCGAGAGCCTTCTTAATCTTTTCAACTACAGGCTTGAATGCTTCTTCCTTCTTCTTAGCTTCTTCTTTGTCGCCGCCGAGGTCTTCATCTGAACCAGCGCGGTTTACAGCCTTACGTTCGAATTCGTTCTTATATTTTCCGAATCCTGGAATTACGATGTCATCAATATCATCATCCATAATAAGAACTTCAAAGCCCTTATCGGTGTATGCTTTTACGAGTGGGTTAGCGCGAAGGTTCTTTTCGTCGCTTCCGCTGATGTAGAAGATTGACTTCTGGTCTGTCTTCATGCGCTGAACATAGTCTGCAAAGCTTGTGTAGTTGTCATCACCAGTTCCACTTGCATCTGTAGACTTAAAGCGAACGATTTCTGCAATTTCGTCGCGGTTTGCGTAGTCGCTGTAGAGACCTTCCTTCATAGGACGGTTGAAGTTCTTTACGAACTTGCTCCACTTTTCAATTGCTTTCTTGTCGTCGTCTGTGCGGTCTGCTTCTGCAACTTTCTTTGCCTTGTCTGCGGCTTCGCCCATCTTCTTGAACTCGCTGAGCAATTTCTTTACAGATGCAGATTTAATATTGTCGAGGATGCGGTTCTGCTGAAGGATTTCACGGCTTACGTTTAATGGCAAGTCTTCGCTGTCGATAATACCACGTACAAAGCGGAGGTAAGATGGCAACAATTCGCGGTCATCATCAGTGATGAATACACGCTTTACATAGAGCTTAAGTCCGCTCTTGTAATCAGCCTGGTACATATCAAAAGGAGCTGTCTGTGGAACAAAGAACAATGTTGTATATTCCTGAGTTCCTTCTGCATGTGTGTGAACGTAGTGGAGTGGATCCTGTCCGTCGTGGCCGAATGTCTTGTAAAATTCGTTATAATCTTCGTCCTTAAGCTCGCTCTTGCTTCTCTTCCAGAGTGCTGATGCACTGTTTACCTGGTCAATTTTGCTCTCGCTTCCGGTTTCTTTTCCCTTATCATCATATTTTTTTTGTTCGTAGTGAAGGAAAATAGGGAATGCAATGTGGTCTGAATACTTCTTGATAAGCTCTTCAATCTTCCAGCGAGAAGCAAACTCCTTGCTGTCGTCATTCAAGTGCATTTCGATTGCAGATCCGCTCAATTCAGGTTTATCAAAACCATATTTTTTAGCAGCAGCGCTATCTACGGCTACTTCTTCAATTTCATAAGAGTTTGTACCGTCAGAAGACCAGTGCCAGATTTTTCCGTCGCCTGCTGCCTTGCGTGTATAAACATCAATCTTATTTGCAGCCATGAATGCAGAGTAGAAACCTACACCGAACTGACCGATAAGAGCAGAATCTTTGCTTGCTTCAGCTGTAAGCTGCTCCATAAATGCCTTTGTTCCAGAGCGGGCAATTGTACCGAGGTTGTTTGTGAGGTCCTCGTCTGTCATACCGATACCAGAATCCTGAACAGTAAGTGTGCTGTCCTTTTCATCAAAAGTGATGTCGATTCTTGGCTCAAAGTTAATTGCCTTAAAAGCTTCATCAGAAACTGTAAGATACTTTAATTTATCAAGAGCATCTGATGCATTTGAAACGATTTCCCGGAGGAAAATATCCTTATTTGAATAAAGTGAATGAATGATAAGTTTAAGAAGCTGATTTACTTCTGTCTGAAATTCATATTTTGCCATGATTACCTCTGATTTTAGAATCATCTTTAAAAATAATAAATTTTTATTTAAAAAGGCAAATTTTTTTTCTTCACCGAATCACATTTATCGCTTAAACTATAAATATGAGAGACAATGTTAGACTTTTTCTGAGATTTTTACTCGTAACTGCAGGTGCCGCTGTTATGGCACTGAACCTTAATACCTTTGTATCTACCGCAGGCTTACTCCCGGGCGGCTTCACTGGTATTTCACTTTTACTTCAGGAAGTCTTTTCCAAATTCTTTAAGATTCATGTTCCTTTTACTGTTTTTTACTGGGGGCTTAATATTGTGCCGGCTCTTATCTGTTTCCGCTTCGTTGGAAAAAGATTCACACTGCTTTCCATCTGGGCAATTATTGCATCCGGTCTTTTTACAGATCTGTTCCCGGGCTTTCAGATGACAGATGATATTATGCTCTGCGCCATCTTTGGTGGAATCGTAAACGGTTTTGCAATCAGTCTTTGTCTTTTAGCTGGCGCAACCAGTGGCGGTACAGATTTTATTTCGATTTATGTTTCTGAAAAAACAGGTCACAGCATCTGGAATCATATCCTTGTTTTTAATGTGATTATTCTTGGAATTTTCGGACTCTTATTCGGCTGGAGCCGCGCGCTGTATTCAATTGTATTTCAGTTTGTAAGCACTCAGATTCTGAACTTCCTTTACAAGAGATACCAGAAATCTACACTTTTGATTATTACTGATTATCCTGCTCAGATTATACAGGTGATTCGCGAAATAACCGGCCACGATGCAACACTTTTTACTGGAAACGGCTGCTATCAGGGAACCGAACGCAAAATGCTTTACACTGTAATTTCTTCAGATGAAGAAGACAAACTACTTCGTTCCATAAAAAAAACAGACCCTTGTGCATTCGTCAACATTCTGCAGACAAAAATGCTCAAGGGGAATTTCATTATGAAAAAGCAGGATTAGCCGGCCAGCCGCCCCGAAAAATTAATAAAGAGTTTCGCCAAGCAAACGTGCTGCAAGGTTTACAGCCAGTATTGCAGTCTGATTTCGTACATCCAGAATAGGGTTTACTTCTACGATTTCAGCTGATTTTACTTTGCCGGTTGTAGCAATTTCTTCCATAAGAAGAAGTGCTTCGCGGTTGGTAAGTCCACCTGGGAGCGGAATACCAGTTCCCGGTGCAAACATAGGGTCCAGACAATCCATGTCAAAACTTACGTGAATAATATCAACCTTTTTGAAGAAGGTTTTTACCTTTTCTACAACAGTATCAAAACCCTGTCGGTCAATATCGCTCATTGTGAAAACTGTAACGCCGGCTTCCTTCATCAGCTTTTTCTCGCCCGGGTCAAGATCGCGTGAGCCAACAAAACAGATATTCTTTGGATCAACCTTCTGACCTTCAAAATAAAGATTTGTGAGTTCAGGAAGTCCAAGGCCTGCAGAAGCCGCAAGACATTCACCGTGAATATTTCCTGTTGGTGTTGTCTCATTTGTATTAAAATCGCCATGGGCATCTACATAAAGAACACCAATTTTCTGTCCAGTTTTTTTTGCAGTAGCTGCAAGTCCGGCAAGAGAACCAAGAACTACAGAGTGATCACCACCAAGAACAAGCGGGAAATCTCCTTCGGAAGTTATGATTTCAACAGAAGAGGCAAGCTTGTTGCAGGCTCTTACAATTGGTTTTAAGTATTTTGCATTTGGATTTCCAGGCTTTTCATATTCCTGTGCAGTAGCTTTAAAAATATCTGTGTGAACGTAAGTTGTGTGTCCGATTGATTCAAGTTTTTCTTTTATTCCTGCAAGTCTGATTGCAGAAGGGCCCATGTCTGAACCGTGTCTGCTGGCACCAAAGTCCAGTGGCATTTCCAAAATATGTACATTCATACTAAGAATTCTAAAAAAAAAAGATTATCGGGTCAAGTCCGATAATCTTTTTGAAGGTTTTTGATTCTAACCTTATTTAATCTTAAAGCCGAGGAATACAGCCGGGTAAAGATTTGTTTCACCATTATCTGAATCCCAGCGGTGGTAAGTATAATCAAAGGCTCTGTCGTTAGTTCCTTTGTTCTGAATATCAAGACTTAATCCCAGACCAAGATCAAGATGATTCATGCTCAGAATATTTAATGTAAATCTGAACGAAGGAATCAAGATAGAAGCAAAATTGAACTCTCTGAATTCCTGGTATGTAGTAGGCATATAATCCTGATTGTAAACGCTCTTGAAAAGAACTTCAAAATCAAGACTAGAGAAGCCAAATCTTAATTCTGTACCAAGACCACTGTAAAGAATCACAGTACGATTTTCATTATACTTCTCGAATATATCCCGTCTGTCCATTGCAGCACCGAAAGTAATAAACAGATTCTTTGTTCCGCTCTGGAGGAATACATCAAACATACCGTTTGAATCCCAGTTGAAACCAACATGATGCATACCGTCTTTAATGATATTGATTAAACCGATTGCAATACCGTTGCTTTTTTCAGCATAGTTGATTAAACCAATCTGAACACCAGAAACTTCTTTTGCATAGTTGAACAATCCGGCAGTCTGTACACCATTTATCTCATTTGCAACATTGAAAAGGCCCGCAGTCTGAATACCGTTCACCTTTTTACCAACATTGAAAAGACCTGAGAACTGGCCTCCGTTTACATTTCCTGAAGTATTGAAAAGTCCAGCTGCCTGAACACCATATACCTGGCCTGCAGTATTAAAAATACCGGACATCTGCCCACCAATCATATTATGAGTTGTGATACTCATAATATTTGACCATTGTAAGGCACAGACATTTGTATCAAGAGCACCAACAAGACCCATAGAGAAGAGGGAATACTCTTTTTCTCCACCTGTAATTGAAACTCCTGGTACTGCAGACATATGGAAATAAGTCATATTGCGGGAATTAAAGGTTTCAAAGAAGGAAATAAACTGATCTTCTTTTTTGCTTTCTGATTTTTCTTCAGAAGATTCAGAAGGTTCTATAGAGATTACAGAAATTTCTTCTTCTGTATCATAACGGCGTCTTGAGCCTCTTCTGGCTGGTTTTCGCTCATCAAGATCATCAATTGGAAGAATGTCATCATCTGCGTCGTCTGATGTATTTCCGCGGACACGATTAGATTTTCTCTTAATGCTTGTAAGAGAATTCTGATCAAGCACATAAATCTGATCTTTTTCAAGAATGAAGTAGCCCTGTTTTGTTGAGTATTCATCAATAATAATAGCAGAATACTGAGCAGCTGGAAGAGCCATAAAAATTGGCTGACCGGCAACTTTATTGATTTCTGAAATCAGTTTTCCTTCAGCATTACGGATAATGAACTTACCCTTTGCATCCTTTGAAAGAGAAAGCATTGCTTCACCACTTGAGATATCAGAAAGAATCAAATCTCCTGAACCTACAAGAGTGATGTTGTAATTAGGATGCTGAGGTCCTGCCTTACTTGATTCAGTTTTTGAAAGAGTATCGTTGAAGGCATAAGAATACAGTTCATTCAAAGTTACCTTGTTATCACCAGAAGCATCTGCAGCTCCACGAAGACCTGTAATCATTGCATTTGTGAAGTAAGAGGATTCAATTTCATCTGATTCCTGAGAATATTCATTAGTAGAACTTGATGAAAGATAAGCATGCCCGGTTACTACAGAAGAATCATCAATCAAAAATGGTTTACGCTTCTGACCACCCTTTGTACGGATGAAGTTTCCAGAGTAGCAGGAATCAAGAATTACAACGTGAATATCACTTGGAACCTCAGTAATTGCAGCCTTTAATGCTGAATAATCATAAGGAATATCACCAAGCAAAAGAGCGTTTTCATCAGAATGTCCTGAATAATAGAAGATAAATTCAGAACGTTTAGCATGACTCTGACTGTTTGTGATTTTAAGAGAGATTTTGTTTAATGTATCATCAATAGCTTCTTTAGTCGGGTCAATAAGAATGTAGCTGTTTGTATCACTTACACCACCGATTTCAGCCATTGCTTTCTGGAAATTCTGAGCATCGCTTCCTGCATATAAAAGCTGCTCACGGCCTTTTCCACCCTTATTTGAACCGATGTAAACAGCATATCTGTCTACTCCGCTTGTATTTTCTTCTGTTGCTGCTGCAAAGGCCTGAGTAAGGGAAAGCAGCGCAATAGTCATTAAAATAAGTTTTTTCATCTTTTCCTTCCTTTTCAACTATTCGTGAAACTGCTTTACTTTTCCAGAGTAAAGGTTATGCCTTCTGTTTTTTTAGGCAGATAAGAAAGTTTTGTAAGATAATCTATATCAGTTTTGTTCTTAATCTGATTTTCAATGCCATCAAGTGAGAACTGTTTCTTTGAAGTTACCATGATAAAGCATTCAAAGTCCGGTGCGTTATCCAGCTCGTAAGAAAAATCGAGTGGAGTTTCATCGGCGCGGCGTTCAAGATGAGCTGCCTGCCAGGTATTTTCAGGGAAATGGCGTGTAATATTACCGTTGCCATCAACACTAAAGATAACTCCATATTCATCAGAGCCAGCATTATAAGTAATCTGAATTACATCTCCGGAGCGTGCAAAATCACCATCATTCAAAGCCTGAATTTCAAGTCCTTTCTGGCGGTAAAGTTTAATCTGTGGCTCAGTTACTGAATGAGCTGCAGCATTTCCCTTTACACGTTCTGTTGGGGTTTGACCTGCAGTGATTCTTGAATTCTTAAGTCCGGCAGGAATAAGAATTGCAGCAAGCAGTACGGCAGCGGCAGCGTAGCTTACAATTTTATAAGCAGGGAATTTTAGAATTGTACCGGTTGAATTATTTTTCTTTCCCTCATTGAGTTTACCGGCAACTGCAGCCTTCATAGCCTGTACAGAATAGGTATTTAGTATCTCTTCATCAGATTTTTTGAGGTCGTTAATAGCGGCTTCGATATTTTCTTTTCCGTAAGTTGAGTAGAAGCTTTTAGCATCGACTTCAGAGTTTTTGATTTCCTCTAAAATTCTAGTTGGAATTGCCATATCTTCCTCCTGCATATTCTTTAAGTTTTTCCAGACGTTTTCTGATTCCGGAAACAGACATTTTCATTTTCTGGGATGTTTCTTCAAGAGTATAGCCGTCTACATAATGTAAAATTGCAATCTGTCTGTCCTTGTTGTCACGTTCAGAAAAGATACAATCAAGAAGAATAGAAGTTTCAATTTTTTCTGTTCCTTCTGCGCTTGCACTATCTTCAACTATTTCTGCAATTACATCAAATTCCGGACCATTTCGCAGTTTGTCTGATCTTATTTTATTAAGACAGATATTTGTGGCCATAGTGTAAAGAAGGCTGGAGCAGACATTGCTGATTTTCTCCTTTCTTTCAATAAGGCGAACAAATACATCCTGCATGGCATCAAGAGCCTTCTCCTCATTCTTAAGAATGAAGCGGCAGCGTCTGAGAACCATAGGGCCGTACTGGCGGTAAAGATTTTCAAAGTCATCCATTGACAAAGTTTTCATTGTACAAATTGTCCTGT